>SDBU01004259.1_pt1 | contig 17668 bp, 28 predicted proteins | sample 2277071 | NCBI WGS metagenome assembly SDBU01 (sample SAMN10397929, study PRJNA504765) | marine sediment metagenome | isolation source: marine sediment core GS08_GC12, 126 cmbsf | place: Arctic Ocean: Gakkel Ridge, Loki's castle | collected 2008 | reverse complement strand
CCATTGCACCGCAGCGGTCTGATCGGCAGCCTGGGACTGACTCATTGCCCAGCGGGCCAGAGAGCAGAGACGCTCGCAGCGCATGGGGTTCTTCTTGTAGGCCATGGCCGAGCTGCCCACCTGTTTGTCGCCAAAAGGCTCGTCGACCATGCGCAGATGCTGCATAAGGCGAAAATCGGTGGCGAATTTGTGGGCGCTCTGAGCAATGCGTTTGAGCAGGTCCAGAACACGGCTGTCCTGGAGGCGGGGATAGGTCTGACCGGTAACGGGGAAAGCGTTCTCAAAACCAAGGCGCCTGCACACATGAGTATTGAGCTGCTCGACCTTGTGGTGGTCGCCGTCGAAGAGTTTGAGGAAGCTGAATTGGAAAAAATCAACTTGGTCTTTATTTACAACCGTAACGACAAATATGTTTTTAGCCAAGCCAAAGACAAATCAAAAAGAATTGAACTTTCCCAAGAACAAGTCGGCAATGGCGCCAAGTTCTTAAAGCAAAACCAAAAAGTAACTGGTTTGGTTTTTGAGGACAAAATTATTAATATTATTCTGCCAATTAAAGTTGCTCTACGCGTTACTGAAGCGCCGCCTGGAGTCAGAGCTGGCCGAGCTGAAGCTGGCACCAAACAAGTAACCTTGGAAACTAACGCTAAAATAAACACCCCGCTCTTTGTTGAGCAGGGTGATATAGTAGAAATTAACACTGAAACCGAACAATACGTCCGCCGCGCTGATTAAATCCTCTCGCCTTTACCAAAAAAAGTTCTTCTCTGCCGCCTTCTTCCTCTCTTATCTGGCTTATCCCGACCAGACATCAATCTTGCCAAGGGTGAAATCTTTCTCCTGCACTCCTTATGATTTTTGTAATTCTTGTCTGACACTCCCCTTCTCCTTTCTTAAGTAAAAAAACATTGTCTAATGCCTCTAATATAATGTAACAAATATCCATTAATTTTGCAAGCAAAAACCCGCCGCGTAAACGCGGCAGGTCAATGTATAACGTCAGACGTCATACATTTTTTACTTTAATTCAACAGTAGCGCCGGTTCCTTCAAACTTTTTCTTGATTTCCTCGGCCTCTTCTTTCTTAACATTCTCCCTAATCATTTGAGCACCAGAGGCAACAGCATCAACTAAATCCTTACTTTCTTTCAAGCCCTTTTCAGTGACGTCCCGAATGACTTTAATAACGTCAATCTTTTTCTCGCCAACCGCTGTCAGCTCAATATTGAAAGAGCTTTTCTCTTCAACGCCTGCTCCACCATTACTACCAGCAGCTGGAACAGCAGCCACAACTTGAGCAGCAGCTGAAACACCAAATTTCTTTTCTAGAATCTTAACCAATTCAGCTAATTCAATCACTGGCATTTGTTCAATCTCTTCAACCAGTTTCTTGAATTTTTCAGGTACTTCAACTTTAGCTGATTCTTCAGCTTTTTCAGCCTTTTCTTCCTTTTTAGGCTCCTCTTGAGGAGCTTCTTGTTTTTCTTTTTCTTCTGCCATAATTATTTTGTTTCCTTAATTGCATTTAATGCAACAACAAGACCTTTAATATTTGCTTTTAATGTATAAACAAAATTACTGACTGGGGCATTCAAACTGCCAACCAAGCGAGCCAAAAGCTCTTCTCTGGAAGGCAACTGGGCCAGTTCAATCATTTTTGCTTGTTCAATAAATTCATCAGTCAAAAAACCGCCTAAAATCTTGAGTGTTTCGTTCTTTTTGCCAAATTCATAACAAATCTTAGCAGGCGCAACCTCGTCGCTAAAACCAAAGACCAAAGCTATTTGTCCTTTGATTTGCTCAATCTTTTCAATAATCTTTTCCTGCTTCAAATTCTCTAAAACTTTTATAAACAGGGTTTTCTTAACTACTTGCAATTGGCAGTCTTCTTTTTTTAATTCATCGCGCAAGCTAAAAAGGGCCTTAGCGTCTAGACCTTGAAAATCAACCAAAACAACTGACTTTTGCTTTTCAAGCCCTTGTTTTAAACCTTGAATAATTTCTACTTTTTGTTCCTTTGTTTTAGGCATAAAAAAATGACTATTCCGCAGACATAGCCAAAATGCTTCCTCGGCAGGACTTATTCCCTAAAGGGAAACCTGCTATCTACGATTATACTCCAAGTATACTCGCTTTTAAGAACTTGTCAATAGTAATCCTAAAATCTAAAATGGCAAAATTTCATGCAAATCTCGCCATTTTAAGAAAATTAAAATAAAAGGTTTCAGCGTATAATAATACCCCAAAACCCAATATGTTTTGTGCTTTATTCCTCCTCGTCATTAGCTTTTGGTAGATAAACAATGAAACTTGTTCCTTTGCCAACCTCACTTTCAAATTCTATGCTTCCATTGTGTAATTCTGTTATCAACTTTGCTGTGGCTAATCCCAAACCAGTGCCTTCATCTTTTGTAGTAAAGCCGTCCTCAAAGATTCGTTCAGCAATTTCGTCTGGGATACCACAACCATCATCTGTTATCCTAACTTTTATCCTTCCTATTGCTTGTTGATTTGAAATCTCTAAGCGAATATTTCCCCTATGAGGCACTCCCTCTATGGCATTGCGAATAATATTTAGAAACATGAGTTTCAAAAGATTCGCATTACCTAACACTTTTGAAATGTTTGCCTCAAAGGATTTTTCGATATTCGTTTCCCAAACACGAATTTTAGTTGAGCATATAAACAAGACGCTTTCTAACACATCCGCCATATCAACAGCTTTTAGCTCGTTTTGCCTTGTTTCTTCTGTGGACCCTTGATAAGCACCAATCTCACCAGCTATCCTTCCCAAATCCACTATAAGGCTTAGAATGCTCTCTTGTTGCTCTTTCACCGCTTCATGGGCTTTTGGAAAACTTTGTTCCAAAACAAGAAAAAGATAGCTAATTTTGCCAACTATCCCTTGAAAGAAATTCGCCACAGTGTGAGATAATTCAAAAGCCATCAAACCCATCGCTTCATAATTCGCTTTCTGTACCAATTCATCTTTTTCACGCATACTGCACCTCCCTTATTTAATTGTATTTGTAGTATTGTTTAAGAATTATTAACAACTGAAATCTATCTTACGGGAAATAATAAAAAAAGCAAGGTTTTGGCCTTGAATTTTTCACAGATCTTGCTATTTTCACCAAAAACAAAGTTATTGCTTTGCTTTAGTAATTTCAATAGTATTGTGGTCTTTTTCAAATTTTATAAAGAAACTTCATAACCAAGATGAAAGAACATAATTTACATTAAAAGGCGGTAGTTTCAGAAAGACATATTTTTTCCTTTTCTTTTCTGCCTGCTGCTTTGCTTCTTCCAAATTATCACCTACCCCTAACACATCTCTATGATCCAATGACAAAGCCACCCATTTGTCTTCATGGGGTTTAAGTTTTTCGCTAAGATCAATAGCTTCTAAAGTTTGCGTTTCCATACGCCTTTATTCTACAAAAAAATAGGGTAATGTCAAATCTCACGCCAACCCTAACTTAAGGAACGAACAATTGCTTCAGCGAATTGGCGGGCGCGCAAAGGCCCGTCTGCTGTAATAATCTTGCCCTCAACAATCACTGGCTTAGCCAAATATTCTGCGCCTGCTTCTTTTAAAATCTTAACTGCTGACTTATCCATCGGGCTGAACCAAACAGTTGCTTTCTTGCCTTGCAAAACTCCTGCTTTGGCTAAAATAGCTGGAGCAATACAAATAGCGCCAAGCACCTTGCCCTGCTCAACTGCTTCTTGAGCCAATTGATGACATTGCTCGTTATCAATAAACTTGGCTGCTCCTGCTCCGCCAATAAAAAGTAAAGCGTCAAAGTCAGCCACTTTTAAATCGTCCAAAAGCAAATCAACATCTGTTAAACCACCGTAAGTGCCCAAGGCTTGACCTTTTTCAGTGCTGAATGTAACTACCTTAGCACCCTCATTCAAAAAAATACTACGGGGAATAAAATACTCCTCATCTCTGAAGTCCTGCTTGGCAATAATCATTGCTATTTTTTTGTTTCTAAAAGGCATATTACTTAAGATAAATAGCTCTGTTAGTGTTATGCTCCTCCAAAGTTCTGCTAAATATCGTCTCCCCTTCTGGCGTGGTTAAGTAAAACCAATAAGCGCTTGCTTTATAATAAACCGCAGCTTCAATACTTGCAAGCCCGGGATTGGCAATCGGACCCAAGGGCAAGCCATAGTACTTATAGGTATTGTAGGGCGAGTCAGTGTCCAAATCTTCCTTAGTCAAAGTCAAGCTGGTCTTGCCAACTAAGTAAGTAACTGTGGCATCAACCTGCAGTTTCCAATTATTAGATAATCTCTTCCATAAAATACCAGCCACTATTTCTTTATCTTGTTTTGTCTGCACTTCTTTTTCAAGCAAAGAAGCCATTGTTAAAACCTGAAACAGAGTTCTGCCTTGGCTCTTAATCTTTACCTCAAGCTCTGAGCTGATTTTCTTGGCAAAGTTAGTCAGTATTTTTTCAATAATCTGGACTGGTCTTTCTCCTTTGCCAATTTGGTAAGTATCAGGAAAAAGATAACCCTCTAAACTGACAAAGACTGGCTTTGTTTCTAAAAAAGCAAACTCTTCAGAAAAGTCCTGGGGCAGAGGCAAATCAGTTGCCTGACCATGGTCAACAGCTGGAAAGCCGGCAACCTCAAGTAACTCTTCAGCTTGAAACATCCCTTGATTCTCAAACCACCAGGCAATATCCCCTAAGTTCCAGCCCTCAATAATCGTTAAATTAACCTTGGCTGTCTGGCCGTTGACAATAGTGTCCAAAATCTGGGGCATGTTCATAATAGACGATAAATCATAACCGCCGGCTATCAACCTGTTTTGCTTGGCTCTTAAAAGTGTGTAAATTTGAAACAAGTACTTTGATTTAATCAAACCAGCTTCTTTCAAATTGTCAGAAATATCTACCAAGTCCTCGCCTTTTTCAATAACAAAAACCTGGGCTGACTCGCTGCCTCCTTTAGCCAGGTAAATACCTTGCCAAGCCCAAACAATGAGCGCCGCTGCAATAAAAATTAAAACATAAAAATATCTTTTTCTTTTTTTTGTCTGCATGGTAGGCATTTTAATTTGTTCAACCATCTTCTTTTTTATTAACTAATGGAACAAAAGCAAAACCAGGGTATTCTTTTTCTAAAAACTGGCTGGCCGATTGCTTTTCAAACAACCAGATTGAACTGTTAATTGGCGCTACTATTCTGCCCTTAACTTTTAATTGCTCTCGCCAAGCTAACGGCAAATCCCTGCCAGCAGCTGAAGCTAAAATCTTATCATAGGGCGTTTCTTTGCTGTAGCCCCTTGAACCGTCGGCTTTAATAAACTGGACAATTCCTTTTTTAATAAAACTATACTTACTGACATTAGCTTGGCCAAACTGCTTTAACTCAAGGATAATTTCCAAAGCAATGACTTTGCCCTTACCCCCAACTATTTCAGCTAACAAAGCAGTTGTCCAGCCCGAACCAGCGCCAATGTCTAAAATCTTATCGCCTGGTTCTGGCTGAAGCAATTCCAACATAAAAGCAACGGTCAATGGCTGGGAAATAGTCTGGCCAAAACCAATCGACAATGATTCATTCAATTCTGCCAAGTCTTTGCTTTTCTCAGTTAAAAAATCAACCCTCTTAATCTTTTCAAAAGCATTAATAATACGCGGGGTCTTTAGCCAGCCGTCTTTGATCAAGCTGTCAATCAGCTTACTCGACATAGAGAGATGATTTTTTGGTGATGATTTTGTAAATGTTTTCAATAAAATCACCGCCAGCATAGCCAACAATAAAGCTTAGAGCCGGACTGAATAAACCCTCCAGCTCAAAACCCAATTCCCGCACCGCCATTGCTGTCATTAAACCAATAATACCTGAAAGAAAAGCCACTCCCAGAAAGTAAGTGAGCTTGAAAGGCACATTCTTGTATGAAAACTGGTGCTTGATAAAACCAACCAAGCCTCTGATTACTCCGCCGAAAAAACCGGCTAACAAAATGTAGAAATACATAAAATTGTTATGCTTTAATTAGACACCACCTAAAGTGCCTACAAAACCTTTAATAATGAAAAATAAAACAACGATGATAACAAAGACAACTAAAATAATGTCTATAAATTTTATCATGCTTTTATTCTTTATAGCATTTTTTAATCAAGTCAACAATACCAATAAAAAACGGCACACGAGTTATCACATGCCGTCTTAATACTTTTTACAAGATTTAACCCACTGCAAGTTTCTCCTCCGCTTCTATGGTCTCTTTAAGACCATCCATGAATTCTTCTTTGCTCAAAATCCTACTGACAAGGGGAAAAACTTCTTTAAGGGGAAATTGTCTTTTGCTGAACAATTCCTCAACGACAACAATCTCTCCATTAGGACTTTTCGTCACATTATAAATCATTGTTTGGCCCCCTTTGATTTGAATTGTTGCGTGTTCCAAGCTAACAATACCAAAGTTATCCAAAAGTGTCAAAGCAAATAATCTCCTGCAGGGCTTTGCGAGACTTCGAGCCAGGCGCGTCCGCTGGATAACCCAAAGGTAAAAGAACAACTACTTTGTATTCTGCAGGCACCTCTAAAACCTTTTTCACTTGTTCTTGGTTAAACGAGCCAATCCAGCAAGTGCCCAGCCCCTCTTCAACTGCCTGCAAGGTCATATGGTCAACCGCAATAGCCAAGTCAACTGCATAGCTGGGCGCGCCTCCCCGCATCACATCACTAGGGTCCAAAGCAACAGCTGCAATAACCACTGGCGCTTCTAGTAAAAAACTCTGGCCAGCTGCTGCTGCCAAAGCTTTTCTTTGTTCCTCTTTTTTAACCACCACAAACTTCCAATTCTGACTATTACAAGCTGACGGCGCCATTCGGCCTGCCTCCAAAACCTTTGTCAGCTTCTCCTCTGGCACTGGCCCTGCCCGATAAGACCTAACGCTGTATCTTTGCTTAATTGCTCGAAAAACATCCATAGGTTTAAATTAAGAACCAAAACATTAGTGTGCGCGTTATATTATGAAAATCCCCCAGAAAAAAATTACATAGGCGTAAACCAATAATACAAAAACTCCTAAAACCAACCCAACTCTAGCCATGATACCTCCTCTTATACCTGAATTTCTATGAATTCTAACTACAGCTATAATGCCGAAGATGATAGATAAAATAATGAACAGAAACAATACAGGCACATAGCCCCAAAATCCTAGCATCAAAAGAGAGAATAAAAAATATGTATCATGCAATATCCACAAAAAGAACTTTCCAGATTTAAAAGCAAGCATCAATAGTGATAAATTGAGCAGTCCCAATAATCCGCATATTAAAGATGCTATCGCAAGTTTGGAAAATCTTTGTTCTGGTTCAAGCGACATATTTTCAACATTTCAATGTTTGGGTATCCGATACCCAAACATTGGTTCTACTTATTTTTTCTTGAATAGACCTAGTTTGCGATAGAGATAATATGAATAAGGCACAGGTAGTAAACTGCCAACGAGAATTAAAACTATAAAAACCCAAAAGGCATGCTCGCCCAAAAGCAAACTGAAAGCACTCAAAGCGCCGACAATAATAAAGGCCTTGCCGGCAAACTTGTGGGTTTCTGTCCAGACCTCGTCTGAATGCAAAGTCCAAGGTGTTCTCACTCCAGCAAAATAGTTGCGCTTGATTTTAGGCAAAAATACGCCTATAGCAATAAACATTGCTGACATAGCTGGAATCATAAAGAACTTAATGTTGAAACTATAACCAATTGCATTAAACAAAGTGTAGAAATAAAGGGCAGACATAAACAAAACCAGAATCATCTTAAAAGCAAAATAAACATTGGCAAACTTTTTAAAGTTCTCCCGCAAAGGGTCTATCAAAGGTATAAAAAGAAGCAGCAGGTAGATTGCTAAAGTCAAGATTGGGAAAAATAAAACAGTAAAAGTTTTGCTGTTATAACCGTCAACCTCACCTTGGGCATTCCAATGAGTCGGCACTTTGTCGGGCAGACAGGCAGAAGTGTAAAAAGCAATGCCAACTATGACCATAACAATGATTAAACCAATTGGAATTATTTCTTTTTTACTAATTAATTTTGACATATTTTTGTTTAAAGCAGTTTTTTCTGGCGAAGGGCTTTCTTTATTTCTTCCGCCTCTTTTTTGCCTTGCTGAGTCAGAGCAAAAAATGTCTGGGAACTGCCTTTAATTAATTTCTTTTTGCGCAACCTTCCCAAGGAATTATCCAATTTCCTGGCATCAGGCCACTGCTTATGCTTATTCAAAACAAAAATCTTGGGAAACTTTTCAAAACATTCTTTAACCAACGTTTCAAAACTAGCTTGCTCTCTCCTGCTTTCAATATTAAAAACACTCAACACTACCAAATCATTGATTGTTTTTTCTTTAGCCATATCTTTTCTCTATTTTAACACTATAACCTGGCATTTTTCAAGGCGATAGAACAAGAACAGTCCAAACGCTCGGGCATATTTTCAATTACTTCTAAAATCAATGCTTTGACCTTCTCGTTATTCTGGCTGAAAACCTGCTTGACTTCTTGGGCGCTGACTGGTTTAACGCCTGGCCTCTCTTTCAAACCAGCATCATAGTCAGTAACCAAAGAGATATTAGCATAGCACATTTCAAGCTCACGAGCTAAAACCACTTCTGGATACTGGGTCATATTAATAATATCAGCAAAGCTTGAGTAAAAGCGCGACTCTGCTTTTGTTGAAAACCTTGGACCTTCAATAACTAAGACAGTCCCCTGCTCCTGACAAGAAATCTGCAGTTTTTGGCAGGCCTTAATAATCAAATCCCGCAATGCTGGGCAATAAGGTTCAGCCATTGAAACGTGTGTTACTTTAGGCCCGTTATAAAAAGTGTCTTCCCTGTTTTTAGTCCAATCAACAAACTGGTCAACAATGACAAAACTACCCGGGCTAATCTCTGGCTTTAAACTGCCCACAGCGCAAGGCGCTAAAATCTGCCTCACGCCTAACTTTTTTAAAGCAAACAAATTCGCTCTGTAATTTATCCTGTGCGGCGGCAGCTGATGCTCCTTGCCGTGCCGAGGCAAAAAAGCAATCTTCCTGCCTTGGTATTCAGCCAACAGAATCTTATCACTGGGCTTACCATAGGGCGTTTCTACTTCAACCTCCTCGCCAGTCAAAAAACTGTAAAACCCAGACCCGCCAATAATTGCTACTTCAGCTTGCATATTAAAAATTAATTAAACTCTCTACTCTCTCCCCTATTAACTTATCCCTGCCTTTTAATTCTGACAGTTCAATTAAAAACAACACCCTAACGATTTCCCCGCCCAGTTCTTTAACAATCTCAACAGTTGCTTTCATTGTCCCGCCAGTCGCTAAAACATCATCAATAATCAATACCCTCTCCCCTACCCTGACAGAATCCTTATGCATCTCTATCCTGTCTGAAGCATACTCCAATGAATAACTTTTACCAACTGTTTCTCTGGGCAGTTTGCCTTTTTTCCTGACAATTGCTAAACCAACTCCCAACTTATATGCCAAAGCCGAAGCCAAAAGAAACCCCCGGGCATCAATGCCAATTACTTTGTCAATTTCCAGCCCCTGACACTTTTCAGCCAACAAATCAACTAAAAACTGGAAGCATTGAGCATCTTCCAGCACAGGTGTAATATCATAGAAAACAATCCCGGCTTTTGGCCAGTCTTGAACCGACCGAATCTTGGATTTAACTATATCCAAAGTCATTGCAGGGGCACCAGGATTCGAACCCGGAAGAAGGCTTTTGGAGAGCCCCAGTTTACCGTTAAGCTTATGCCCCTAATTACTATTTCTTCATTTCTTTGTGCTCGGTGTGCTTCCTACATCTCTTGCAGAACTTTTTCAATACTAACTTTTCCTCAACTGCTCTTGTTTTGTGAGTTAAATAATTTATCTCTTTGCACTCCTTGCACTGTAATTTGACTATTGGTCGTTTTTTCTTTGCCATATTTGTTTTTTTAGACCAGAGCCTAGGGCGAGAATCGAACTCGCGACCTCGTCATTACCAATGACGTGCTCTAACCATCTGAGCTACCTAGGCAAAATGTGGGTGCGGTCGGAGTCGAACCGACGGGATCCAAAAGGACAATAGGTTTACAGCCTACTCCCGCCCCCTACGAGACTACGCACCCATAATATAATATCAATTCAAAAACTTAGAGGCTCTGAAACGATGCTTTGGATTACCGAAGCCAATCTCGTGAATGTAACGGTACAAATCAGGCTTTCGAGTCAGATAAAGATTAGAGCCACTGATTTCAGATGGATGAAACTTCAGATTCAACAACATTTTCCTCGTGCTCTTTAATAACGGAGTTGCCCTATTACAAAAACTCATTTGAACTCCGAACCTTAACTTATAAATAGAACCATCGGTGTCAAAAAAACCTCGCAAAAATGCCTTTTGATAAGAGGATTTATTGAATACCCAACTTGGCGCGTCTGCTTGCTGGACAACCTTATTTGCACAGCTTAATCCTTTGTCTTTTAAATACGCTACTAACTCGACAGAGCTAATAAATAAACAAACGACATTCCTGTCCCTCCTAATACTCGTCCTGGCTGTTACATGAAATAAACTCTTAAGTAAATCTTGAAGGTATGGGACATAGCGACGATCCGTTATATTATTTACATAGATCCAAACTTGATTTGTATGCTTCCCTACTTGAAGATGTCCATCCCCTAACATAACTCCAAAAAATTCAGCCAGTCCAGAACAAAGAGAAGGGAATTTTATATCTAGTCGTTTGTTTAAATAACGCAACTTCCTTTCAGGATTAGAAACAATGCCTAGTCTTCGCATACGATTAAAAGCACTGCTTTCAGCGATACCTAAAATCGACGCCGCATCTCTAATAGTCCTATTCTGGACAACATAAAAATTCTCTAATTCTTCTTTCTTTTCGCGTTCTTCTTCTTTTGTCCATCGACGGGCCATTAAGGTACTATAGCAAAAAATCACACTTTATTCAATAGTTTTGCTCTGTTTTGCCCGCCATTGGTCTATATCTTTATGATTGCCTGAAACAAGGACTTTTGGCGCGCGCCTTTTCTTGCCATCAATCTCAACAATCTCTGGCCGAGTGTACTGGGGGTATTCAATAAAACCTTTTTGTTTAGTTATTCTTTGCTTAACTAATTCTGGCTTGCCAATCACTCCTGGGATTAATCTGGCCACTGCCTCAACCACAATCAAGGCAGGCGCTTCACCGCCCATTAAAACATAGTCCCCTACTGACACTTGCTCATCAGCAATATATTTAGCCACTCTTTCATCAATTCCTTCGTACCTGCCTGAAATCATAATTAACTGGTCTAATTTGCTCCACTGACTTGCCATTTTCTGGTTGAACTTTTTACCTCTTGGACTAAACAAAATGACTTTTGTCTTTTTGCCCTTTTGCAATTTAGCAACCGCCTTAGCGATTGGTTCTACTTTCATCACCATTCCCCTGCCCCCGCCAAACGGCTTGTCATCAACGGTCTTGTGCTTGTCTTTAGCAAACTGACGCAAGTCGCGCGCTTCTATCTTAAGTAAACCCTTTTTCTGAGCTTTAGCTAAAAGCGACTGCTGGAAATAGCAGTCAAATATTTCTGGAAAAATCGTAATAATATCAAAGCGCATTATTCTAATTTAACAAAGAGCTCGCTAAAAAGCAAACTCCGCCCCGTCAAATAACGGGGCGGAGTAAAGAGCTACAGATTTAAATCATCCAAATCTGCTTTCTTCTCTTCTCTTGGAGCTCTCTCGGTCCTTGGGGCTCTGCCGCCTTCCGGCTCTTCAATCTTCAGGTTAACCCTGGCATGATTTTTCAAGCCGACAATGCGAACAAGATTCCTAATAGACCTGGCTGTTGAACCAGCTTTGCCAATAATTTGACCCATATCTTCAGGATTGACTTTGAGTGTCAATAAGACACCCATTTCGTCAACCTTACGGTCAACCTTGACATCACCAGGATTATCAACTATAGCCTTAATCAAGAACTCAAGAAATTCCTTGTCTTGTTCTTTAGCCATTTTTTTCGAAATCTTTCGATTTACAATTAACAATACCGACCTTTTCTATCTGATACTTTGATTTTACTCCTTGTTTTAATAATGTCAACCCTTCACCTTTTGAGAAGGTGAAGGGTCAAGAGGCAAGGGTTTCCTACAAAAAGCTGCCAGCAGAGTGAGGAGAGAGATTCGCTAACTCTCCTGACAGCTTTCTGCAGAAAATTATAATATCTTCATCTATAAGCTTGTAAAAGATTATAAGCTTGAAGATGAAGACGACGGCTGAAACTTTAATGTCGTCGCCTCATTTGATGAAAAACATTTTCACTCCCCTTTTACAAGCGTAACAAATGACAATTTTTCTCACACCTGTCGCACCTGCAATTTTTCACCACCGACGGCGAAACCGGCGGCGGGTTTATGACATAATGACCGCCAATTTCTTGACAAAATTTTATCCTCCCCTCAAACCAAAGACGGGAAATTTTATCAAGACGAGCATCCTGCTCAAGTGTTAAACCAGAAGATGCCCTGGGCTTTGACGGCCGACTATAAAAAACCGATCCCGTCATTGCTAACTCCTCCTTTCAATTTTTAAGCTCGTTGAAAAACCGAACACCAAACAACGATGACCCAATCTTACTAAACATTCAAAACTTTTTCAAATTGCACCCTGAAGTGTATTTTGCCAAAGGGCAAAATTCTACTTCAGGGCCCTCCAAATCGTAATTCCAAATCTACAACCTCAAGTTCTAAACTTAGAATTGTGGGCGACTGACACTTAACACTTGTCAGTCACCCCTATTGAGCCATCTCCTACCAAGTAGTCCAACCGTAATGATTGGCAACAGATAGTAGGATCAGACCATTGATACAAGCCGCCGCCAAAACAACGATGGCCAGCGGTTTGATTTCTTTCAAAAACCGTCCCATTCCTTTCACCTCCTTTGTATTTTTGATTTCAATTTCAATCCCACATCTAAGCTCACAATATCTTTCAATTCTGAGCTTGGGTGTGTGAGGGACTTTTGATATAGAAGTGTCCCTCATGTTCATCTCCTCTTTATTCAATTTTTTATCTCGCGCGACCCTCGGCCACGCTATTAAAACTTTACCTCATTTCCCTCACCTCCTTGCCAATGTCCCTCGGTCGCTAAGAGACAAGTTTAATTACTTCTTTCTCTTTATTGAGAAAGAAGTCCGCGACCCTAAGACGCTATTAATAGCGTCTTAAGAGGATAGTCATTCTAAGATGACTAATCGGCAGAAAAACTTCTTCCACCGCTTGAAAAATCAATCTTCTTGCAGATGTACGGAGCTTAGCTCCGTACACCATTGATTGTTTAATCTCTCAAGCGATAAAATAAATTTGACGCTTGTGGAAAACCAAACTTGACAGATACTTTCCTTTATTATAGTATTAAACTATATGATGGTAGGACTTATACCATAGGTCTTATGTCATGTGTCGCTAAAAGTCCCTTCTGGGGATTTTTAGTTTACAACATTATGATATAATAAAGATGGACCTGGGCCTGTGGTGTAACAAGCAACATACCATCATTGACACATGGCGTTCCGGGTGCAAGTCCCGGCGGGTCCACTGCGAAACAAGTTTGTTCCACAAGCTTGTTTTGTTTTATCCCCACATCTAAGCTCACAATATCTTTCAATTCTGAGCTTGAATATATGGGCAACTGACAAAATTTGCCAGTTGCCCGTTTGTAACTAGTTTAGAGACTAGTCTTTCTTCGTGGCCCACCGAGCAGGCCACCTCCTGCCATGTAACTCATATCAGGTTCAATAATCCTTACACAGTCCGGAGTCTCCTCTTTCCTGGCAAGAGAAAAAACCTCCTTAGTCTGGAATACCATCCCTTCGGACGGCTCCAGAACGACCGTTCCCATACCATTATATGGCGGGGAAAACTCAGTTCTTGGATACCGAAAAGAGTAATCCTCTCCCGGTATCTCGCAGATTTTCCACCCGCTGGTAGGAAATCTAACAACATGACCCCAAATCCTCCCCCTATGAAAGATACAGCTACCTTCCACAAAAAGAATTGGAGTCCCATTCTCAAATCGGGTAGTGATTTCTACTCGACCAGTCTTTGAATCGACCTGAATGGTCGACTCATCATCAATCTTTACTTTTTCCACTTTTTTCTCCTTTGCGCCGGGCACAACGCTTCTTAAGGTTAGCTCATTATTGAGCTAAAACCTATTGCCATGCCCAATCGGCAATCCCTTTCAAATCGGGTTAAGCAAAGGAAAATTGAATGATGTGAAGAATCTCAATGTTAATGAGATTCTCCCTGAAGGCTCAAGGAACGAACACGCTCACGCCATTCCTCCTTGATCTTCTTACAATCATTCGCGTACACCTCTTCCCTTATCTTCCAGTCCTTGGTTAAAGGAACTGGAGAGATAAGAATGGCCCAAGGGCTGTTGAGTATTGGAATTACATTATCATTCCCATATTCCGGCCCGGGCCACTCATAATCATACTCTTTTTCGATAGTATGTTGGGCTGGGTCAAACTCCTTTAGTTCCGGCAGATCTTCCCAGTCGGCCTTACCTGTAACCCACTGGTCAAAGTCGTAAAAATCCACCGCATAGGCGAATCTCTTTCCGACCTCAACCTCCTTCCAATCTACATCGGAGTACTCCTTGAAAAACTCCTCAAGGTCTTCCTCTTTGACTGCCCATGCCCAAGAGGCATGACGGTCTTCAAAATAGATTGGAATGAGCCACAATTCTCCTGCATTCTCCCAATAACGTTCGCACCGCGAGCTGTCATATTGGGAAGTCTGCAGAATCTTTATTCCCTTCATTCTCTTCGCCTCCTTTAATCCCAATTCTATGAACTGGGAGTTTTTTTATTGTAATGTTCAATCCCACATCTAAGCTCACAATATCTTTCAATTCTGAGCTTGGATGTGTGGGCGAACTGTATGAAAGTTCGCCCATTTCTGAAACTACTCGGCGGAGTGGCGTCCTTTTTCCCACTCCTTAGCGAGAGCATCTGCTCTCGCTAAAACCTCCTTCAAATCATGCCCGTAGGGATGATACGCTAAGGAGGCAATCTCGCCAAAGCCAACCTCTTGGTCTTCGGGGTCAGTTCTGACGATGGTCTCGTTCGTGGAAAAGTTTACCTCCACCACGACGCGACCCGTAACGCGGGTTTCACGCTCTACAACATCAAGCGCCCAACCCGCTGGGACAAACAGTTTGTCCCATGCCTCGTCCACCAAGTAAGCCTGACCATTCCGATTCTCGAAAAGGCCTGACAACTCGGCCACGCTCTCGTTAACCATCCCATCCAAATAAAGATGGAATGATTTGCTCTCGAGACGAGGTTCGTCAAAGGCAACCGACAGGACGCCTGAATCGGCGTCCTTGCTCAGGTGGAAAAAATCCACCCAAGCATTCTGCCCGACTATCTCTTCTACTTCAGATAGCCGGACCCAACCCCAACCATAGGGACCGCTATAAATAGCGGGTTTTTTCTTCCTAATCATTTCTTCCTCCTTGCCACCTGCTGGTGACGGTATTAGGAGTTAAAGTTAGAACTAAAAATAATAGGTCATCTCATGATGACTAATCGGCAGAAAAACTTCTTCCACCGCTTGAAGGATTAAATCTTTTGGTTAAGTGTTTAATCTCTCAAGCGATAAAACAAATTTAATAAATTTTTGAAGTTGGGAGTCATATGAATAATCACGCGACTCCCAACTTCTTACTCCTTTGGCCACAGCATTCTGATTGTGCCATGACTTGAACCTTCAAAAGGCTCACATTTTGGGCAACATTCCTCAAACTTAATTACTGCCCCAACAGCACCCTCCTTTAAGTCTTTATTTACGCTCTCTAAATCATCTTGCGAGAGAAACTTTAGAAAGGTGCTTCTCTTAACGAGATACTCCCCACATTCTTGACAACGAAATAGAAACGGGGGAGATCTATCACGAATCGACATCTACCACCTCCTCTTTCTTAGCGACTCCCTGAACAAATGGGCAATTTGTTGCCCAAGCTGCTCGAGCTCGCTACGTTCCACCATATAAGGATGGACGATCAAGTCTGCCTTATATTGGCGCTTCTTAGGGTTTGTGGTCAAATCTATAGTGACCACTTCTCCACGGAATTGAAAGAACGCATCAATTCCGTACCATCGATCTAGAGGCGACCCAACTGCAGAATAGAAGGCCACCTCGCTCCACTCCTCCAAGCCCAACTTTATACATATATAAGCATGGAGGTTATTGGCGATATCCGGTTCGGGATCTGTCGGATCCCAACTCTCTGGTTGAGAATTCCTTACCCGAGCCATCGCCTTCTCTCTAGTTGTGTAACCCTGCCATTGCCATAAACAATGGCCGACTACTTTCTCTTCAAACTCACGACCCGTCATTAGGTCACCTCCTTTCAAAGTTAATATTATAATGTTCAATCAAGAGAAGGATGAGGGAGATAATTTAAAGAACAAGTTTAGTTGTCTCCCCCATCCTTCTCCCTCCCAGCCGCATCATCGCGTAAAACGTGACAAACGCGACTGGGAAAAAGAATTATTTCCATCTATAGTTTCACAAAAGCCGACTCTACAAGAGAGCCGGCTTTTGCTTTAAACTTGCTTCATCAGTAAACTGATGATGCAAGGTGGGCCCCAATTAAATTAGTTCTAGCGTCACAAAGTGACAAAGAATTATTTAATTAGGAAGTGTGTTCAATTCTAGGGCCCGAAGGCCCTTTCCTTGAACACGGCCGTGTTCAACGAATTACGTTGAGGTCTCTCTCCTCGAAATTGTTATTGAATTTGTAAGAACAAAAATTCTTGCATTTTCACTAACACTCACATTATACCATAGCACCTTCACCTTGTCAAGTCTTTTGCAATAAAAAATCGCCCTTAGGCGAAAAATTAACAAAACATCCGAAAAGTTTAACTTTAAGATTTTTGCTGAGGCGGCTCTAGTTTAGCTGGTTTTTCTTCTGGCTTTGGTTCCTCTGTTGGTTTTACTTCTTCCTTTTTAGTTTCTGCGGCTGGTTTTTCTTCCTTGGCAGATACATCTTCAGCTGGCTTTGGCTTAGGTTTTTCTTTTTCTTCAGCCGGTTTTGGCTCAACCGGTTTATCAACTAGGGCTGGAGTAGAAACTGGTTCTGACTTGGCAGGCGCTTCAGAAACAGGCGCTTTAGCAGCTACTGGAACAGCAGCTGGTTCTGACGCGGTCTCGCCTTCTTTAACTTTTTTCTTGGCATGGACTGACTTTTTCTTTTCTTTAATGATCCCCTCCTGGACAAGCATATTATGAACTCTGTCTGATGGCTGGGCGCCAACTGACAACCAATATTTAATCCGTTCAGCTTTAAGCCGCTTTTCTTTAGTAAAAGGATTAAAAAAACCGACAATTTCTAAAAACCGTCCGCCGCGGGGCGGGTTCTTCTTGTCGGTTACCACTATTCTGAAAAACGGTTGATTCTTTTTTCCTGTTCTTAAAAATCTAATGCAAAGCATAATTTTTAATATTACTACTTCCAACCTTGAGCTGTCAAGCCATTGCGGGCTGCATCTTCTTCGGCTTCCTGCTTAGAAGAACCCTCGCCTTTAGCAATCAACTCTTTGCCCAAGAACGCGCCAACGACAAAATGC
>SDBU01004258.1_pt1 | contig 17668 bp, 15 predicted proteins | sample 2277071 | NCBI WGS metagenome assembly SDBU01 (sample SAMN10397929, study PRJNA504765) | marine sediment metagenome | isolation source: marine sediment core GS08_GC12, 126 cmbsf | place: Arctic Ocean: Gakkel Ridge, Loki's castle | collected 2008 | reverse complement strand
TTTTCCCGTTCGCATTTCCTGTGAGGTGAAGGATTTCGACCCCACGCAATGGATGGACCGCAAGATGCTACGCCGGACCGCAGTGGGGACCCAATTTGCCCTGGCCGCCAGCAGACAGGCGCTGCAGGACGCTGACCTGGATATCACCGATAACAACGCCGACCGGGTGGGGGTGGTCATCTCCACCGGTGGTGGCGGCATTGGGCTGCTAGAGGATGCGACCTATATGCTGCAAGAAAAGGGTCCACGCGGCATCAACCCACTGTTGCTGCCCGTCATCATGCCCAATGCAGTTTCGTGCCTGGTCTCGATTGAGACAGGTGCCAAAGGGCCAGTGTTGACCAGTACCTTGGCTTGCGCCAGCGGCAACTATTCTCTGATAGAAGCATATCATTTTCTGCAGCGGAATGAAGCAGATGTGATGATCGCTGGGGGGTCCGAATCGGTCAACACCAAGTTGGCATTTGCGTCATTGGGTCGTATGGGAGCACTTTCACGGCGCAACGATGACCCGAAGCGTGCCAGTCGACCCTTCGACGCCGAGCGGGACGGGTTTGTGTATGGCGAAGGTGCGGCGGCTATGATCTTGGAAACGGAGGAGCACGCCCAAGCGCGTGGTGCCCAGGTATACGCCGAGGTTCTGGGGGGGCGGCTGACTGGTGATGCCTTCCACGTTACTGCGCCAGACCCAAAGGGCGACGGCGCAGTGCGCGCTATGCAGGGAGCAGTGGAAAGCGCTGGGCTGCAACCCACCGACGTGGACGTGATCTACGCCCACGGTACCAGCACCCCGCTCAACGACGTGACCGAGACGAAGGCCATCAAGCGGGTTTTCGGTGACCATGCGTACCGCCTGGCCATTACCGCCACCAAGTCCATGGTTGGTCACATTATGGGAGGCGCCGGCACCATATCGGCGTTGGGGGCAGCCCTTACGTTGAAGACCGGTATCGTTCCCCCCACCATCAACTATGAGAATCCCGATCCTGAATGCGACCTGGACTACGTGCCCAACGAAGCCCGGAAGATCACGGCAAATGTCGCGTTGGTCAATGCTTTTGGCTTCGGCGGGCAGAATGTGGTGCTCGTCATGAAGCGGTATGTCGACTGATCATAACCCGCTCTTCGCTGTACGACTTGTACGATCATATCTCACATGGTATAATCGCCCCGCTGTGACGGGGCGATTGGTTCTTCGTAGGAATGGGAAAAGCGGACATGGGCCTATGTTGATGGAACCTTGGAGGTTGGTGCCGGAATGAGGACCAGGTACAAGGTGATATTGGCTGTCATCGTTACAGTTTCCCTCATGGTTGCCGGCAGCCTTTTCTTGCGCTTTCAGCTGCCTCCGGTAGTAGTCCCCGCGGAGCCATTGCCCGGCGTGACACCTTTCGGCTTTCAGGTCACCAACGCCTTGCTCACCGCACTGCTGGTGAACGTGATATTGGTGTTCGTGGCTGTTCTGGGCACGCGGCGAATGCAGATGGTGCCCTCTGGGCTGCAGAATTTCCTGGAATGGATAGTTGAGAGCCTCTACAACCTCACCGAGACGGTGGCCGGCAAGCGGTGGGCGCCTCGCTTCTTCGCCATTGTGGCCACCATATTCTTCTACGTATTGATCTCGAACTGGTTTGCACTGGTCCCCGGTCTGGCCGCAGTTGGCTTTTGTGAGACACATGAGCCAACGGGCCATGCGGGCCAGCCGGGCTACCTGGGACAACCTGGCAATGCCGGAGCCTCTCGGCTGGCATCTCCTCTGTTGGAGGACGAAGCGGCTCATTCCTATTTGGGTTGCCAGTCGGGTGAGTTGCTGATACCGCTCTTTCGCTCTCCCAGCACTGACCTGAGCAACAATGTGACGTTGGCGCTGATCGCGGTGGGGATGACACAGGTGTTCGGCCTAATGGCCCTCGGCGGTGCCTATTTCTCCAAATTCGTCAATGTGAAGGGGATGATACAGGCGTTCGGCCCAGACGAACAGGGGCAGCGGCGCGGCTGTGCTGGCATGGCAGGAACTTTCGCGTTTGGCGCCATTCAGTTTTTCGTGGGCATCCTGGAGACGATCAGCGAATTTGCCAAGATCATTTCCTTCTCCTTTCGGCTTTTTGGCAACATCTTTGCTGGTGAGGTTATGCTGCTGGTGCTGGCCTCGCTGGTGCCGCTGGTGTTGACATTGCCCTTCTTGGGGCTGGAGGTTTTCGTAGGACTTATTCAAGCCTTCATCTTCTACATTCTTACACTGGCCTTCTTTGCCATGGCCACGGTCTCGCACGGAAACCAAGAAGAGCACTGAATCCGCAAGTCTGACAAGATGACACACATCTCTGAAAACAACGTCCACATCTGGTAAGGAGGCAAGGAATAAAATGGAACCTGAAACCGCAAAACTGCTGGCTGCGGGATTGGCGATTGGCCTGGGGGCGATCGGTCCGGGCGTCGGTATTGGCATCCTGGCGCTGGGAGCGCTGCAGGCCATTGGCCGAAACCCAGAAGCTACCAACCAGGTCCAGACCAATATGTTCATCGCTATCGCCTTTGCTGAGGCTATCGCCATCTATGCGTTGGTGGTGGCGTTGATTCTCCTGTTTGTTGTTTAGCGCATCTTTCGGATCATCATGTTCCTATCCGAAAGGAGGGTTATGGTTTGGATGCGTTGAGACCTTTAGGGATTGATCCCGCGTTGATGATCGCCTATCTGATCAATTTCGTCCTTCTTCTCTTCATGTTACGCCTTTTCTTGTATCGACCAATTCTGAAGATGCTGGCTGAGCGTCGCCAGCGGATACAGGAGTCTCTGGAGGAGGCGGATAGAGTCCGTCAGGAGGCTGAGGTACAGCGGAGCCAATACCAGCGTGAGTTGGAAGAGGCACGCAGAACCTCCCAGGAAGCGGCCAGCCGGGCAGCCCAGGAAATCGAGAGAAGGCGTGATGATATCCTGGCGGAAGCGCGCAAGGACGCGGAACAGGTCCGTGAGCAGGCGCTCCAACAAATTGGAGTGGAGCGCCAGCAGGCCATGGCGGAGATGCAGCATCAGGTGGCTGACCTGGCAGTTGAACTGGCGCGCAAGGTGGTTGGCGAGACGGTGGCCGTGGACGAACAGGCTCAGCGGAAGTTGATCCAGCAGTTCTTGCAGGAAGCGGGTGATCTGTCGTGAAACCTGCCGGCCACTCGAAAGACGAAGATCTGGCTCGAGAATATGCGCAGGCTGCTTATCAGTATACGGCAGAGGGCTGGTTGGGCGAGTTGAAAGGGCTATGGGATCAGCTGGAGTCTGATCCAGTATTGCTGGATGAACTCGCCGACGTTGGCCTGCCGTTTTCCCAGCGTCAGGCACGTCTTGATTCGTTCTTGTCGCCTGACGCCCGTCCTGACATGAGGAATTATCTGTGTGTGCTGCTGCGCGACGGACATCTGGGTCTGTTGGACAAGGTGATCGCTGACATGACTCGTCTCGCCACCCGAGGGCCGGGGGCGCGGGTGGCGTATGTGATCAGCGCCGTGCCGCTCACACGTGAAGAGCGAGAGGAATTCCGGAGGCGAATCCATGCCAGTTACGGTAGCCTGGTGGACCTGGAATTCCAGGTCGATGCCTTGATACTGGGTGGTGTTATCGTACGTGTGGGTGATAAGGTGATAGATGGCAGCATCGCCGGCAAGCTGGAGGCACTTCATGATCGTCTGGTGGCGATTCGCTGATGTGGGTGGACGGACGACGGTAGTCAGGAGTTCGTGAATGGCTTTACGAGTTGAAGAGATCACTGCCAGAATCAGACAAGAGATTGAGGCCTTTGAGGCCCCTGTTGAGGCCGTGGATGTCGGCTACATTCTCGAAGTGGGAGATGGTATCGCTCGCGTGAGCGGCCTGGCTGACGTGATGGCCAATGAGCTGCTGGAATTCCCTGGCGGGGTGATGGGAATTGCCCTCAATCTGGAAGCCGACAATGTGGGCGTCGTGATTATGGGTGACTTCACCCACATGGAAGAAGGAGACATGGTGCGCAGCACCAGTCGTATTGCATCGGTGCCTGTCGGCGATGGCCTTATCGGCCGGGTGGTCAATGCCCTGGGCCAGCCAGTGGACGGCAAAGGGCCAATCAAGTACCAGTCCTATCTTCCCGTTGAGAGAATCGCACCGGGTGTGGTTCTGCGCACCAATGTAGATACGCCGGTGCAGACCGGCATCAAAGCGATAGACTCGATGATCCCGCTGGGACGGGGACAGCGCGAGCTTATCATTGGCGACCGGCAGACGGGAAAGACCGCACTCGCAATTGACACCATCATCAATCAGAACGACCAGGACCTGATCTGCATTTACGTGGCTATCGGTCAGAAGCTGTCCCAGGTGGCCCAGGTGGTGGCGACGCTGGAGCGATTCGGTGCTATGGAACACACGATCGTGGTGGTGGCCGGGGCCTCCGAGCCAGCAGCCCTGCAGTACATTGCACCCTACGCTGGATGCGCCATGGGTGAACACTTCATGGAGCGGGGCAAGGACGCGCTGGTGGTGTACGACGACCTGTCCAAGCACGCGTGGGCCTACCGACAGATCTCTCTGTTGCTACGGCGTCCACCGGGGCGGGAGGCCTATCCAGGAGACATCTTCTATTTGCACTCGCGTCTTCTGGAGCGGGCTGCGCGCATGCATCCCGACCACGGTGGCGGCTCGTTGACTGCGCTGCCCATCATCGAGACCCAGGCTGGCGATGTGAGTGCGTACATCCCCACCAACGTCATTTCGATTACCGATGGGCAGATCTACCTGGAAGAGGACCTGTTCTACTCCGGCATTCGGCCCGCCATCAACGCGGGCCTTTCAGTATCACGGGTAGGTGGCGATGCCCAGACCCGGGCGATGAAAACGGTAGCCGGCCAGCTGCGACTGGAGCTGGCGTCCTTCCGGGAATTGGCCGCATTCGCTCAATTCGGCTCTGACCTGGACAAGGCTACCCGCGACCAGTTGGCACGAGGCCAGAGACTGACCGAACTGCTTAAACAGCCTCAGTACTCGCCGGTGTCCCTTGACGATCAAATTGTTGCCATTTTCGCGGTGACCAACGGCTTTGCCGACGATGTGCCAGTGAACAAGGTAACGGAGTTTGAGGCCGGTCTGCTTCAGCATATGCGCACCGCTCATCCAGATATTGGTCAGGCAATCATGGCAGAGAAGGACCTGACCGATTCCATCGTGGAGCGGCTGAAATCGGCCATTGAGGAATACAAACACACGGTTAGTTTCTAGATCACATGGCCAACATTCGCGATCTCAAGCGTCGCATCACAAGCGTAAAGAACATCGCCCAGGTTACGCGGGCGATGCAGATGGTAGCCGCCAGCAAGATGCGACGTGCCCAGGAACAGGCACTGGCCACCCGCCCGTATGCCGCCAAGGCGTGGCAGGTGCTGACGCATCTGGCGACTCAACTCGGCAGCGGCCCGGAGACTCGTCCGTTGCTGACCCACTCTGAATTGATCAAGGTGACGGGCGTGGTGCTCATCACTTCTGACAAGGGATTGTGCGGCGCCTACAACAGCAATATCCTGCGGGCCACGCTGCGCTTTATGGAGGGCTTGGGACATCCGGTGCGACTGATTACCGTGGGACGTAGAGGCAGAAGCGTCATGTCTCGGCATGGGTTTCAGGTTATTGCCGAGTTTTCCGATCTTCCGCCTCGTCCCTCGGTCTTGGACGTCACCCCTATCGCACGCACCGTGATCGACGACTTCCTCAATCGTGACTACGATGAGGTTTACCTGGCGTACACCAGATTTGTCAATACCTTGCGCCAAGAGCCCACCATCCGCCGGTTGCTTCCCATCACCCCTGATGAGGCGGGTGACTCGGCGATCGGCCCATACGTGAACGATGGTGCCCCGGGTTTGCATGGGGAGTATATCTACGAGCCAGACCCACAGACGCTTCTTGACGCGGTACTGCCACGCTTCACAGAGCTGCAAGTTTACCAGGCCATCCTGGAATCCCTGGCCAGTGAACACAGCGCGCGCATGGTTTCCATGCGCAATGCCACTGACAACGCCAATGATCTGATAGATGACCTGACCCTGAGCTTCTACCGTGCCCGCCAGGAAGCGATTACCACAGAGGTGATTGATATCGCCGCTGGCGCTGAAGCGTTTCGATTGAATGCCTGAAGCTGGGTGGGCAAGAAACCGGATTGAGGGAGGAAACAAATAATGGCCAAGGGCACCATAGGCCAGGTAGTGCAGATCGCAGGCGCTGTAGTCGATGTTGCCTTCCCTGAGGGGGCACTGCCGGAGATTTACAGCGCTTTGGAAGTAGTGCGTGATGACAACAATGGTGGCGAGACAGAGAATCTGGTGCTCGAAACGCAACAAGACCTGGGCAACGGGTGGGTGCGCTGCGTTGCAATGGGCTCCACGGAAGGCCTCAAGCGGGGTCTGAAGGTGGTTGACACCGGAGGGCCGATAACGGTACCGGTGGGCCTAGCCACATTGGGACGTATGTTTAATGTGCTGGGAGAGCCGATTGACAACGGTGGCCCGGTGGAGGCCAAGGAGCGCCTTCCCATTCACCGACCTGCGCCCTCTTTTGAGGATCAAGTGACTGAGACGCATATCTTTGAGACCGGGCTCAAGGTTATTGACCTGGTGGCGCCCTTCACCAAGGGGGGAAAGACTGGCGTCTTTGGGGGCGCTGGCGTGGGCAAGACCATTATCATTATGGAGCTCATCTACACCCTGGCCTCGGAGCATGGCGGTTTCTCCGTTTTCGCCGGAGTGGGAGAACGTACCCGAGAGGGAACACAGCTCTGGAACGAGATGAAAGAGTCGGGCGTCCTCGACAAGACCGTTATGGTCTTCGGTCAGATGAACGAGCCGCCGGGGGTTCGGCTGCGCGTTGGCTTGTCCGGGCTGACGATGGCCGAGTACTTCCGCGACCAGGGCCGCGACGTGCTTCTGTTCATTGACAACATCTTCCGCTTTGTGATGAGCGGTTCTGAGGTGTCGGCGCTGCTGGGACGTATGCCCAGCGCGGTTGGTTACCAACCGACGTTGGCTACCGAGATGGGCGCGTTGCAGGAACGTATCACCTCGACTCAACGAGGCTCAATCACGTCAATGCAGGCGGTATATGTGCCGGCTGATGACTACACCGACCCGGCACCGGTGGCTACCTTTGCCCATCTGGATGCCACGATTTCGCTGGAGCGATCTATTTCGGAGCAGGGAATCTATCCAGCAGTAGACCCGCTGGGATCCACCAGCCGCATCCTGGATCCGCGCATTGTGGGCGAAGAGCACTACCGGGTGGCCCGTGATGTCCAGCAAATTCTCCAGCGCTATCGAGACTTGCAAGATATTATCTCCATCTTAGGAATAGACGAGCTCAGCGATGAGGACAGACTGACTGTCACCCGCTCTCGTAAGGTACAGCAGTTTTTCTCTCAACCCATGTTTGTGGCTTCTCAGTTCACCGGTCGAGAGGGGCGCTACGTGCCCATCACCGAGACAGTGCGTGGATTCAAGATGCTCCTGGATGGTGAGTTGGACGACCTCCCTGAACAGGCTTTCCGGATGGTAGGCAACATCGACGAAGCCATTGAGGCCGGGCAGCGCCTGAGCGGTTGAACGTATGCGAAGGTGGGAAGATAATGCCGCTGCGACTGGACATTGTAACTATTGAACGCCTCATATATTCTGGAGAGGTGGACATGGTCATTGCGCCCGGTATCGAGGGGGAGATGGGAATCCTGCCCCACCATGCACCTCTGCTGACCGCTCTCAAGTACGGCGAGCTGCGGGTGAGGCGAGGCGATGATGAAGACATCTACGCTATTGGAGGCGGCTTCATCGAGGTGTTGCCACTCCAGGTGACGGTGATGGCCGACACCGCTGAGCGGGCTGAGGAGATTGACCTGGAGCGAGCTGAACATGCCCGCCAGCGGGCACAAGAACTCCTGCTCGATCAGGCCCAGGAGGATGTGGACTTCTCAGCGGCTACCAGCTCCTTGCAGCGGTCTGTGACGCGCATCAAGGTGGCCCGGGCAGGGAAGAGACGACGAGCGGGTGGCAGTCAAGCGGGACGCCCATCAGAATCACGGTAATCATGCGGAGAATACATGTTTGAGAAAAAGATCGGAATAGACCTGGGTACGGCCAATGTACTGGTCTATGTGAAAGGGCGCGGCATCGTGGTGCAGGAACCCTCGATCGTCGCGGTTTCCGTTAATGACAACAAGATTGTGGCCGTGGGTGAGGAAGCCCGTACCATGCTGGGGCGGGTGCCGGAAGCGATTGAGGTTCTGCACCCCATGCGTGACGGCGTCATTGCCGACTATGTGGTAACTGAAGCGTTGTTGCGCTATTTCATCGAGATGATCGTAGGACGGGTCCGCCTGTTTCGCCCCATCGTGATGGTGAGCGTGCCGGTTGGGGTGACCAGTGTGGAGGAGCGGGCGGTGAAGGACGCTGCCCGTCAAGCAAGCGGTCGGGACGCTTACGTGATCCCGGAGCCCCTGGCGGCTGCAATAGGAGCTGACATGCCGATTGACACGCCGACCGGCAGCATGGTGGTGAACATCGGTGGCGGCACCAGTGAGGCAGCGGTGGTCTCGTTGTACGGCATTGTCGTGTCGGGATCGGTCCGTGTCGGCGGTCTCAGGTTTGACGATGCCATAGCCTCCTACCTTCGGCGCAAATACAGTCTGGTGATTGGAGAGCAGACGGCAGAAGATGTGAAGATCGGCATCGGCAGTGCACTCCCGCTGGACGAACCGCTGGAGATGGAAGTCAGGGGTCGGGATCAGGTGGCCGGCTTGCCGCGTACCATTAAAGTCACTTCCGATGAGGTGACTGAAGCCATGGCCGAACCACTGGCTTCGGTGGTTGGCGTCATCAAAGGAGTGCTGGAGAAGACCCCGCCTGAGTTGGCTTCAGATATCATTGATCGAGGTATGGTTGTCGTAGGCGGCGGCGCGCTGCTGCGCAGCATAGATCGGCTGCTAACACGGGAGACCGGTGTGCCTTGCTATGTTGCCGAGAACCCAATGGCGTGTGTAGCGCTGGGGGCCGGCCGGGCCATTGATATCTATGATGCCATCCGCCGTAGTATGATCGTCTACTGATTCGAAGCCAGATTCTCTGTTGCCATGATGCTGAAAACCCCTGGCACAATCGTCCGGGGGTTTTGTTATGCCCATCCACAGTTGCCGCGATTGGTCAACGACTCTGCTGAACGCGGCGTCTTCCCACCGCAGCATTCGTCATTCTCCTGCTCTTTCTACCTCAAATTGCAGCCAGCCAACAGCCGCGGCCACGGTCGGCTGGCTCACCGCCGGGCCGCTGGCCACGGCGACAGGACGTAGACCGTCCATAGCCTCCAGTGCTGTCCCTGGTGCCTTTCCCTTGATGCCGATGATGGCATGGCTCCAGCGAAATCTCTCGCGCAGGTCGCCGCTTGCACCGATCGAGCGCAAGGCGGCTACTCCCTCTTCTCCCAGGTTCATGGAGGCCTCATCGGCGGCAGCGACAGCCACAATCCAGCCCGGGGGCACTGTGGCGACAAACTGCGCCATCGTGGCCGACGCGTTGGGGTCGAGGTGGGTATCGAATGCAGCCGCATGGATGCTGCCTTCCGGCCCGATGGCGGCCACATTATAGCCCCGTTGGTTGGGCGATACATCCACCCCGTTGACGTAGATGTGGCCCAGGTCACCAACTTCCTGACCCGCGCTCTGCACCAGCACTGTAACCGCCGAGGGGCTGTCGTCGTCTACGGGTAACCCGGTAACCGGATAGAGCCGGTCGAAGTCAAGGCGTATCTCATTCAAGCCAGGACGGACTGCCTGCGACGGCAATGTAAGCCTGTATTCGCCCCAACCCCGATTCAGCGGCACAGGATCGGAACGCCAGCCACCCACACGGACGACAAGGCGTTGGCCGTCGCCGGGCACAAAGATGCGGCTGGCCATCTGCTGTGACTGGCCGTCCAACGCGACGAACAAGCGCACGGTCTGCCGCTGCGCCCACATCAGCGGCTCTCCGGCACCCGTCTGCCTGTCTGCTATCGCTCCCCAACCCTCACCCAGGTGTAGCCGGGCCAGCGGTGCTGTGGCATCGATTCGTACTAACTGGGGCAACGGCGGCAAATCCACTCGATACATGGTGAGAGTGGGATGGTCATAGACCTGCTCGACCGGCATGACAGCTTCGATGTACGGCAGCGTCGCCTCCGGCACCACCTGAGGGTTCGCGCCGTTGGCCGGACGTACCACAATGGTCCGAATGTCGAAGAAGCGGAGCACATCACCGGCCACCGCTCGATCAGATTCCAGGCGCCCAGGCGGCAATTGATGGCCGGTTTCCAGGGCCAGAATCGAGTTGATGACCGGCGCTTCTGTGAAATATTGGAACTTGAACTCTGGATTGCGACTTGTGTTTCCCTGGAGCAGCGGCCGCCCATGCACCGTCTGGTAGAATTGCCCGAACATGAAACCCGGATCGATGGGGCCGGTGATACGGAAGCCATTGCGCCACGCCACCGGTATGTCCAGCAGGACGCCTCCCTCTGGCTCCCTGGCGACGGCGTGGTAGGGGGAGGGCACTGTCATATCGGACTGGGGAAGTGGTATGGCCAGATGCTCAAACAGAAACAGTCCAAACACTGACACGGCAATGGCTATTCCCATTACCGGTGGTGTCCCTCGTCGACGGGGCGCGCTCTCCGCCCTCCCCAAAAGGGCCGGCCGCCTGGCTGCCCAGTGTAATATGGCGTGGATGCCGCCAGCGGCCAGCATGGCCAACGACAACAGCAGCATGACGCTGAACCGGCTGGGGTAGCGATTGCCCTTGATGAAAGGCAGCGACTGCAAGAAGACGAAGGGACCCGGGATGCCTGTGTCGGCCCCATTGACATGGATCGTGGGGCCCAGCGACAGCCAGGCGAAGAGTATCGTCGAGAGGAGCCAGAATCCAGCCTGCGACCGACAGCGCCCACGCGAAGCCGCAGCCAGCCCACTCGCTGCCCCGATAGCTGCCAGAGCCAACAGTGTCACACCCAGGTTAATATGCTGGCCCTTGTCAAAGGCCGTGATGCCGGTGGAGCTCACCAACTGGCCCAGCAGCGGATGGTGCATGGTGGGCACCAGGAAACCGGCCAAATCGGCGGAGAAGGACTCAGCGAAGCCACTTCCCTGCACCCAGAAGTCCCCAGCAGCGCGCATGTCCGGCAGCATCGCGGCCAGCAGAGGACAGATACCGATAGTGAACAGAGTGGCCAGTACCAACAGATTGCGCAGGGGTAACAGGATGACGGATCTGGGGCCAACGGTCGAGGATTTTGGATTTGATGTTTGCCATCTGATCGCTTCATACGCGACGTACAGGGCGATGAAGATCAGCACGAATGACGCATAGGTCATTTCAGCCCACGCCTGCATGACCAGGAAGAGAGCGGCCAGCGCCGGCCAACGCAGCGACCGCGCGTCGTCGCGTGCCTTGAACACGAAGAGAAGAACGTATGGAATCCAGTGGCTGCTGGCGATGTTGAACTGCCCCAGTGCCACGTAGAAGAGTTTGCTGCTGCCGAACGCGTAGAATCCGCCGGCCAGGATTGCAGCCCATTCCGTCGTCCAGCTGGCCGCCTTGCTCTGCAACGCTGCCAGCTGTTGCCTGGCCAACAGAAATGCCCCGTACCCTCCAATCACAAAGGTAAGCAGCATGTGGAGGTTGCTGGCAGCCACCACACCCAGATTAAGCGTCAGCGGCAGGACGGTGAGTGCGTTGAGAACCGTCAGCGTGTAAAAAGCCAGGTTCACCCCGATGGGATAAAACAAGTAGTCAGTGTGCAGGGGGTTTATGTGCAGATCGAGCAGAGCGTGTTTGACCCACCACAAGTTCCAGGCGATAGCCGGGTCGTCGCCGCCGTCACCAGGGAGGTGGGTGGCAAGGTGAGTGACGGTCGGCCAGGTCAGCAGTACCGCCAGCAGCCCGTAGCCCACCAGGACGAACAGGTGTGAGCGTCTGGCAATGACCGTGTGCATCAGGCGTCCGGGCCGGCTGACAAAGGGTGAAGGCATCACAGTGTCTCGTTTCGCACAGGTAGGACGTGTCCGTTCAGTCCAGCACAGGCAGAACGCTGACGACTCAGATTGAGCACTGATGCGCGCCACTGTCCGTCCTCTTTCGCGGTGCCGGATGTGCCCCTATTCTACCACCATCAAAACCCAGCTCACAAATCCATTTCCCTCGCTATTGATAGTATGCTATCATGCATCTGCTGTCGAATAGGTCTCGCAAGCGAGAGGGGAATGAATGTCCGACCGCGTTATTGAGATGCACGCTTCGCGTATCACCATTGACGCCATCGGCCCGCCAGGAAAACGACTCTTCCTGCTGCAAGCCAGTGAGGGCGACCAGACAGTCACGTTGAAGGTGGAAAAGCAGCAGGCAGAGGTCTTGGCGATGGGCATCGGCAAGATTCTGGACGAACTGGCCGAGCGGTTCCCCCGAGAGATACCCGGGATGGAAGAACCGCTCAGCTCGGAGTTGATGTTGCTGGAACCGATTGAAATCATGTTCACCATCGGCCAGATGGGGCTGGGATACGATGAATCCAAGGACGCATTGGTACTGGTGATGCAGGAGTCAACCTTACCAGAAGACGCCGAGACAGCCAAGGTGGCGCGTTTCTGGGCTACCCGCGGCCAGATGTTGGCCCTTAGCCGCCACATCGAGGAGGTGACGGCCCAGGGACGCCCTGTGTGCCCCCTCTGTGACAAACCCATTGATCCCACCGGCCATTTCTGCCCCAAGAGCAACGGTCGCGAGCGGACGGGTCTGGGGTAAGCGCCGTGTGCAGCATTTCCCCGGGCCAGACCCATCCCGTAGCAGCGGAACGCATCCTGGACTTCCTGACGCACGCGGAGATGGCGGAGTCCCACGGCCTCATGCCCTGGAGCTCAAACTACACCTTTCTGGCCTCCTTGGTCTGCGACGATTCCCCAATGCTGGTTGTCTACAAGCCCAGCCGGGGAGAGCGCCCTTTGTGGGATTTTCCGCCGGGCACGCTGGCGCTGCGGGAGGTGGCCGCCTTTCTTGTTGCCCAGGCGTTGGGATGGGGCTTCGTTCCGCCTACTGTGCTGCGTGACGGGCTTTTCGGGCCAGGTGCGGTGCAACTCTTCATTGACGCTCACTTCGAGTCGCACTACTTCACCCTGCGTGATGAGAACATCTCCCTTTTTCAGCGGGTGGCAGCTTTCGACATCATCGTCAATAATGCTGATCGCAAGGCTGGGCACTGTCTGCGGGACAGAGAAAGCCACATCTGGACGGTAGACCACGGCCTCACGTTTCACCCTGAAGACAAACTACGCACTGTCATCTGGGACTTCGCTGGCCAGACCATTCCTGACGACATCCTGCTGGATCTCCACCGATTGCAGGACAGCCTTGAGCAGGACTCCACTTGTTCGCTGCTGGACCAACTGTCGAGATTGCTGAGCAGCCTCGAAATCGAGGTGTTTTGCTGCCGCTTGCATCGGCTGGCGGCTGCTCGCCGTTTCCCCCTGCCCGGCCCGGGGCATAACGTGCCATACCCGTCGATATGACCGTCGGCACAGTGGCGGGCTTCCTTGATCAATGTGGCCGCTAGCTGGTTTCCGCTGGCGGTTTGAACTCCTTGGGGGTCAGCAGAGCGAGCGCAGCAACGATGTCTCCCTCCCTCATGCGCATCACGATGGCTCCACGTGTGGCCCGGCCCATCTGAGGAATCTGCTTGACCAGCGTGCGCAGCACCATGCCCTCCGACGAAATGAGGGCAATCTCATCGTCTTCAGTCACCACGCGGACACCGGCGATCGGTCCGGTGATGTCCAGGCTTCTCCTGTCCAGTGTCACTACACCGCTCCCATATCGACCGCGCACCGCATATTCCTTGAGCGGTGTACGCTTGGCAAAACCTTGGGCTGTTACCACAAGCAGGTCATCATTCGGATCTACAATGTCCATACCGGCCACCTGGTCATCATCTGCCAGCCGGATGGCCTTCACGCCACCGGCAGCTCGGCCCATTGGCCTGACTGATGACACTGCAAAGCGGATAGATTGACCCCGCTGGCTGGCCACGATCACCTGATCGTCCTTCTTCGTCATCTTCACCCACCCCAGCTCGTCGCCCTCATCCAGATTGATGGCAATCAGCCCGCTGGGCCGCACGGACGCGAATGCGGAGAGATCAGTGCGCTTGATCCTACCCTGACGGGTGATCATGGTCAGGTATTCAGCCTTGTCAAAGCTGGGGACTGTCACCACAGCCGTCACTCTCTCATCTGCGTCCAGGTTTATCAGGTTGATGATCGACATGCCCTTTGCCGTCCGGTGGGCGTCGGGCACCCGATAGGCTCTCTCCGAATATACCTTGCCCCTGTCCGTGAAGTACAGAACGGTGTCCAGGGTGTTGGCTGCGAATAGAAACTGGACGGCATCCTCCTCTCGGGTGACCATACCGGTGATGCCCCGTCCTCCCCGCATCTGTGACCGATAGGTGGTGGCCGGCACCCGTTTTACATAGCCCCGCTGGGTGATGGAGACGAGCACCTCTTCTCGTGGCACCAGGTCCTCTTCATCGAAGTCCACGCTGGCATCAACCACGACCTGGGTACGACGCTTGTCACCGTACTTCTGCTTAAGATCCCTCACCTCATCCTTGACGAGCGCCATGATCTTGTCGGGGTCTGCCAGCAGGTCCTCCAGATAGGCAATAGTCTGTGTTATCTCGACGTACTCTTCCTCAATCTTCTGCCGTTCCAGGGCAGCCAGCCGACGCAACTGCATGTCGAGGATAGCCTGGGCCTGGATTTCAGTCAGCTGGAACTGAGCCATCAGTCGCTGGCGTGCTTCGTCCGCATTGGGAGACTGGCGGATGGTCTGGATGACTGCATCCAGATTGCTGAGGGCGATGCGCAAGCCCTCCAGGATATGCGCCCGGTGCCTAGCTCTGTCCAGCTCAAACTGGGTCCGGAGAGTGACAACCTCGCGGCGATGCTCTATGTAGACCTGCAGGGATCGCTTGAGAGGCAGAATCCGCGGCTCGCCATCCACCAGAGCCAGCATATTTACCCCAAAAGTACACTGCAGGGGAGTGTATTTGTAGAGCCGGTTGAGAACGTTGTTGGGCTGAGCCCCGCGTTTGAGCTCAACGACGATGGACAGGCCGTGCCGGTCGCTCTCGTCGCGCAGGTCAGCAATGGCCTTCAGCTTGCCAGCACGCACCAAGTCAGCGATCTTTTCGATAAGACTAGCCTTGTTGACCTGGTAAGGGATTTCGCTGATCACGATGCGGTGGCGGTTTCCCTTCATCTCTTCAATGCGGGCCACAGCGCGCATCACCACCCGCCCTTTGCCGGTGCCATAGGCGGCATCAATGCCCTCTCGGCCGATGATAAGCCCACCCGTCGGAAAATCGGGGCCTTTGACAAACTGCATCAGATCTGCCACTGCCACGTCATCATATTCGTGGTAGCGGTCTATCAGATAGGCGATGGCATCGCAGATCTCGTTCAGGTTGTGGGGCGGGATGTTGGTGGCCATGCCGACAGCGATACCTGTGCTGCCGTTCAGCAACAAATTCGGCAACCCAGCCGGCAACACCTGGGGTTCTTGCAGGGAGGTGTCGAAGTTGTCCGTCCAATCGACGGTGTCTTTGTCTATGTCCAGGAGCATTTCTTCGGCCATTCGGGCCAGGCGCGCCTCGGTGTAGCGCATGGCAGCCGGACTATCGCCGTCAATGGACCCGAAGTTTCCCTGCCCGTCCACAAGTGGGTAGCGCATGGAATAATCCTGTGCCATGCGAGCCATAGCATCGTAGATGGCCGCGTCGCCGTGAGGATGGTACTTGCCCAGCACCTCACCCACGATGCGGGCGCTCTTCTTGTGGGCCGAGTTGGCACGCAGCCCCATATCGTGCATAGCATACAGGATACGCCGGTGGACCGGTTTCAATCCGTCACGTGCGTCCGGCAGGGCACGGGCCACGATGACGCTCATAGCGTAGTCCAGATAAGCTACCTTCATCTCGCTTTCAATGTCTACTTGCCGAACCGAACCGATGTCCATCCTACTCCTCCAACAATGTGGGTCCCGCCTCCAACCTGGCTGAGGGCGTTCCCCTACACCTCCAGTCGAGCAATCTCAGACTGCTCTCGGCCACAGGAACGGCGCCGGTTATTCGCCGGGTTCCGTGCTTGCGACAAAGTCCAGCATGTACGCTACAAAACTATCAAAGTCACCCTGTTTGGAGATGTCAACCATGTAGCCCCCCTTCTCGCATTCGCTGCAAGAAGGCACCACGAATCATCGTTTTGGTTGGATGGTAGTCAAAATAGGCCATACGTACTCGCGTCTCACACTCGACACGGTAGTCTTCGTCGCGAGCCTAGAGAAGAATGCCATACCAGAGCATCCGTCCCTGGAAAGTCAACCGAGCCGAGTCGATCACCCGCGCGTCTATTTCGGGCAAGTCGGGGCAACGCGACTCCAGCTCAGTCGCCACGGCCATTTGCAGTCCTGTCTCCTCCCATCCGGTCAGGGAGCTATCCGTGACCAGAGCAATGTCCAGGTCACTGAAAGGGTTGGTGTGCCTGACTGCATACGAGCCGTGCTGACAAGCCAACAGCGGTGGCGTGCCGGCCACAATTGGGACGATTTCGGCACGCAGGCAGTCTATCAACTGACCGGTTTCCACCGGCAGGTCCTTCTCTGCCACGATTGCCATATGCTATAACTCTCGCTTCTCGTCCACGGCTGCCTGGGCCAGAGAAATGAAATCATCAATCGGCTGCGGCCCCAGGTCTTGGCCAGTGCGCAACCGCACGGCCACCGCTCCGGATTCGACCTCCTTGTCCCCGACGACCAGCATGTAAGGGACCTTCTGTTCCTGGGCCTTGCGGATTTTGTTGCGCATACGGTCACTGCTGTCGTCGACTTCCGCCCGCAGGCCGGCCTCTTTGAGGCGAGTGGCCACTTGCTCGGCGTACTCTATGTGGCGATCAGCAATGGGAATGAGCGTCGCCTGCACTGGAGCCAGCCACACGGGAAACGCCCCAGCGTAATGCTCGATGAGCACCCCGTAGAACCGTTCCATACTGCCCAACAGGGCACGGTGTATCATATATGGTCGGTGAGGCTGCCCGTCCTCGCCTACGTAGGTCAGGTCAAATCGTTCGGGCAGGTTGAAATCAAACTGTATGGTGGTAAGCTGCCACTGGCGGCCAATGGCATCTGTGACCTTCAGGTCTATCTTGGGGCCGTAGAAGGCGCCGCCTCCCTCGTCAATATCGTAGGCGATGCCAGACCGCTTCAAGGACTCCTCCAGCGCTGCTTCCGCCTCGCGCCACTGGGCTGGATCGCCCACTGCTTTGTCGTCGCTTGGACGAGTGCTCAGATAGGCGTTGAATTCGGAAAAGCCGAATGACCGCAAGAGGTGCAGCGAGAAGCCGAGGACGAAATCAATTTCCACCGGCATCTGGTCGGGTCGACAGAAATGATGAGCATCGTCCTGGGTGAAGCCTCGCACCCGCAACAGGCCGTGCAGCACCCCGGCTCGCTCGTAGCGATAGACGGTGCCCCACTCGGCATACCGGAGAGGGAGGTCCCGATAACTGCGCAGCGAGTTCTGATAGATCAGGAT
>SDBU01004257.1_pt1 | contig 17671 bp, 19 predicted proteins | sample 2277071 | NCBI WGS metagenome assembly SDBU01 (sample SAMN10397929, study PRJNA504765) | marine sediment metagenome | isolation source: marine sediment core GS08_GC12, 126 cmbsf | place: Arctic Ocean: Gakkel Ridge, Loki's castle | collected 2008 | reverse complement strand
CCAATCTGAATGTTGTACACCACTGGTTACTTTTGTTTTTTCCGCATTTAGAACATCATGAGTATTCGGCGCATTTATAAAAACTACAATATTTCTTTTCATAAATTGAATCCTATAAAAGTATTGTTTTTGAATTTTAACTAATATAATTGTCTCTATCTTTTTTTTCTATATATAAAAATCATTTCTTGACTAATGAAACTGAAATTAATACAATAAATTACCTATTAAAGAGTTATAATTTTTTTTAATACTTAGATAATTATTTTATGAAAGTTTTATTTGTAGGCATGATAATGGGTATTGCTGGTGCAGTACCTTTGGGTCCCATCAATATTGAAATGATTAGAAGATCCATTAAATATGGGTTTATGTCAGGGGTAGCTATAGGTCTTGGAGCTAGTTTTGCTGATTTCACTTATTTATGTTTTCTTTCTACAAGTATTTTTACGTTTATCAATAAGCCTATAATTTTGAAATGGATTGGTATTATAGGGTCTATTATAGTTGCTTTTTTTGGAATAATAATTTTAAAAGAAAAAAATAAAAAACAAATAGTAAATGAGAGCTCTCAAAATAATAAAAGTTTTTTTAAACAATCTTTAGAAGGGTATTTGATCGCTTTAATCAATCCATTCATTATAGTTTTTTGGTTCTCTTTGAGTTCTCAAATAGCAGTTATAACCAATAATTCTTTATTGCTGATATTATATGCTGGATTTGGAGTGATGATAAGTATGATTTTTTGGACTTTTACTTTAAGCTTTGTAAGTTCGATTACAAGAAAAAAAGTCTCTGATAGATGGATGTCAAGAATCAATGTTATAGGTGGTATAACCCTACTCGGCCTTGCTGCATTCGGATTAGTTAGAAGTTTATATTATTTTTAACATCAAAAGTAGTTTGTTATGCTAAAGTATTAATCAAAATAGCTTTTTTCTGCTCTTTGTATTGTTTGATTTTTTGAATACTTAGTTGTGTGGTATATAAAAAAGCCATAAAAGTCCATATAGCTGCTTGAATATATGTTCCAACAAACAGATTAGCAAAGAAAATTCCAAGATATCCTAAAGTTTTTAGAGCAAGATCTGAAAAAGCAACAAATTGTTGTGTTTGGATGTTTTTGACAATCACTTCGTAAAAAAGCTTTCTTGTTTTTAAAGGATCATTTTTTGCTTTTAAAAGGTTTTGCTTAAAAATTTTTAATGTATCTTTATCCATGCTCTCATGGATATCAGCGCATTTTTTATAATCTATTTTTATATCTTTTTTACAAATATCATTGAAAGATTGAAGAAATGGATCAATCATTTTAGAGTCAATTTTTTTTAAATAAAAAAGCAATTTTTTATTGTTCCAATAGTGAAAAATATCTAGTCCTATCATTGTAGATAAACTTATAGAACCTAAAGGTATTGTAATAGCATATATACTCTGCGTTAAATCAAGCAACCCTCTCATGCGCATACTAGCTGCAAAAAAACAAGAAGAGAGTAGGAAGATATTACTAATAGTTAAAATAGTTTTAATAAAAGATGCATAAAAAATTTTGTTGTTATCTACTTTTTTTGCAAAACTCATATCTTGTATGCTTTTGTTTAATAAATGGATATAAAAAGGCAAAGCAATAAGCCCAACAAAATTTAAGCTGACAAAAGCAAAATTAGTTATTTTTTTAGAAAAATTATTAACTAACTCTCCTAGCAAATATAAGATATCAATCACCAAAATAAAAATACTGCTTATTAGATCTGAAAATTTTTCTAAAAAAATATAGGATTGTTGATTTTTGCACCAACATATGATAGCGCAACTTCTTTGCTTTATATAAATAGTAATACGCTTTTTTGTATTATCTAAACCAAAATATTTTTTTGCATTTTTTGGATTTAGATTCTCATAAGAGTTTATCTTATGCGACATAGTATTGTTCCTTTTTATGCAGATAGAAAAACAAATTGAAAAAGAACCACTTAAAAGTAGTTCTTTTTCATAAATTTTTACATCCTACTAGCAATAGAAGAGATGCCCAAAATTGGAAGGCCTAAATTCATTGTGCGGCGATATAGATCACAAAGAAGTAGTCTTTCATCTTCTCTATCAGAGCCTTGAACTTTGCATTTAGTATAAAATGATGCGAATTGTACTGCTATTTCATACAAATATTCTGCTAATCTATGAGGACCTAAAGTATCTTTCATGTTTTGAATAGCTTTTGGAAATTCTAATAAACTAAGAGCTAAATGCATTTCCTCTGCTGTTTCTAGAGCAAATTTTGGGTTTTCTTGTATTTTAGATAAGTCTTTATCAGATTTTGCAATTATAGCATTTGCTCTAGCTACAGAATATAATAAATATGTAGCTGTTCTTCCTTCAAAGCTCGTCATTTTTTTCACATCAAATCTGTAATTTTTTTTAGCATCGGTAGCAAGATCAGCAAATTTGATATTGCCAATTGCTATAGCGTCTATAACGCTGTCACTAATGAGTTCAGAACCTTCTGTGGCTTTTTCTCTAATAGCTTCTATTGTTCTTCTTTTCGCTGCATCTATTAAATCTATAAGCTTTTCTGTCTCACCTGATCTTGAACGATATTTCAGCCCATCAGGACCTAAAACTAATCCGAATGGAACATGTGTAGTTTTTACATGATCAGGTAAGTAACCACCTACTTTTGCACAATCAAAAAGAACTTGAAAGTGATGAGCTTGTCCTCCATCTGTAACGTAAACGATTTCATCAGCTTTTTGTATTTTAGATCTATAATCTATTGCAGCTAGATCTGTTGTGTTATAGTTATATCCGCCATCTCTTTTTTGAAGCATAAAGAAATATTTCTTTTCAGGATCATCATCTGGCAGAGCTTTTTTTGTAGGATCATTTACTTTCATTCCCTTTGCTAATCTTTCAGTAGGTGGAGCTGCTTCCTCTTCATCCTTTTGATATAAATTTTTCTGAGCCTCTTTTGTAAGCTGAGCTATTTTTGCGTGATAATTTTCTAAAAGTCCTGGATTAAGCTCTTCTTTTTCTGGTTTTTCTTCTTCAGCTTTAGCCTCTGCAGTAGCTTTTTCACCTTCTTTAGCACCTGTATCAACTTTAGCCTTTGCTTTTTTTGGTATAGGCAGAGATTTGCTTCCAGATTCAACAATAAGATGTTTGCTAGCAAGTTCAGCAATAATTTCAGGAAGTCTTGGATTATAAAAAGATTCAGGAATTTCTTTTAACTCTTTGGATATCCCTAAAGTATCATATAACTCTTGATACGCTCTTCTAGAGATATCACAAATAACTTCCCACATTTTATGATTTGTTTCATTACCATTTTGAAGTTGCACAACTTCTAATCGAGAAAGTTCTTGAAACTCTTCATACTTTTTTCCTAATGCTGTAGCTTCTTTATACCATGTAGCAAAATCTGCAAGCGTATATCTATCAGGATGTTCTAAAAAATCTTCATGTTGTATTTTTATGTATGCAATAAGCATTCCAAATTGCTTTCCCCAATCTCCAATATGATTTACTCTTAGAGTATTATGACCTAAAAATTCATATAAATTAGCAAGGCTATCTCCTATAATTGTAGATCTTAAATGCCCAACGTGCATCTCTTTAGAAGTATTGGGTGACGAGTAATCAACAACAACTCTTTTAGGACTTGTGTCTCTAGGTACTCCAAGTCTTGGATCCGAGTTCATTTCAGTTAAATATTGAAAGATGCTCTCTGGGTTTAAAAAGATATTTAAAAATCCAGGTTTTGAAAATTCTACTTTTTTAATAATTTTTGTTTTATCCACTTCTAACATTTTCGCAGTAAGCAGCTCTGCTGTTTTTGGCATAGGAGTACCTGTCATAAGTTTCGATATTCTAACAATATTTGCCTGATAATGGTGAGGAAACCTCTTCCCATTATTGCGTTCAATAGTTATATCTATATCTGGTGCTTTTGTTGCAGAAATTGCTGCATTTCTAACGATATCAGTTAGTAATTGTTCTAAACCATTCATAAACCCTCCTTTAAAATAAAAGGGGACAATATATATAAATAAAGTTAATAAATTTCAAGCAAAAAGAATTATTAAAATATTTATTTTACACTTTATTTCAAGTTGTATTGATTTCTATATAAAAAGAACACCTCACTCTATGAAATGAGGTGTTTTTAATTCGAAAAAATAATTTTTTTCTTATTGAAAATATGGAAGAAAATCTTCTGGCGTTTCAATTGAAGTATTTCGAATAGTTATTCCATCAATACCTTTTTGATATTGCTGTTTTTTCATTTCTTGAATAGCTAGCGCTAAAGATGCCCAAGAATATGTGGATTCAGAATGAAATACTTCATCATAAAGATTGTATATCTGAGGCAATATCATTGAATATTTTGATGCTACAATATCCTCTTTTCCATAATGTTTCATAGCTTCAATGATTACATCATCTAACTCATTTATGTATGAAGTTTTCATGCAAATATTGTAAGTTGCTTTTCTTAAAGTTTCAAAATCCATAGGCTCTTGAAACTTTTTAGGATCCATTAAAAATATTTCACAACCCTCTTTTTGCAGAGTCTTTATCAAATTCTCATGTTGCTTTTGAGCAAGACCTTTGTTAATTGTTCCAATGCAACTTAGCATATAAGGATCATTGATATATACAACATCAAAGATATTAACAGTAGAGCCTATCATTTGAATTTTATTACTACAACAAGCCTCAAATTTGAAAAGATCAGAATCTAATTCACAAATAAGGCATTTACCGCCGCCGCCGGCTTTGAAAAATTCAGAAAGATCTATAGTAATAACTTTTATTCCTCTATCTCTAAGCTCACATTGAAGCTGATTGCTTACTCTCTCATCAATAATAATTGATTTATCAATTGTAGGAGAGTTGGATGCAAAATTCTGAGCATCATGCTCTGAGAGAATTAAAGCATTCGGATATAGCTGTTTTAAACGTAGTTGAGTATTTTCATCAAACGCTTGAGGATAATACATAATAGTTTCACCTACAATTTCACCATTTTCTATTACAGGAATTTCTTTTAAAGCTGTATCTAAGTGATAGTATTCTTCCGAAATCATATGAACAGGAACTATGTTTACCTTTTTAAAGTCCTCTTTTAATATTTCTGATAATCTATCCGATATCCAAGAAATTGTCTCTAAATCGGTTCTGTAGCCCCATCCACAGATAAAATCTACACTGTCCCCATGCTTTACATATTTAACTTCAGCGCCTCCTTCAAAAGGAAGCTCATTTGGAATATCAATAACGTTGTAGCCTTGGCTTGCAAACCACTCTCTATTATGTAGAACCTCTTTTATCCTTGTTCCTTCACCATGCTTAGATGAAAAATTACTTACAAAAACATAAGGTATATCTTTGTATCTAAAAAATAGCCCAGACTCTGGTCGAAATACGATATCTGGCATGATTTTTTCGCAATTTTGCTCATACTGTTTCGCAATCGTTTCAACGTATTGCAAAACATCTGATGGAGACATTTTTGCTAAAAGATTTTGATTTGATAAAGAGAGTTCCTGATAAATTAAATTTTTAAGCCCTTCTACACTAATCTCAGGATTTTTTAAATATTGTACAATTGCAGGACCTATTTGAGTAGGATCTTTTAGTATAGAATAAATTCCGCTAAAAGTTTCTTTGTATTGATATATAGCTTTTTGAAGAGGCACTATATAGTAGTCAGGTGTCTGTGAAGTATTTTTTTTGTATGTTGCTAAAATTGATGAAATTATTGAGCCATCTTGGTCTTTCCATACGATTTCGTGATCATTGGAAATATTTGGAGTTGCTAATATAGAATTACTAAAAAGTAATAAAACCATCGAAAAAAACATTGTTTTCATTGTGACCTCCCCAGTCTGAGTGTTTGTAATAAATAATCATTCTCCTGATATAAATTTATGTATTTTTGGAAAGTTAGAAGGATTAGAAAAATAGTCTATCAATTTAGCAGATTCAGTAAGATCTCCACTATCTATCAGATTAATCGTACAATTTGCTTTTCTCAGCCAAAGTTGTCTTATTAGTTCTGTATCATGAGAGGCTATTAAAACAATGTGATTTGCACCCAGATCTTGAATGATTTGTGCAACATGTGATGTTAATGTCGGATCTAACGCTGACGTAGGTTCGTCTAAACAGATAATTTTAGGACTTAAAGCTAAGCTTCTAGCTATTGCAAGGCGTTGTTTTTCTCCCCCAGATAGACTTGTTACATATCTATGTGTCTTGTCTTTTAACATGTATTTTTCTAGAAGCTGATCAGAAATCATAGTAGCTTCTTTTTTGCTCTTTTTTAATCGTTTTTGCAGAGCTAAAGTTATGTTTTTTTCACATGTCAAATGTTCAAAAAGATGATAGTTTTGAAATACCATTCCAACATCTAAGGGATTTATATGCTTATCATTTAAATGAATTGTTCCCTCTTCTTTTGTCTCTAAATAAGATAGAATCCTCAAAAGTGTAGATTTACCTACTCCAGATTTTCCAATAAATAAAGAAATTTCTCCAAAAGCTACTTCTGTAGAAATCTTGTTCAAAATTGTTTTGTCTTTGAATTTTTTACTAAGATTAATTATTTTTAACATAAACCCTCATCTTTTTTTCTACTCTTTTCATTATGAAGGTTAGTAGTGAAGTCATAAAAAGATATATAGCAGCTACAATAAATAGAATTGAAAAAGCATCGTAGGTTCTCGATCGAATTATAGATCCTTGCTTTGAGAGTTCCATTACCCCAATAATCGATGCAAGGCTTGAATCTTTGATTAAAGTAATAAATTCATTGCTCAAAGTTGGCAAAGTTATTCTTATAGCTTGTGGTAAAACAATTAACAATGCCGTTTGAAACTTGTTCAAACCTAATACTTTTGCAGCCTCAATCTGACCCACCGAAACAGAAGAAATACCCGAACGAATAATTTGAGAGACATATGCACTGCTATTTATCCCTATGGCAATCATTGCTGAGCTAACGGGAGAAATATTAATATTCAATGCTGGCAAAAGATAGAAAATCATAATAATTTGCACTAGCATTGGTGTTCCTCGAATTATTGTCACATAGGTGGTTACGATCGAGTTAATTAAACGGTTTTTTGTGGAATTTAAAAATCCTAAAATAAGTCCGAAAAAAAAGCCAAAGATTGAAGCAAAAAAAGAAATTTGCAAAGTGACTAAAACTCCTTTTGACAATGTAGGTAAAGACTCAATTATAAGAGAAAAGTTTATCATTAAAAGGCCGTTTTTTGGAAATCCATTTTATGGTTCTATTGGTAAATAGTCAAGCTTTTTAAGAAAAATCGAAAAAGAAGATCTTTTGACAAGATTTTTGTAAATCATTAAGATTGTATCTTAAGTAGAAAAGAAATCTATTTCAATATATTTTCTGCTATAATTTTTAGGAATTTATAACCAAAGTACATATTATGAAAAATAAAACTGTTATTATAGGTTTAGCGATAGTTTTACTAGCTGCTCCTTTCGTTAGAACCGTTATTCTCAAAATGTTTCCTCCTAAAGAATTAAATACTTTAGTAGTTGGAACAAATGCAGAATATCCTCCATTTGCATATATCGAAAATAATGAGATTGTAGGATTTGATGTTGATTTAGTTAAAGAAGTCTGTACAAGATTAAAAAAAGATATCCAGATTCTTGATATGCCTTTCGAATCATTAATACCGGCCGGATCGATCGGAAAAGTTCAGCTAATCGCTGCTGGAATGACCCACACTAAAGAAAGAGCTAAAAAAGTTCTATTTACAAAACCTTATCTTGTTGGTGATCAATTAATGATTGTTAGCTTAAGTGATTCAAAAGTGGATATTGATTCTTTAGAAGATTTAAATCATAAAAATGTGATTGTTAATAAAGGCTACACTGCAGATCTTTTTATTTCTTCGGTAAAAAATTCTGTCAAAATGAATCTCATTAGGCTTAATTGCCCTACAGATGGGTTTATGGCTCTATCTTCAAATAGAGCAGATGCGTTTATTACATCCCAAAGTAATATAGCTCAATTTTTTAAAACTAATACAGGTGAAGATCAAAAATATAAAATTGCTCCTATAATCGATAAAAACACAAATGATGCATATTCTTTAATAGTTTCTAAAAAACACTCTTATCTTTTAGATGAAATTGAAAAAACTATTGAAGATATGAAAAAAGATGGGACAATCACTAAATTAAAAGATAAATGGAGTTTATAAAAAGAGCTGTTTAATTATTATTGAACGGTTTTTATACAAAAGTGAACCTCAGATTTCATCTCTTAATTAGCCTTGAGATTTTTTGTAGTATTAATTACATTTTTTTATTATGTTTTTAATAAATTCATTTTTATGAGCTCTATATTTCCCTCCTATTCCATCCGCTTGTTTAATAGCCTCTTTTTTTATCTTTATGTATTCTTTTACAGTTTTTGGATGCTTTTTTAAATACTCACAAAAAAATATTAGCTCTTGAAAAATTTTAGAATCTGATTTAGTTAGATGTATATGTATTTTATATTCTTCAATATCTTTTTTGAAAAATAATCGACCTTTTGTAGATGCCTTTTTTAAAAATTTAAACCCATCTTTTTCAAGCTTTTTCTTATAAATATCCCATTTATCTTCCACTCCAATCGAAATATCTAAGATGTTTTTTCCACCTAACCCTTCAACGGCAGTCGATCCAATGTGTTTTATTTTTACTTTTTCACCTATACGCTTTTGAAGATAAGCCTTTTGCTTAATGAAATACTTTTTAAATTTTTCGTTAGATTTAGTATAGATATATTTGTTCATAGACTGAGATTTTAAGTTATTTGCAGTATAAAATAAATAGATTAGATATCTTTAAGATTCTCTTGACAACAATATAAAAAGCATTAAACTTTTTGTTGCATTTTGTTCTTAAGCTTGTGGGGATTAACATGAAAAATATTTTTTTTTATGTCTTTATTGTTTTAGCTTCTATTTTTTCTATAAATCCTAGTTTTTCGGATCCCCAAAAAGAAATACCTTTAGAGAATTTTTTTAAACTCCCTCAAATAACAACTGTAAAACTCTCTCCAAATGGAAATTATGTATCTTATTTTTCTCCATGGAAAAAACGTTTAAATCTATTCATTAAAAATTTAAAAACTGATGAAACCACACAGCTCACATATTTTCATAAACAAAATATTCGATCCTATTTTTGGGCTAATGACGATAAAATCATTTTTTTGCAGGATCAAGATGGTAATGAAATTTTCCATCTTTATGCAGTGGATATAAATAAAAAAGATGTTGCTGATTTAACCCCTTATAAAAATGTGATATGTAAAATTTTTAAAAATACATGCGACAGATATTTAATGTTTGCAATGAATAAACGAAATAAAAAATGTTTCGATCTATATAAATTAGAGCTTGCTTCAAATAAAATCTCATTAGTTGCTAAAAATCCAGGAAATATTTGTAACGTTTTAATGGATAACGCTGGGAAAGTAAGCTTATTTGCTATTACTAATGGAGTAAATGAAACAATTTATTTTCGAAAAAAATCTAGCAATTCTTTTCAAAGACTTGGTAAATATAATTATAAAGAAAAAATTAGACCTTTATTTTTCTCGTTTGATAATGAAAAACTTTATGTCTCTTCAAATGTTGGACGAGATACTTTTGCAATTTATGAGATTAATTTAGAAACTCAAGAAAAAAAATGTATTTTTGAACATCCTGAGGTAGATGTAAATACTTTGCTTAGATCTAATAAAAGAAAAATAATAACAGCCGTTGCATATATTACAGATAAAACAGAGTGCAAATTTTTTGATAAATTTTCTGAAAAAATACAAAAGTTTATAGATCAACAACTGCCAAGTTATGAAAATCATTTAACTTCTAATGACAAAGAAGAAGAAAAATATATTATTCATTCTACAAATGATAAAACTTTAGGATCATATTATTTATTTGATTCCAAAAATTTTGAAATCAAAAAACTTTTCGATTCATCTCCATGGCTTAATGAATCAGATCTATCTTCAATGATACCCGTATCTTATATTGCTAGAGATGGTTTGAAAATTCATGGTTATTTAACGATTCCTAATGGAAAAAAACCTGAAAATTTACCGCTTATTATCTATCCTCATGGAGGGCCTTGGGTTAGATCTTTTTGGAGATATTTACCTGACGTACAATTTTTTGCTAGTCGTGGTTATGCAGTGTTGCAGATGAACTTTCGCGGTTCAATTGGATATGGGAGAACGTTTATGGAAAAAGGCTTTAAAGAGTGGGGGCTTAAAATGCAAGACGATATTACAGATGCTACTCTTTGGGCTATAGAACAAAAAATTGCTGATTCTAAAAAAATAGCTATTTATGGAATGAGCTATGGTGGTTATGCGGCTCTTAGTGGTATTACAAAAACCCCTGATCTTTATGCTTGTGCAATAGATTATGTAGGTATTTCTAATCTTTTAACAGTCTTGAACAAACCCTCCAGGAGGCATACAAAACAAATGTTATCTGAAAGAATAGGAGATCCTAAAAAAGATAAAAAAAGACTTATTGAAACATCACCTCTTTTTCACGTAGATAAAATTAAAACTCCGCTTTTTATCGCACATGGTCTAAATGATCCAAGAGTAGATAAATCTCAATCCGATCAAATAGTAGGAGCTTTAAAAAAACGGGGTGTTGATGTTGAATATATAGTTAAAGAAAATGAAGGACATGGATTTACTAAAGAGGAAAATAGACTTGAATTTTATAGAGCTATTGAGATTTTTTTAAATAAACATCTTAATAAAAAAGAAGATCGAAATGTCGAGTGAATCTGTAAATCTAACTGCAAGACCAGAACATATTGATCAAGCTGCACCAATAGAGATTGCAAACAAACCCGTTAGTTGGAATTTTGATTGTTTGGACTCTTGTTTTTCAATCTCTCCTATTAATTCTTTTGAAGATATTGCGAGTCTACCTAAAGAATTGATTTTAGATTATAGATTAACGTTAAATGATACAGAAGAAGCTCTTTCATATTTAAAAGGAATAGCTCTTGATCCTGAATATACACGTTCCCAATTGTTCTTTATTAAAAAAGATGCTCAAATTATCGGAATAATTACATTGTTTTGTATACCCTATAAACAATTACACAAAAAAAAATATCTCACTTTAGAAAACTCTAAGCTAATTTCTAAACCGATCTTAGAATTATTAAAATTTCATAATCCAGACACATTTATCATAGAAACTGGCTGGTTGCAATTATTATCAGAATATCAAAATCAAAAACTTGGGACAAAAATTGTTTTTCAATTTTTGATCCCTAAAATAAAAGAGATTATTGCAAAAACTTCTGCTGAAATTTTTGTATTATGTTCAGCAGCAGGTCTTATTGACCCTAAAGTTAGAAGAATTATGTCCAAGCAATTGAAAGCAGGAGCTACTGAAGATTTAAAGGTTCCGGAAGAAGAATACTCTAAATTTGGAAAAAGCAATCCTAAGGCAGTTTTTTCATCTATTACAGCCCAAAAAATGCATCTGCTCGCTTTGCAGAATATATTTAATCTCTCACTTGGTCCTGTATTTATAAGAAAAGTTTTGCAAGAAGAAAAATTTAAATAGATATTTTTAAATAGATAAAATAAGTTAAAATTATAACTTGTATAAAAAAAACATAAAAATAAATCAAGATTTGTTAAAAATGCATTGATTTTTTTTCTAAAAGAATTCAATGTCTTTTTAATATTAATTTCAGAGCTATGAGGTGCAATTATGGTAAAGATTTCCTCAAGTACTCCTTTGAAAAGTACAGATAATTTTTCTGAAAAACATGAACAAAGTAGTAAATATAAAATACTAAATCCACAAGCTTTAAAACCGTCTTTATATCATTGTTTTAATAATATATGTGATAGTGGTGGACCTGATTGTGATTGTGATTGTGATCGGGAGTGTGATAGCACTCATTGTGAGTGTGATTGTGACCGGGGATTCTAATTGAAATATTAGTAAAATAAAATAACTTAATTATAATTGTATTTCTTTAAAATTTTTTGATATTTAAAAGCAGAAAAAAGCATGTATACATTTGTAGATGATATTTTAGTTATAATTTCATGTAATCAAAGTTGTATATCAATAAATTATAAACAACAAGTTAGGAATTCTTAAAAAATTCATTGATTTTTTTTTCTGAAGTAATATAATGTCTTTTCAAACAGTAATTTCAGAATTATGAGGTCCTATTATGGTACAAATATCATCAAGTAAATCGCCATTTATGAAAACTGATGATGGTTTTCAAAAAGTAGATGAACAAAAAAACAGTAAGTATACAATATTAAATCCTCAGGCTTTAGAAAACCGCGTATCACAGTGTTTTACTAAAGTATGTGATTGTGATAATGATATCGATTGTGGCATTGACGGATGCGATCTGTGTGCAACAGCAATGGGTTAAACAAGTTATTTTCAGTAGCATTCATTTGATTTTTTTTTTACTTTACAGCGATAAAAATTCTTACAAGTGAGAATATATGTATAAGTTAATAGATGATATTTTGACAGTAACTGGAGATAAAGAGGATTTTTATTTCGATCCAGAAAATTTAATACTATTTTCTTCAGCAAAAGATAGTGAAAAAAATAAAATAGTTCAAGATTACAAAAAAAACGTAAAAAGAAATCCTTTCAAACAAAAAAAATACAATTTAGATACTTATCCAAGAGCGTATATTGAATTACATCTAACAGATGAGTGTAATTTAAAGTGTAAATATTGCTATCTGCAAGAAAATTGTCCTAAATCAATGAAAGCTATGTCCGAAGAGACCATTGAAAAGGCTTTTAATTTTACTGTTCAAAATTTTCCCAATGCAAAATCCATTCATATATCATTGTTTGGAGGGGAACCTCTGCTTTTTTGGAAAAAATTTGATTTTTTACTAAATAAAGCTGAAGAAATTTTCAAAGAAAAAAAGTTTTATATATCTATGCCAACTAATGGCACCATATACAATAAGAAAATTCATGCTTTTTTAAAAAAATCAAATGTTTCTTTTTGTATGAGTATAGACGGAAATGAAAAAATTCAGGATTTTTTAAGACCGACACTTCAGGACTCTAGTTCTTATAAAACACTAGATAAAAATTTACCGAAATTTCAAGCTCTTAATAATTCTTTGTTAGCTAGAGCAACTATTACCCCACATAATTTGAATTTAACTGATCTATTTGCGTTTTTTCAAAAAAAAGGATTTAAAAAAATTAGTTTTGCTCTTTGCTCTTCAGCAGAATTTCAAATTGAAGAAGAAAAGTTATTAAAAGAATGGGAAAAATTAGCTCAATTTTATCTAAATCATATAATAAAAGATGAAAAGATTATTGAAATAACCTCTTTTTTTATGTTTTTTAGGAATCTTCATTTTGGTACAAAAAAATCTACTTATTGTAATCATGGCAGAAATATGTTTGCTGTTTCTATAGATGAAAAACTCTATTCTTGCCATAGATTTGTTGGCGACGATAAACGTCAAATAGGAGATTTGGATAATGGTTTTAATAAAGAATCTACCTATTTGGGCAATTTATTGAATTTCGATATTGAAAAGAGTGTAAAATGTAAAAAATGTTTTGCTAAATATCTCTGTGCAGGAGGATGTGCTCATGAACAAGTATCACTTCCTTCAATGCTTTCTTGTAAGGTTATTAAGCATATCCTTTATTTATCTATTCTGATTTATTCTGAGCTTTTAACTAATCATCCTAAGGCTTTTAAAAAATTAGAAGCATTGCTAGTAAAAAAGGCTTAAGAAGATATTTTTTTTAATTCAAGTGACTATTTCATAGAAAGGTATGTAAATTCGTGTATCTTTCTAAAGCTGATACAATCTCTTAGAATTTCTTGTAGAATTTAATTTGATATAATATACTTCCATAACTCATTTTATATTTATGAAAAAAAAATATATCATTTTTTTATTAATTTTCACGTGCAATCTTTTTTGCAGAGAATTTTTTTCTAACCATACTATACAATGGGAAAAAGATATTTCTTTTTTTGAAAAAAATCTTTTTAAAACACATCCCAATCCTTTTTTTAAGTTTTCAAAAGATGCTTTTCAAAAAGATCTTAAAGATTTAAAAAAAAAATTATCAAATTTAAATGACAAAGAAATCAGAATTGAATTGATGAAAATTGTTTCTCAAATTGGCGATGCTCATACTGCAATCTTTGTTTTTCCTAATCAATCTTTTTGTTTACCTTTTCAGTTTTATTGGTTTGAAGAAGGCCTTTTTATAATTAATTCGACAGAAAAATATCAAGATAATATTGGTGCCAAATTAATAGCTATTGAAGGAGTCCCTATTGAAGTCATAGTTAAAAAACTCTCTTTGCTTATACCATTGGAAAATGAATATGGCATACGGAATTTTATTCCGAGATATTTAAAAGTTGTAGATATTTTAGATGCTTTGAAAATTACTAGCGATTCTAATTCTATTAAGCTTGAAATACAGAAAGAAAAAAAAAATAGTTATATAACAATCTCTAGAGTTGATAACTATAATGAAAAAAGCGTTTCAGTTTATGATAAATTTATGATAAAAACCCCATTGAGTTATCGTTTTATTGAAAAAAACTTTTGGTATTGTTTTTTCCCAAAAGATCATTTGCTTTATTTTCAATATAATAAGTGCCAAGATACTCCACAAAAAAGTTGTAAAAATTTTGCTTTAGAATTATCTCGAGTTTTGCAGAAGGAAGAAATTTCTTCTATTATATTGGATATCCGATTTAATTCAGGAGGAAGCTCCTTATTATTTTCTCGTTACTTTCTGCCAGTAATAAAAAAACATATAAAAAAGAAAGGGGGACGTGTTTTTCTTTTAACAGGAAGAAAAACATTTTCTTCAAGTATGTGGATCATTAAAGATCTTTTAAAAATTACTAATGTGACAACAATTGGAGAACCAACTGCAAATAAACCTAATCATTTTGGTGAGATAAAGAAATATCAATTACCCTATTCCAAAAATATTTTTACTTGTTCTTCAAAATATTTTCATATTTTCTCCAATGATACAGATGCTTTTTATCCACAAATTATTATTCCGGTAACTTGGTCAGATTACTTTTCTGGAATCGATAAAACTTTTGATTTTGCATTTGAAAAGGCAAAAAAAAATAGCTAATTTCAATTTTTATTGTATTTAGTAAAATTTTTTAAAGATTTGTATCAAAATAACAACTGAATAGAGTCAAAACTATATAAATAATTCTTGACTTTTTGATTTTTAGTAATTAAATTTTTGCCTAATTTTTAAATGATTTAGAATTTGTATTTTATGAAGATTTTAAAAAATGAAATAAAGAAGAAAAATTAAATTAGCAGCAACATCTATGGGAGTCACAATTAAAGAATTTCTTGAAAAATGTTTTATATTCCTATAGTGAAAGTTTAAAAAAGGAGAAAAAATTATGAAAACAGGTACAGTAAAAGCGCATACAACAATTGATATGCCCAAAGAAACAACAACATTAGTAAATACCACTGAAGAAAAAACTAAGTGTAGTATTGATAAAATTTTGAATTATTTTTGTTACATGGGTATTTTTGGTTTTGGAGGATGTTTAATAGGTCGTGTTGTTGGAAGTTTTGGTAATAATCCGTTAGTTCCGATCATTATCGGAACTGTAATAGGAACTCTAGGTGGTTTTAGTTTTTATTCTAAACGTGATAAATAAATCTTAAAAAAGGAGAAAAAAAATGAAAGTAGATAATAATCCTTCTACAATTATTGATATACCTCCAAAGGAAACTACACCTTTAAATAAACTTAAAAAAGAAAGTTGGTCAGATAAAAGTTGGTCAGATATTTGTAGAAGGTGTACAAAAATTTTTGGATGTGCGACTTGTTGGAGTGTTGTTTGTTTTTTTGTAGGTGGAGGTATAATAGGTAGTGTAAGTCAAGGTGATTTTGATCCTATTATTGGATGCTTAGCTGCAGCTGCTCTTGGTTTTGTCTGCACTATTTTTATTTGTCTGGAAAAAGAGCATGAGATTTGTTGTTCTTCTCGAGACACGGTAGTAGTAGAAAATCAATGTAGAATTTGTGATCCTTGTTGTGGTACTCCAGATAGTTAATTTTTTTTTATTTAGTATAATTTGGCTAGTAAAGATTCTGATATAGGATTTTTGTTGGAGTAAACCGTATGCCAGATGAAATACTCAACATTTAATAATATTAAACATTAATTATTTCTTTTTTTTCTATACATGGAAAAGGATATATGAAATATTTTCTACTAAGAGCAAAACCTGCACATCCACCAAAAATAGTAATGATAGTATCCATAGCTTTATTTTCTATAAATGCATTAGCAGTTGAATAGGATATAAAAATTCCTATTAATGTCCCTATCACTGTATTTGCAATATTGCATGTTAAAAGAGCTAAATTGCAAAGACAAGTATCTTCGTTTTTATTAATTAAATGAGTAGTCTCATTAGGTGTTCTTGTTGTATCATTAGATATACTTGAGCTCATAATATCTCCTTTTATTTTTTAAATATTGGAACGAAATTAGAATGGCTTATTCTCTGAAAACATCAGTTATATATTAAAGTTAAAACCCCAATTATAGTTGTTAATAGACTTGCTATAAAAGTTTTTAAGAGGATAGATAGCTGAATAATTCCATAAATTATTATTCCAAATAATTTATTATTAAATGGTAATCATAATCCCTGATTTTTGTCAAAATAAAAACTGAATAGAGGCGGAAATATATAAATAATTCTTGACTTTCTTGTTTTTAGTAATTAAATTTTTGCCTAATTTTTAAGTGATTTAGAATTTTTATTTTATGAAGATTTTAAAAAATGAAATAAAGAAGAAAAATTAAATTAGCAGCAACATCTATGGGAGTCTTAATTAAAGAATTTCTTGAAAAATGTTTTATATTCCTATAGTGAAAGTTTAAAAAAGGAGAAAAAAAATGAAAGTTGGTAATAATGGGGCCGTCAAAATTGATACGTCTAAAGAAACTAGCCCTTTGGTTGATGAAGAAAAAGCAGCAAAAGACGAAGCTATAAAACAAGCCGGCTTGTACAAGTCTTGAATGTTTAGCATGTGCAACAGCCAGTGCTTGTTGTTGTTTTTTTATTGGCGCAGGAATTGGGAATGCTATCGCTCCAGATTATGATTATACTATTCCTGTTGGAATAGCAGGAATTGTTTTAGGATGTTTTTGTACCCTAGGTTATTACTTAGAAAAATCATATCATGTTTGTTCTTAATTGAAAAAAAGGAGTTAATTATGAAAGTAAGTAATGATTTAACGGTTATAGTTATTGAACAATCCAAAGATACTACACCTTTTATACCTGTATCTTCAACGGAAGATGATGATAGTTGTACTTGTAATAAAATTATAAAATGTGTAACTGGAATGGTTTGGTTTTGTGGCACAGGAATTTTATTTGGGCAACTTATAGGAATGTGGGGAGGTGAGACAACTACAGTATCTGTAATAGGAGGTATTGCAGGAGCAATATTTGGATGTTGGTGTTGCGCAAAAATGGGATGAATAAAATTTAAAAAGGAGTTAATTATGGCTTTTGCAGCTGGAATTGCTGGGGGTATGGCAG
>SDBU01004256.1_pt1 | contig 17673 bp, 14 predicted proteins | sample 2277071 | NCBI WGS metagenome assembly SDBU01 (sample SAMN10397929, study PRJNA504765) | marine sediment metagenome | isolation source: marine sediment core GS08_GC12, 126 cmbsf | place: Arctic Ocean: Gakkel Ridge, Loki's castle | collected 2008 | reverse complement strand
CTTTGGCTGACCCCGCCAAATGCGGGGCTGACGAAAACCTAATGCAGTGTTACCTATGTCCTGATAATAAACTGTTACCTATGTCCCCGGATCGGACCCTGCAACTCCCCTTCGCCGTTGAACGGCGAGGGCCTCGGCGTAGCCTACGGTGAGCCGGGCTGGGGGGTGAGGTTTCCGGTCCCGGTATCGAAAGGCGGATAACCTCTTCAATATTAAGGACTTAGGCTCGCCATACCGCCAATTCCGGTTCCGGTATCTGCATATGGGTTCCGGTATCGAAAGGTGGTTAACCTCTTCATTCTTAATACCTTATACTCTTATTTCCGCCCTTTGTGCCTTTGTGGTTTTTTCTGAAAAAAAACCATGGTATCACCTCCTCCGTCGGTAGGGGTGATCCTTTAGTGACCCTTTAGTGGACCTTTGGTGGTCCTTTTGAGGGCCTATCGTTAGCCTGAAGGTACCCCAAATAGGACCTATCGTGACCCTCAAATGGCACGGTACCGGTGGGGGGGATTGGCGGGAATTGATAGTGAGAGCAGGTGGGTCTGACAGCGGGTCGCAGACCCTCGAAGCCCGGCCTGCTACCAGCCGAAGCCCCGATGGAAGCCGACGCCTATCATCAGTCCCCCGCCCAGCGCGCCTACCGAGACGACCAGCTTGTCGGTCAGCAGGTAATCCGCCCCCAGTACAATGCCGGCGTTAAAATCGGTATTCTTAGCCACGCCCAGCGACAGGGCGATGCCCGCCCAGCCGATGATCTTACGCTGCGGCATATACCGGGCCCGGGAGATGACAGCGGCCTGCACCAGCACGCCATCCGGAGCTGCTATGGTGGCCTTGACGGCCTGACCAGGAATGAAGTTGAGAAAGTTGAGCAGTTGCGGCGACGCCAGTTCCACCGATACGCCCGCCGGGTGCGATCCGAATAAGATCAACCCGCCGGTAAGGGCCTGGGCCTTACTGTCATTCAGGAACCGGAATGGCCCCAGCTCGGTCTGGGCCGACCCGGTCAAGGGTAGAAGCATCATTAACAGGACCAATGGTGGTCGCATAATCTCCTCCACGAAAAGTTCCCTGAGCCTCTTAGAACCAGCCGTCTGCCGGTGACTTAAGTTAACAAAGACAGGGTGTGGTGGTTATCCCTGGCAGGGGCGCTACAGTTTCTGGAAGAATAGTTGCGATTCCGGCGCCGGTTTCGTATTCTTCCGGTGTGGAACACTTACCGATAACCAGGCAAATAGCTCTCTACTACGCACTGGGCGTAATTGTTGCCGCCCTGGTCTTCCGCTTTGTCCGTTACTGGCGACGTCGCCGAAGCCGGCGGAAATCTACTTTCTAGCTCCGGTCCCGGCTCACCGCCGCCGTTCGCCCGCTCCCGCCTCAGCCGCGGGCCTCCGCCACCAAGGATGAGCTATCCTCCATGAAGCGCTCCCGGTCGATCTTGTCAGCCTCCAAGTCCTGGAGCACCTGACGTTGGGCCTGATAGTCCTTGTTCTCCACCCCGGCGCGACTCTGCAACATCCGCCAGGCCTTGCGGCGTTCTACACAAAACAGCACCATCTGGCGCGAAAGGGAGTGATAGGAGGGTGCTGCGTCGGCCCCATACTCCACCAGGAATACCCCCCAATCCGGAATGTAGGCCCGATGTTCCGGATCCAGATAACGCCGCTTGACCACGTCCGCCTGGGTGATGCGCCACAGCATGTCATCCAGAGAAATGAGCTTCGCGCTCTCCTCCTGGGTGATCTTCTTATGGTGCCACCGGAAACGAGCTTCCGTCAGGGCCCAATGAGCCACGGTGAAGGAATACTTATCCCGGGTCTTGTGGACATTCTTCTGATACCAATCCCGGCCCGGGCTGGGATTACCCTTCAGGCTGATTGTCTCGGCCGTGGTTTCGCCCAGGTTGGCATTACATATGAATTCCGGGATTCCCCGGCTATCCCGAGCTAGCTGGGCCTGAATGGTGGAGACAGAATCGGACACGCCATGCTCCGGCTGGCAGGTGGTAAAGGCTTGAATGAAGGTCGTACCCCGGTAATCCAACCCCTCAATGATCGCCTTGTACAGGTTACCGGCGTTGGCCATCGATACCTGAGCGACAAACGGGGAGCCGTGCCCCACGGTCAGGGCTTCCGAGACCCCCTTCTTCTCGGTCAACTTGCCTTGGGTGGCGGCGCCGATCTGGTTCATGTCGAACCCGCCAGGCATCACCGATGAGTCGGAGTTCTGGCCGCCGGTATTGGAATAGACCTGGGTATCGAGCATTAGTATCTGCACGTTGGGCCGATTCTGCAGCACCACCTTGGACACATTCTGGAACCCGATGTCCCCCAGCCCACCGTCTCCGCCGACCGCCCATACCTTGGGCAGCTCCGCTATCTCCAGTTCCGTCATATGTTCATCGCTGAAATGGGTGAATCGGAAGTAGTCCTCCTCGCCCAGGCTATCGCCATTCAACAGGATATCGGTCAACCGCTCTGGAATGACGGAGCGCTTAGCATGATCAACGATGAGGCTCTCGCCCATGATCCAACCCACTGTGGCCCCATCCTGGAACAGGGAGTTCATCCAGGGGTAGGGATGAGGGGTGTTGGGCGGCGTGGAGCCGTAAACGGTGTTACAACCGGTATTGGCCGACATAGCCATTACCGACATGCCGTTGGCCAACCTTCCATCCAGGGTCTGCAGGTCACGATGATTATAGGCATCCTGCTTAAGTACCGCCACCAGCGCCTCGATGATCTGGTTATCGTTGACCTCGCGTGCTTGCACTACCTGATCCACCAGTTCCTTTTCCTCCGACCCCAGCCGCATGATCATATGCGCCACCGTGCGGGTGAGGATCCGGTAGGTCTCCGGTTCCTCCCGCTTCAATACTGCCAACCGAGCAACACCATCATTTTCCAGCTTGGCCGCCTTTTCATCCAAACGTTCCGCTTTGGCATGGAATCGGGGGCGCATGAGTGCTTCGGTAATGGAAGAGATAGAGCGCAGGACCGACTTCTCGCCACAGCCCGCGCAGGCGCCGTCGCCCGAAACCAGCGCTTCGTAGTTGCTGCGCACCATCAAGTGGTTCTGGAGGGCCGCAGCCACGCTCTCTTCGGGATGTTCGGCGTTATACTTCCCCAGGAAATGCCGGGGCGTATCGGGCAGAGTGTCCAGGAACATCATGGCCGAAGCATGCTCACCGTTGAGCACTTCGGTCTCGTCCACCATGCGCAAGGCGTCATGGTCGCCGCACTCAGTGGCACATTCACCGCAGCCCTTGCAGAGATCGCTGATAAAGATGGAGAATAGACCGCCGGTACCGGGTTCTTTCTTCTCGTTGACTTTAAAAATAGCGTTCACCCGGGAATAGGCCAGTGGCAGCTTGGGCAGCATGGTCTTCAGAAGGTGCAGAGCACCATGGTTCAGGGTCGAGTCGGTCGCTTCCAGTTCCCCCAAGACCGCATTCACCACCTCCCCAAAGGGCACATCCAGGTTCTTTTCGGCAAGCAGGGTGTTCATCTGCGCCCGAACCTGGGACTCCAGGCTGTCCAGCTCTCCCAGCAGTTTATCCTTTGCAGTTGCATCTTCCACGTAACTCCTGATGGCCACCCCCAGCACGGTCCCGATCTCCTGTGCGCCGTTGGGCAGTGCCGTATCAGGGCATGATGTGATACAGGCCATACACTGGGTACAGTTCTCGGCGATGAAGACCGGCACTTGCCGCCGGGCGCCGTATTTACTGGCTGTTGCCCCGGTGCCTGAGGCCATCATGCCCACGGAAGCCAGCACAGACGAGGGTTGATGGTAGCCATAGCCGCCCTTGAACTCTTTATTAAACATCTCCGTGCCAAATAGGGGGGCTTTATCCGGCGATGGGCCAATTATCGACCCCGGCTCCAGAGGATTGGTGGTCGTGTCCCGCATACTGGACAAGTCAGGACTTTCCAGGGGGCCATGAGGCAATTCCACCACCCGCTTGAAGCCAGCCTTCATAACCAGCATATTAGAGGCCACCACGTCTTTGCCGAAGCGGCTAAACTTCTTCTCATATTGGGCTTGAACGATCCCGTGAAATTCCGCCTCGGGTATGTTGTTATCCGCCAGGAAAGTGGAGACCTTGAAGAAAGCGCCCAGGAAGGCATTGCCCTGCATACGTAGTTGCAGGTCTTCCCGGGTCGTGGCCTCCCGAGCGATGTCGAACCCGGGGAGCAGATACACCCTGATTTTGCTTTCGATAATCTGCCGACGCGCCCAGACGGGGATTCTTTCCCAGGCCCGCTGCGAATCGTCATCGCCAAACTCCCAAACGAAAGCCCCGCCTGGATTCAGTCCATCCAGCGGATTAGAATGAGTGAAGATCTTGGGGTCGGCGGAGAGGACCACGTCCACATGCCGTAAATCACAATTTACCCTGATTTTCTCTGGGGCAATTGACAGGAAGTAGGACGTGGGCGCTCCTTTTTTTTCAGATCCATATTTGGGATTGGCACTCACGTGCAGCTCACCTGCGGCCTTGAGAGCACCGTTTCCATCCCCCCGTTTCTGGATATAGTCACCCATAGCCCCCAGGATTTCGCCCAGATTCTTGCCGGTGGTGATCATGCCCCAGCCACCGATAGAGTGAAACCTGACAGCAATGGTGTGGTCTGGTAATAGCGAAGGTGTTTCCTCAGAAATAACGGCATAGGGATGATCAATCCCCACGTAGAAAAAACTGACACCGTCGGAAGCCTTTTTACCATCAGTCCGCGCTATCCGATCGCGGGCAAAATCGTAGGCCCCCAGAATGCCCTCCGGCCGGAAATCCCGGGAACCCAGGCCATATACGCCGTTAAAGATCCGGGGTGTCTCCTCCGGGCTTAGAGCGGGTAGATCCGCGTGGGCAGCACCATTATGGTTTTCCAGTGCCTTGGATAGTGCGGTACGGATGTCGCGAGCCAGCGGGCCGTTACCCGGTGTCTGTTCATCGGAGCGTTCCAGTACTATTACCTGTTTCCTGCCGCGTAGCGCCTCTACAATCGCTTTTTCCGGGAAAGGCCGGATTACATTGACGTGGATCACGCCCAGCTGCTCACCGCGGGTTTGAGCCAGGTAATCGGAGGCCGCCTCGATGTTCTCGGCTGATGAGCCCAAGCATAGCATGACCGTTTCAGCCTCTTCGCAATTATACTGTGAGATCAGGCCATAATAACGCCCGGTAAGTCTACCGAATTCTTCGTAGGCCTCTTCAAGAAACCCCAGAATCGGTTCGACGAAGTTGTTGCGCCGGGCCGCTATGCCATTCATATAGTGTTCCTGGTTCTGCACCGGTCCCAGCAGGATGGGATTCTCCAGGTCGATCATCTTGGGAACCCGCCGGCGCATGGGACCAAAAAGCAATTTCTGGGCGTCCGTTGGGCACTCGATGATATCATCGGAGCGTCCCAAAAACTCACGTATCAGCTCCGATTCGAGTATTCGGGAAGTACGCTCAAGGTGGGATGTAAGAAATCCGTCCTGAATATTGATACCGGGATTGAGGGTCAGCTCGTTAACCTTCCTGAGAATCAGCGCCTGATCGGCCGCCTGTTGGGCATCCTTTGAAAATAGTATGGTCCAGCCTGTGTCCAGGGTGGTGTAGACATCGTCGTGGCCGCAGTGTACGTTCAAGGCATGCTTGGTAAGAGCCCGGGCCGCCACCTCCACGATCATTGTGGCCAGCTTACCCGGGGCATGATAGTATTGCTCCAAACCGTACACAATCCCCTGACCGGAAGTAAAGTTCACCACCCGTTTACCAGCCACCGAGGCGGTGATGGCCCCGCCCTGTGCAGCGTGTTCCCCTTCGGTCTCAATAGCAATCTTGGCGTCTCCAAAAACGTTCAGCTCCCCCTTGGCAAAGGACAACTGGAAATTCTCTCCCATTTCTGTGCTGGGGGTAATGGGGTAGAAGATGCCGGCCTCGGCCACTCGAGCTTCAGTATAATAGGCCACCAACTGGTTGCCATTGGTCGTGATTGGGATCCCTGGATATCGAGGACTGGTATCTGTTAAATCGTTATGCATCGAGGCCGCTGATGGGCGGTCAATATCACTATCCTTGGTAGTAGAACTCATGGGTAGAAGCTCCTTCAATATTGGTCTATTCAATAGTTGTTAAAATTATTTGCCGTCATAGGAAGGACCCGTACAAGGCAGGATGGAGACGATAGCAAAATAAGGCTCAATTGGGCTACTTGCTGGTTCACTTTATTACTCTAGGCCTTATCACCGTTGGATGGATATGTTGCTGTCATCAGTCCAAACCACCCCTCACATTACGGAGGGCAGTCCTAAATTTAGTTCCTTCTCAATGGTAGAGGGTAACCCTCATACGGCACGGGAAAAGAAATTAATGATCAGGACCGTTTTAAGCTGGAAATCCTTACCTACAAACCGAAACTTACATAAAGGGATGATTTACTCCGATTGGGAGTACGGTGGCTTTGGGGAGATCGATATGCCATTTGGATCGGGATCGGCAGTAACTTAATACGCCGTAGGTGCTCCCAGGTCCGGTCGAGTTTCCGCGGCCCGGACCTGGGAGGCATTTAATTCTGGTTAAGATGGACAACATCGAAGTATCCCAAGCGGTTCGGATCCTGGTAGCCGAAGACGACCCGATTTCCCGCGAACTGCTGAGGGTCAACCTGCAAAAATGGAATTACAGCGCCATCGTGACCGAAGACGGGACCCACGCTTGGGAAGTAATCACTGGGCCAAATCCACCGCGAGTGGTCATATTGGATTGGATGATGCCAGGAATCGATGGCCTGGAACTGACAAAACGCATTCGGGCGAGTGAAAAGAGCAGTTTAGTATATGTCATTTTACTGACGGCAAAAGGTCACCCGGCGGATATTGTGCCCGGGCTCAATGCGGGTGCCAACGATTACCTAACCAAGCCGTTCCACCATGAAGAGCTACAGGCTCGAGTAGCTGTTGGTGTGCGCATGACAAACCTTCGGGCGGCTCTCCAGGAAAAGGTTGTAGAGCTTGAAAAGGCGCTTAGCGAAGTTAAGGAGCTGCATGGGCTGCTCCCCATCTGCTCATATTGTAAAAAAATACGCAATGACGACAATTATTGGGAGGTTCTAGAGCGCTATATCTCTGATCATTCTCACGCAGAGTTCAGCCATGGCATTTGCCCGGATTGCTATGAGAAACATATCATTCCCCAGTTAAAGCAGCGATCACCAGAATAATAGTTTTCCGCGGGTTCGGGTCATAGTGTTTTAGCGGCTCGATGTGACCGGCGTAGTTTCCGATCTACCGTAGGGTAGCCGCAGCTGGCAAGGGGGGGGCCGGACCGGCGCTTGCTTGGCTCCGCGTTAGGACATCAATTGGCCCGCTCCAGGCTAACGGTAGGCTATCAGAAGGCCCTCTAAAGAATCATAAAATGATATCAAAAGGTTTACCCTCACCGACGGGGGAGGTGAACCTTTTGTTTTTTTTTAAAAAACCACGATGACACAAAGGGCGGAAATAGGAGTATAAGACATTAAGAATGAAGAGGTTAACCGCCTTTCTACTTGGGAACCCATTTGCAGATACCGGAACCGTTTTTCTAACCCTTTCATAGCGGCGGAAAGTAAGGTTTCGGGCAGGGCGCTGTCGTTCGCCTGGTGCGCGGAAGAGAGCGAATATTAGTAGCCAATGGATTGCGCCCCGCAAGGTGCGGGGATCCCCCGCCAATAGCGGGGTCCGGTTCATTGCTCTCCCGTCGTGAAGTACAAAATGCGTCAGGAAAACGGGGCAGGCCACAGCCTGACTCGCCGTAGGCTACGCCGAGGCTTGGCGGGGTAAAATTTGACCAATGGTGACCTGTGGTGATAAATGCTTTAGGTGGTAGGCGTTGATCAAGCTTAGAACGCTTCAAATGCGGCGCTAGTAGAATCTAGGAGTAGTAAAATGTCCATTCTAGTTATTAGCATGACAATGTCAAGATACTTCTTCGGTTTATTCACTCGACAAGGTAAATCTCCTGCCCGTGGAGGCGTTCTTTTTTAAGGAAAATACCATTGGGTCTCTTTATCAAGTAGTCCATGTAACTCGAGAAATGTGCGTGCCTGTTTTAATGACCTTACTCGTAGGATAATTTGATTAACACCCATTTCCAAATAGTGGACGATATGTAAAGCAGGGGCCATCCCTAGAATCCAATACCCCTTATCCACAGGTTCGATTGGCTCGAATAGAATTTCCCACAAATGCTGACTCTCTACAAAGTTTGTCGACCATCACGCGCTCAGCGTACAGAATACCAAAAGATAAATAGCAGTACTATCAGTGCTGAATTGGTTGAGTATGGAAATGGAAACAAGGTTGCGTTTGCTATTAAAGGAGTCACCTGCACTAATTGTGATGATCTCACTATGATGTAGGTGCTCCTCGAAGAGTTAAACAGATTCGGGCCAGTGCTATGGCTCATAATCTAATTATTTTAAAACCACACAAAAATCCAGCGAACCAATCCTATACTAACCAGCACAAGGCCTTCTTTTCGGGAAACCTGCCAACCAGTGCGCATGAACACCAAGACGATCAATACCATCATGGCAAGTAAGATCATATTAGAATGCGCCCCGATATCCACCGAGAGATTTCGCATTATGGCGGCAAGACCCAATACGCCAAACATGTTAAATATATCACTGCCGATCAGGTTGCCTACAGAAATGCCCGGGTGACCACGCAGAGCGGCGGCCAACGAAGTGGCAAATTCGGGAGCTGAAGTTCCTGCGGCAACAATAGTCGCCCCGATGACCCATTCAGAAACGCCTATAACTTTTGCCAGATCAACGGCGGATTCCACTAAAAAATGCGATCCGGCAAGCACCATGCTTATACCTAAAAGCAGAAGTAAAGGATCGGACCAGCGCAGTTGGACTGCTTTCGTTTTCGCTTCCAATACCTCTTTTTTCCAATAGAGAAATCCTAGATAACCGAATAGCAGAATAAGGAGAATGATGCCTTCGACGTGCACTAAAGCTAAGTCCCACAATAAGATAGTTAATAAAAGAGTGCCAAAGAGCAGAAAAGCGCCGTCTCGATAAATAAGTTTTGTACTTGTTTCCAGACCGCGAATAGCCGCAGTGCCCCCCAAAATGAAGCCCAGGTTGAAAATATTGGAACCGACAATATTGCCGACAGAAATATCGCCCATTCCGCGTAGTGCAGCCAGTATGGTCACACCGAATTCAGGGGCCGATGTGCCCATGGCCACGATGGTCAGGCCGATAACCAGCTCCGAAATTCCAAGCCAGCTGGCAACCTTAACCGCAGAATCGACCAGCCAGATCGCGCCTCTGGCTATCACCGCAACGCAGAGTATAATGATTAGAGTGTCTTTTAATATTTCCATAATTAGTGCCTTCCTAGCGGCATAACATTGTTAATGCAAACAATAAAAACTACTGAAGACACATTGCTAAAATGGCCAGAACACCAATATCATAAAAGACGTCAAAAGTCAAAATAGTGAATTTGGAATGTTCACTACGGCCAGCGAAGTCTTCATCAGCCTTATCATTCTGCATCATCACCATTTTTTTGCTGCTTTAATCTTAATACACACCATAATCCGGTGAATAATAGGATAAAACCAACCACAATTAAGATTGTGAATAAGAGTATTGATTGTAACAGTACAATTGAATCAATCGGCTTGTCGGAAGTTGAACCGACAATTAATAGATTTCCAAAGATCACGATTAAAACGATGCCAAGAGCCATGAGACTAGCAAATATAAACTCCTTCATATTAGTGTCCCTCATTGAATCTTGCATTTTCATAACGCGGTGAGCTTTTGAGGTAATGTAACCTTGCCTTCTAGAACGGCCATAATATGGGGATCAGCAAAGAGGCCAATATCCAGAATAACAAGTTTAGCGGTGTTCCAGAGCGCGGCATCAAAAAAAATGAAACCAAGGTGTCTGAGATATCGAGAAGGAACTCTACACTTGGGCGGCCGCGATTGGCATAGAGCCAAATTCGCTGGGACAAAATTAGAAAATCCTTTAATGGCCATGATTCGCTGTTATGCCGTGCCCTGGTGTGTTTTTACTATTCGCCGCAGCTGCTGTTGACTAAAGAATGCTTTATGATACTAACGACTTAGAGCGACCCTGAAAATTACCTTCAAGTTTTATCATGAACACCTCTATAAGGTGTTTTGCCATCCAGCGTTGCAAGAATCGCTATAGTTATGGGTCGAATAATTACTTTGTCCATGCGATGTCAGCCCATCGAGGGCCCCCGGCGTCCCAGTGTAAGACACCTTGTGAAGGAAGCCATGCCTTGGTTCTAACTCATTAAGGCGTTTATGCTGCGGGGAAGCATGCCGCGCTGTCGGAGCTGTTTTAAGAAGAAGCAGAGGTACGTCATTAATTAGGAATAGAAGCTGAACCTCTGTATATTTACCGATCAATGCAGGAGAAGTCTTGATGGAAGAAAGAAGAACCGGTAACCCGAGACGCAAAGTACAGAGAGTGCGTACCACCTTCGACCGCCGGGTTGAAGAAGAGGAGATCGAGCAGGAACAGCGGACAGAAGGAGATAGACGTACCATAGCCCATCAACGCTCCGGCAACGAACGGCGGTCCGGCGAATAATTCCCTGCCTTGAATCTTCCCTCTAGCGGGCAGCCTAAGCTTACCCCCAAAAGCTGGACAGTGTGTTAAGATGGTATATTAGTTGCCTGGTGCGAGTAAAAAGGGGGCAGAATGAAGCGTAAGCGGTACAGTGCAACGTTCAAGGCGAAGGTGGCTCTGGAAGCCATTCGCGGGCTGAGGACCACTAACGAAATAGCATCAGAATTTGGAGTTCACACTACCCAGATTGCCCATTGGAAGAAGCAAGCCCTGCAGTCTTTGCCTGATGTATTTGCCAATCATCGGGGCCGGTCCAGAGATGAAGATGCAGCCCTTAAAGACCGGCTATTTCAGCAGATCGGCCGACTCCAGGTAGAGTTAGAGTGGCTAAAAAAAAAGACTGACTATACCCCGTGAGGTCAAACGCTTGATGGTGGACTCTGCTCATGGACAGATTACTGTCAGTAGGCAATGTGATCTGCTGGGGCTGAGCCGTTCGAGTTGGTACTACTGCCCCAAAGGTGAGAGCGAATTGAATCTTAATCTGATGCGAATGATTGATGAGCAATACATGCTAATCCCATTCTACGGTAGACCCAAAATGACCGCCTGGCTGAGACGACAGGGCTTGAAGGTCAATCATAAACGAGTGGAGCGATTGATGAGTCTTATGGGACTGCATGCTGCCCGTCCGAGGATCAATACCAGCCGGAAACATCCGGAGAATAAGATTTATCCCTACCTGCTCTCAGGAGTGAGAATTGCCTGCCCGGATCACGTATGGAGCACCGACATTACCTATATCCGGCTGGCCAGTGGTTTCCTTTACTTGGTGGCTATTCTGGACTGGTACAGCCGATTTGTGCTGGCTTGGCGGCTTTCCAATACGCTGGACACCCACTTCTGTGTTGAAGCCTTGGAAGCGGCTCTTTCTATCGGCCAGCCGGAGATCTTCAACACCGATCAGGGGAGTCAGTTTACCAGTTTGCAGTTCACCGGCATATTGGAGGACCGCAACATTCGCATCAGCATGGACGGCCGCGGACGGGTCTTTGACAACATCTTTGTGGAACGGCTCTGGCGGTCGGTAAAGTACGAGGAAGTTTACTTGAAAGATTACCAGACCCCGGCAGAAGCCTACCGTGGTCTGGCCGGCTATTTTGAATTCTATAACACAGAACGACTACACCAGGCGTTAAACTACGGAACGCCTCAAGAGGCTTACCAGTCACGGGCTGGCAAGCATCACTCTGAGAACGCTGATCACCATCTTATTTCAGCATGAATTTTGTCTAGGAATGGGGGTAAGCATAGCCATCCAGTCTAAACAGCCGACAGGCAGCGCAACAATCTGCGACCTGTCTATCGCCCATAGGGCCAGGACGCCCGAGGCCCGCCAATACACGTTATCAGTAGTCCGCCCGCTGGCGGACTAAGGGCAGGATGCTGGGGACTTGGGGCTGGAGGCCTATTACAAAGGTGCTACAGGTTCAGCCGGACCCCAACGGTGATAGTCCTGCCAGGCAAGGGATAGTCTCCATCGGCGAGCGTGGGATGTTCAGGGCTTTTAAAATCATCAGAACAGGCAAAGACGGAGAGGGGATTCATATGGCGGTCTTCAACTAAGTATTTCGATGGCCAGCTGAGTATACTGGCTTGTCGCGGCAAGAACCCTGTACTGACGATTATAACTATGCGTGTAATCCTCAACTGCCCGGAATTCATGGTCAACCGTGAAGAATTCATCGAAAATGATAATGGTTCCCGGTATAATATGCTCATCTAACTTTGTGAGCGTGTATAGAGTGGAGCTATAGAGATCCGCATCACAGTGGATCACTAGACGGTTCTTGGGCGTATAGTTAGCAAGGAAAGGCACCAGGGAGTCCTGGAAGAGCCCCTTTACCAGCCTCACCCGGGGATCGTTTATCTCCGGCAGTGTTCCCTCCAGGTTAAATGTTCCCTTTTTGTGAATGGTGGCGAAATGGCCCCAATCTTCAGGAAGTCCCTCGAAGGAATCGAATCCGAAAAATCGGGATACGGAATTGGTGTTTTGCCCGATCCAGTGTTTCAGGGTCGCCCCTTTCCAGACACCGAACTCGAGATAATCAATCGAAGAGTCACCCAGGTGCTCATCCTTCAGATAAAGGTATAGGGCGAATTTATCATCAAGAATAACCGGCACCTGGTTGTGTCGTAACCAACGGCCAAACGCCAGTACACCATTGAGGAAGGCCAGGAATCGACAAGGGCGCAAGCCGCTTTTTGCTAAGATCACTTTCACATATTGAAATACTCGGGGACGAGCCACTCTATACCCAATCCAGATTAAAATCGGTTGAATTCCAATTACCGGTCAATAGCTTCGTCAGGACACCGGCTTAAGGACCGAAAATTAACCCAAATGCCCTGCCCATATTCTTTGGCCCACAACTTTATTTCTGATTCAGGCATAAGATGACAGTGAGATCATCTCATTAACCATCCTTATTGAAACACTTCCTACTACGTCATAAAACCCCGTTCTAGAACCTCCAGGAGTGTCTCAAAATAGATCTCGAAAACAACCATACTAGGTTCGTTGAAACTGTTCAGCACTACAATGCTATTCACCACACAACATACCTTCCGTGTTGAATACCGAAAGAAAATTAACGGAGAAGTGCTGTAATGGCTACGAAATGTGGTGAAAGCTAGGGGGCTTGAGGCTTGGGCCCTTCGACAAGCTCAGGGTGACGAAGACCGTAGGTTCCAGGGGCTTGGGGCTAGAGGCCTATTGCCAAAGCGCTACAGGTTCAGCCGGACCCCAACGGTGATGGTCTTACCAGGCAGGCGACTTGGCTAACATCTTGGTGATGGTTCAGTCCAGCGGTTTGACGAAAATCTCGGCAGCGATATCCTGGTCCAGGGCCAGCTCGGTCTCCCCCAACCGCACCACATAGGCCGGTTTGCGCTGGTGCAAATGCAACTCAGCCCCCGGGTTGATGCCAAAGGCGGCCAGGCGGTCGAAACGCTTATGGAAACTGGGGGTCAGGAACGCCACCCGGGACCGGGCGCCCAGGCCCAGTTTCGAGAGCCGCACGATCAACGGGGTCACGTAGTCAACAGGCGTCACGGCTGATTCCCCGGGAGGGATGGATCGGCCATTAGGGTCCATAGTGGGATGGCCCAGGAAAGCGGCCACCTTATCGGTGACTTCCTCGCTCAGTATATGCTCGAACTTGCAGGCCATATTTTCGGCCTCCTTTTCAGACACATCCAGCACGTCCATGAGCAGGCGCTGGGCCAGCCGATGCCGCCGGATAATATTCTGAGCCTGCCGTCGGCCTTCGTCCGTGAAGTCCACCGTATCGGCGGACAGGACCAGCAGGCCCATACCGGCCATGGTTTCGAGGCACTGGGGCAGGTCGTAATCACCGACATCGTGGGGACAGACCACATTCAGCTCACTCAGCTTAGGCCGCTCCTCTTCCCGGGCAATCCAAACTGCCTCTAGGATCTCATCTACCAGGTGCGAAGCTATCGGCATCTTCTTTCCTTCCACGATGGAATAAGCCCTTCAGGAAATTAACCGTCCGCGACTCGGTTAGAAACTCGTAATCGCAATAGGGGCACTTAATCATGGTGCAGTTGCGATTGAAGGCGCAACTGGTGTGGCAGTTCTCCCGGTCGGCATCAAACTCGGCGCTACAGAGCGGACAGGTGATCATGGCAAAAACAGGCCCAGGGTCCGCAGCACCCAATTAAGCGCTCCACCCACCAATAATGCGAAGGGCAGGATAAAAACCGACATCCCGACGGCCACCTTCCAGCCGTGCTCCTTGATGATCATGAACAGGTTGGCGATGCAGGGCATGAAGAGCGTTATCACCACCAGGCTGACCAGCACCTGCACCACGTCCAGTTGCCCGGCGCGCGCCAGCATGAACAGCCCGGCGGCGCCGTAATCCCGCCGCAGGAAACCCATGATGAAAGCAGCGGTCGCCTCCGGCGGCAGTCCCAGGAAAACCTGGACCACCGGGGCTGTGGCCTCTTCGATCCAGGACAACACCGCCAGCCGGTCCATGATAAAGAGGATGAACGTCCCCAAGAAGAACAGGGGCACCGCTTCCCTCAGATACCATTCCAGGCGGGCCATGGTTTTGACCAGGATATTGCCGAGCAACGGACGCCGCAGAGGTGGCAGTTCCAGCAGGAAATCGGAGCTTTCACCCGGCAAGACCTTGGCAGCCAGGTACCCCACGGTGAACAGAGTCAACAGGATCACCCCCAGCCACAGCATTGAAGCGGAAAGCGAAATTCCCTGGAGCATGGCCAGGATCACACCCAACTGGGCCGAGCAAGGCACCCCCAGGGCCAGCAGCAGGGTCACCAGGATGCGCTCTTTCCGGCTGTCGAGGATGCGGGTGGTCATGGTGGCCATAGTATCACAGCCCAGTCCCAGTACCATGGGCAGCACCGCCTTACCGTTGAGTCCCATAGCCTTGAATACTCGGTTCATCATCACCGACAGGCGGGGCAGGTAACCGGAGTCCTCCAGCAGCCCGAAGGCGATAAAATAAGTCCCCACAATCGGCAGCACGATAGCGACCGCGTAGGACAACGCCATACTCAACAGGCCGAATTCGCCCACCAGCAGGTCGCTGAGCAGCTCCCAGGGGAGCACCGCCTCCACCACACTAGTGAGCCAGGGTACAACGTAAGTACCGAAGACCGTCGATTCGAGAAAATCCACCAGTGTGCCGGCACCCAACACTCCCACGAAATAGTACATACCCGTCAGTACCACCGCCACGAAGGCCAGACCGCCCACTGGATGTACGGTAGCCCTGCCCAGCCACTGAGCCAGGGAAGTCAGTGGAGTCTCGCGGTGTTGGGTGACCTGGGCGGTCATTCGGGCAGCCGCGGCCATGCGCGCCCGGGTTATCTCTACATTCAGACTGCGATGGAATTTCTGTAAAGTCTCTTCGACGATGCTCTGGATGATCGCCAAGGTAGCACTGTCCACAGTGCTTTCCAGACGCACCATCAGGGTGGTGTCACCTGCCAGGACCATCAACGCCAGAGAGGTCTTGGAAATGCTGGTCTCGGGCATCAGAGGCACCAGCCGCTCAACCGCCTGCCGGATCTGTTCCGGGTAATCGATGTTGATTTCTATCGGCCTACTGCCGGCTTTCAGCGTCTTATCCCGTGCTTCGTTGAGGCCCACTTTTTGGGTGGCAACAGTCTCAACCACCGGCACGCCCAAAGCTTCGGATAGCCTTTTTATGTTCACCGAGATGCCCCGCTCACGAGCCTCGTCGTTCATATTAAGGCACAGCACATAGGGCAACCCCATTTCAGACAGCTGTAGCGACAGCAGTAATCCGCGCCGTAGGTTTTTGGCATCGGCCACCTGCAGAATGCGGGCCGAGGGATCGTCCAACAGGATGTTGCGCGTGACCACTTCATCCTCGCTGGCAGGGATGAAATTGTTAATGCCGGGGGTATCGATAACGTCCCACTCGCCCTGATCGCCCTTCATCCGGCCACGAGCCAACTCCACGGTTGTGCCGGGGTAGTTGGATACATCCATATAGCGGCCGGTAAGAAAGCCGAACACCACCGATTTACCCACATTGGGATTGCCCACTAGGACGATGGAGCCGTCGACCCCCTGTTGCGCCTGGTCGTATTTGAATCCGCCGTGGGAGTGGGCCATTTCAACTACCTTTCGCCGGCTGACAGCGGGCACAAATACCGAAGAGTTGATGGGAGTGGCTGAGTAGCTTGAAGCCCTGATCCTTACTTAGCTGCGCCTGGCGATTTTCGATCTCCAGGTCGACGAACTCAATAATCCGGCCGCACTCGAGGCAGATCAGGTGGTCGTGGTGAGACTGGGACAGTTTATTTTCATAGCGGGAGCGCCCGTCACCGACATCCATCTTACGTACAAAACCCGCTTTTTCCAGTATATCCAGGGTACGATAGACGGTGGCCCGGGAAACGGAGATCTGTTTTTTACGCAGGGAGAACAGTATTTCATCACACTCGCGGTGTCCCTCGCTGGCCAGGATATCCTTCAGGACGGCCATGCGCTGGCGGGTGAGGCGGAGGCCTTCTCGTTGCAGTGTATCCTTGAAGCGCTCGATGTTTATATTTCTGATGTCCACATCGTTACCTTAATGAGTCTCATTCTCAATACGAAGTTAAAATATCGCCGCTGCAATCACAAGGGATTCTTAATGCTGGATGTTTTTGCTGAGCGGGGAGTTCGGCGGGACAATGGGACTTGGGGCTCGATGGAATCCCGCCAGCGGCGGGGCTAGATAATGGATATTGGATATTTGAAACCAGTAACTCGAAACTCGTAACCCCCTTTTACAGCCGCGTCAGATTAGCATATTTCGCGACCAGTTTCTTGGTTTGGCCGCCTTGGAATTCAACCGTGAGCTTCAGGTTCTCCCCGACACCTTCACGCTGGCGGATCTCACCCACGCCGAACAGTGAATGCTCTACCTGGGAGCCGACCACGAAATCGTCCAGTACGGACCGTACCGCCAACTCCCGAGACTTAAGCCGCCGGCTGGCTTTAACCGCTTTGAGTGATAAATCCCTCTCGTCATGGACCGGTTTTGATGACGCCTCGTGGTGCCAGATCACAGACTCTTCGGGCAGCTCCCTCAGGAAACGGCTGATAACGGTGCCGTGCTCGCTACTACCCCAGCGGCGCCGACTGGTGGCATATGTGAGATAGGCTTTATCCTGAGCCCTGGTAAGGCCCACATAGAATAGACGGCGCTCTTCCTCTTCGTCGCAGCCATCCCCATCCAAGCGATTCAAGGGAAACAGCCCTTCCTCCAACCCGGTTATGAAGACTACCGGAAATTCCAGCCCTTTGGCGCTGTGCAGCGTCATCATGGTAACAGCATTGGTATCGTCCGCCCAGCGATCCACGTCACTCAACAGCGACACCTCTTCTAAAAAATCTCCCAGGCTGGCCCCTTCATTATCACGGCTGAAATCTTCTATGCTGCTGATAAGCTCGTTGATATTCTCCAACCGCTCCGGAGCATCGGCTGTGTCCTGGCG
>SDBU01004255.1_pt1 | contig 17674 bp, 12 predicted proteins | sample 2277071 | NCBI WGS metagenome assembly SDBU01 (sample SAMN10397929, study PRJNA504765) | marine sediment metagenome | isolation source: marine sediment core GS08_GC12, 126 cmbsf | place: Arctic Ocean: Gakkel Ridge, Loki's castle | collected 2008 | reverse complement strand
TGACGGCTTGCCCGCCACCAACTCCACTGGGCGACCACTGATGTGCTCAAGGGCAGCAATGGTGGCGCCGGCATCTGGAATTTCGCCATTTGGCATTGGGCACGCTTTGTCCGCATTGGTTGCCAGGAAGCGAGCGCCTTTGCGAAGCGCCTGGTAGGCAGTGTTCAGTTTACGGTAGTCCAAGGTGCGGTCGAATGCTACCACCACGGCGTCGATACCAGTGGCATCTATCACCTGCCGGGGGTCTTGTTCTACGAACTCGTCCAACACTGTCAGACCGTGTCCTCGCAATTCTGCCACCAGATTAGGTTCCCCGATCACGTATAGCCGCAGGTGAGGCTCCGTGCGTGCCAGGTGCCGGCCCAGAACAAAAGCGGATGTGATCACCTCGTTCGGGTGTGTCGGAATCCCCAGTCGTGTCAGCTTGCGGGCATAGGCCTGGCGGGGTTCCAGGGGCTTGTTGCTGACGAAGACCACCCGTTTGTTTCGGTGGCGCAGGTTATGGATACCTTCAACGGCTCCTGGCAGGGCGGATTCTCCCAGGTAAACCGTTCCGTCCAGATCAAACACAAAACCATCCACCAGTCTGGTCGTAGGCATGATATGGCTATTCTATTCCGATCCAGACGGGTGTCAATTGTCGGTGACTCTGTCTCGTGGTAGAATGGATCAGAGAGGGTGAACGTATGGAACCCAGATTGCCCATCAATATTGGCAATATGGCCGTATCCAATCTGGTGCGGTATTGTAGAGACAGCCAGATGAATCAGCTTACATTGGTTGCGGACAAGAACACGTATGCCGCGCTGGGCGAGTCTGTTGAGAACGCGCTAGAAGAGCATGAATTCGACGTCAACACCATTGTGCTGACTGGTGAGGAGATCATTGCCGACGAGCACTATATCGTGCAGGTGTTGCTGCAGGCGGACCAGAAGGATCGCGTCTACATCGCGGTCGGCTCAGGAACCATCACCGACATCACTCGCTTTGTCAGCCATCGGACCCAATCCCCGTTCATATCAGTGCCTACGGCGCCCTCCGTTGATGGGTTCACCTCCATTGGCGCGCCCCTGGTCATTGCCCGTTTGAAGCAGACGATCGTTACCCAGCCGCCGGTGGCGGTCTTTGCCGACATGCCCACCTTGTGTGCCGCTCCTCACCGTTTGATTGCGTCTGGCTTTGGAGACATAGTGGGCAAGTTCACCTCCATAGCTGATTGGCGGCTGGGGAATCTGTTGTGGGATGAGCCATATGACGCATCTATCGCTCACCGGGCCCGGCAGGCTGCGCAAGTGTGTGCCAGCCACGCTGGGGGGATAGGGCAGGCCTCTGAGCAGGGGATTCGGTGTCTTATGGACGGACTGATTGAGTCTGGCTTCTGCATGTTGGATTTCGGCAATACCAATCCCGCTTCTGGGGCAGAGCACCACGTCTCCCATTATTGGGAAATGAAGCTCTTATGGGAGAACAGGCCAGCCATTCTTCATGGGGAAAAAGTGGGCGTGGCCTGCATCCTTGTTGCCCGCTACTACGATCAAATCAGGCAGATGTCGCAGCGGCAAGCAGCGGACCGCCTGGATCAGGCAGCATTGCCCGACCATGAGCAGGAGATCGGGCGCATCAGAGCGGCGTATGGGCCCATTGCTGAGACGCTAATAGAGGAACAAGCCCCGTTCCTGGATATGTCGGGGGCCACGTACGATTCGCTCAAGCAGAGAATCGTTGATTGTTGGTCGCACATTCAAGAGGTCGCGGCGGCTGTTCCCAGTGCAGAAGAACTGACCAGTATGCTGAAAACGGCTGGCGCACCAACCGAGGCTGCGGATCTTGGCCTGAGCCACGATGAGGTGGCGACGGCTATGCAAATGGCCCACTACTGCCGCAATCGCCTTACTATTGTCAAGATTGGCCGCATGCTGGGAATTCACTGGCAAGATGGGTGAGACAGGAGAATGTCAGGGTCAACCCCCCAGAGAGAAACGCGCCGGATCGCGTACTTTGTCACCCCCCATGGCTACGGGCACGCTTCGCGGGCCGCAGCCGTGATGGCAGCGTTGCTTGAACTGGATGAATCAATCCGGTTTGAGATATTCACTCAGGTGCCTGAATGGTTCTTCGAGAGTTCACTCGGCGAGTCGTTCGGGTATCACCCGTTGCTGACAGACATCGGATTGGCACAAAAAACGGCGTTGGTCGAGGATATTCCTGAAACAATGCGCCGCCTGGATGCGTTTCTCCCCTTCGATGGTGCTAAGATAGAGCAGCTGGCCAGGTGGTTGAGCCAGCTTGATTGCCAATTAGTCCTGTGTGACATCGCACCGATGGGAATCGTGGTGGCCCGGGAAGCCGGCATCCCTTCAGTGTTGATTGAGAACTTCACGTGGGACTGGATATATGAAGAGTACGTTTCGGATGACGGTCGAATGAAGCGACATGTTGCGTATCTAGCGGAGATATTCAACGCAGCCGATTACCGCATCCAAACAGAACCCATTTGCCGGCAGCGACCGGCTGATCTGACAACAGCACCGGTCAGTCGAAGATCCAGAACATCCCGCCGCCAGATTCGGCAAGAGCTAGGGATACCGGAACGGGCGAAGGCTATCCTGGTTACCATGGGAGGCACTCCTTGGCGCAACCCGTTTTTGCATAACCTGGCGGACCGGGCAGGGGTTTGCTTGATTGTGCCAGGCGCTGATGGGGAACAGGGGCTTGGCAATGGGCGGGTCAACACTCACGACAACCTGGTGCTCTTGCCCCACCACTCGCACTTCTTTCACCCAGACCTGGTGAATGCCAGTGATGCGGCCATTGGCAAAGTCGGCTATAGCACCGTATCTGAGGTATACTGGAGCGGCGTGCCTTTTGGTTATGTAGCGCGCCGCAAGTTCCGCGAGTCGGCGCCCCTGGTCAGGTACATTGGGGACGTGTTGCCGGGATTGGCCATAACCGAGGCCCAGATAGAAGACGGAAGTTGGATATCGTTGCTGCCGGACCTCCTGGCCTTGCCGAGAATATCACGGCAGGGGGCCAACGGGGCGGACGAGGTGGCCCGCTTCATAGGAGAGCTTCTTGGGGTAGTGTCGCAGGCCGGGGAGTGGCTTCTTTGAACGTCATTTGGTGACATCTTTATGGTATATTGGTTGCACCAGTTCTTCGAGACCAACAGGTTCTTCTTTATGTTCGTGTATGGCCAGGTGTTCTTCGCCATGGGGCTGGCCATCGCGCTCCAGTCACGGCGGCACAGCCGACTGTCATTGGTCAGGTGCCTGCCCTTCCTGGCGGTGTTTGGCGTTGCCAACGGGCTGGCTCAATGGGGGAAGATGTTCATTCCCATTCAAGCGGCGTACCTGTCTCCCCACCAGATCTCCGCGATGGAGTTCGTCCGGGTCTCTCTGTTGGCTTTGTCATTCGCTTCCCTTATGAGGTTTGGCCTACAGCTGTTGGCGCCGAAACCCATCCCGCAAGGATGGGCTACCTGGCTGCCTGTGGCGCTGATGGTAGCGTGGGAGGCAGCGTTGGTGGGAAGTTGGCTGCTCGAAGTGGCTCCCGAGGAGGTACTCTTGGTGTGGGGGGAAGCACTTAGTTATTACTGCCTGGCTGGCCCCTCGGCGTTTGTGGCTGCACTGGGGCTTCATCATCATGTGCAGCAGGAGATCAGGCCCCGCAACCTGCTGGCCATCGAGAGACACCTGCGAACGGCCAGTCTTTCGTTGATTATCTTGGCCGCCATGCAAATTGTCTTCGTGGCCGGCGCTGCTTTCTCTCCTGGCTATGCCTCCAATCGGGATTTGCTGGAACGGCACATTGGGGTCCCTGTTTACGTGTTCTTGTCGATCTTGGGGGTGATCCTGGCCTATAGCATGATTCGGGCAATGGAGATTTTTCAGATAGAAATAGGGCAGGCATTGCAGGAGGCTGCAAGAACCCGGCTGCTGATGGCTGATCGGGAGCGGATTGGACGCGAGTTGCACGATGGCACCATTCAATCGATCTACGCTGCTGGGCTGGTGCTGGAGAGCGCCAGCTATTTGATTGACGATTCGCCGGTCAAGGCCAGGACCAATCTGGCAGAGGTGATGCAATCGCTGAACGATACGATTCAGGAGATCAGGCGCTATATCTATGACCTGCGGGCCGAGCCCGAAGCCGAGTCCATTCACCTGGATCAGAACCTCGCCCAGCTGGCGCGGGATATGGACATCAACGCATTGCTGACCGTTGACGTGGTCGTGGAGGGGAAAGACCCTCACAGGCTGACCCCGGGCCAACATCAGCATATTCTGCGCATCGCTCAGGAGGGATTTGTCAATACCGCCCGCCACGCGCGTGCTAAGCGCGTGAACGTGCGTTTGCAGTGGGGAGAAGATCGCCTGAATCTGCGCATTGCAGACGATGGAATAGGATTTGCTTTCCTGTCCAACGATAGGCGTGGACAGGGATTGCGCAATATGCGTGAGCGTGCTGATCTGCTGGGAGGTGTGTTGGCAATTGGCAGTGAACTTGGTGGGGGCGTGGTTATCGACCTGGAAGTGCCGTACCGGGTTGAGGCAGATGCATTGGGAGTGAGGCCGGTCCTGTGAGGATAATGGTGGTCGATGACCACGAGGTGGTTCGCCTGGGCCTGAAGGGTCTGTTGGAGCGACAGCCCGGCTGGCACGTGGTGGCCGAGGCTGCCACCGCGGGAGAGGCGGTTAGCCGGGCGGTTGAGAACAAGCCAGATGTGATAGTGATGGATATCCGGCTTGCCGGGAGCAGCGGCATAGATGCTTGCCGACAAATCATCCAGCAACTCCCGGACACCAGGGTGATTATGCTTACATCGTACGCGGAAGATGGACTATTGTTTGATGCCATCGCGGCCGGTGCGGCCGGTTATGTGCTCAAACAAATTGGCAGCGACGATTTGGTGCGCGCCATAGAGACCGTCAGTCACGGCGAGGCGCTGCTAGACCCCAGCCTCACCTCCCGGGTATTGGCCAGGGTACGCGAGGCCACCCGAAAAGAAGCATTGGCCGACTTCGCTGATCTTACCGAACAAGAGATACGCGTGTTGTCTCTGATTTCTGAAGGCAAGACTAATCGCGAGATTGCTGAGGTGCTGTACCTGGGTGATGGTACAGTGCGCAATTATGTGAGCAATATTCTGAGCAAGTTAGGTGTCTCCAATCGGGCCGAAGCTGCTGCCTACGCAGTGCAGCATAACCTCAAGATATACACCGGAGATACCTGAGTTCCAACCCTCATCCTTGATCTTTGCTAACCAAATCTTCTCGTACTGCGTATATTGGTTTGTTCTGGCTCTCGTAATACGTACGCACCACAAGTTCCCCCAACAGCCCCATAATCACCAATTGGACGCCCACCGTCATCAGCATGATGACGAGCAGCAGCAAGGGACGCTCTGCCAGGGACGCGCCATGGGCAAACTTGATGACGGTCAGATAGATGCCAATGATTGCTCCCAGCAGGATAGCCACAAAGCCCATCAAGCCGAAGATGTGTATTGGACGGGTGGAGTAGCTCAGCAAGAAGCGAACAGTCAACAGATCCAGGAGGACGCGCACCGTGCGGCCCAGGCCATACTTGCTCTGGCCAAACTTGCGGGGGCGATAAATCACGGGTACTTCGGCAATGGTGACGCCATAATGACTGGCAACAGCCGGGATGAAGCGGTGCAGGTCACCGTAGAGGTTGATTTCCCGCACTACGTCGCTGCAATAGGCTTTCAGAGCGCAGCCATAATCGTGTAGGTGGACACCGGTGACTGTGGAAATGAGCCAGTTGGCCATGGTGGACGGAATCCGGCGGGTAAGAAACGTGGCAATACCCTCGTTCCAGCGATTCTGGCGCCAGCCGCTGACCACGTCGTACCCTTCGTCGATCTTCTCCAACAGGGCAGGAATATCGGCGGGAGAGTTCTGCAGGTCCGCGTCCATAGTGAGGATGGTGGCGCCGGTGGCGCGGTCAAATCCGGCCGCGAAAGCGGCAGTCTGGCCGAAGTTGCGGCGCAGACGGACCACACCCAGCCGGGGATCACGTTCGTGAAGTGCTGCCAGCAAAGCAAAGCTGTTGTCGCGGCTGCCGTCGTCCACGGCGATAATCTCAAAAGAGCGCCCGAGTGATTCCAGCACAGGCACCAGCTCATCATACAAATAAGGGATGTTCTCAGCCTCGTTGTAGATGGGTAGGATGACAGACAGATCAGGCATCAGGGTGTCCTCTCTTCATCTTGATCTCAGTATATCTTCTCCTGGTCCGGATGGGAAATCTCCTGTGGGCTTCGGCTTGGCCTCCGCGCCCAACCAGGGCTATGGGTGGATGGTTATGGTGGTCAGTTCCAGGATAGAGCCAACTGACTGTCCCTGCTCGCTGACGATGTCCAGCCGTTTCCCTGTGTCGGGATGGTACACCCCGATGATCACCGGGTAGGTACCTGGAGGGATGGATGGGTCGAGCGTCACGCGGAACTGGCCCAAGGCAGTCTGCGGTGGACGCCATTCGTCGGTGCGCAGGCGGCAGGCTGGATCGTCGTCGTGTTGACCCCATATGCGGTCGGTTTCGATGTGTACGAATGCCCGGTAACGAGTGCTCATAGGGGCGAGGGCCTGCCAGTGAAGTGTCAGTGCCACCGTTTCACCGGGCGACAGCTGCGTGGTGCCGATGTCGTATCCCCGCAACAGCAATCTCTCGCCGAATGTCAGATGCAACGGATATTGAGCTGGGGTCTCCTGGCTATATCGATCGGGGGTGGCTGAGCGGTCGAATGTGGCCCGGTAGTCGTCCACGTGGTACATCGCTGGTTCATCGGCCGCGGGTGCGCCGGTTTCATACAGGTATAACTTGGGGTGACCGTCCACCAGCACGAGGCGAGTCAACCCGTATCCATTGGCTGGCAGGTGATCCATTGTTTCTGGGCGACCGCGGGCACCCGTGGCCACGAAGTAGTTGTCCGGGTCCTCGAAGCAGGAACGTGGTGTTTGATGGGTGTACCAGATGGGAACGGCAAAGGATTCCTTGATGCTGCGAAAGTCACCTTGCAGTGAGCCTTCATCGTAAAGGACACCCACCACCTTCCAGCCGCCCAGGCGAGGATTGCTGACCAGCTTGCGCGGGCGGGGTAGCCTGCCGTACAGGAGGCGGTAGATTGAGGCCTCGTTATACTTTGCATCGGCTTCAGCGTGCCAGTAGGCGGTCACCGTGCCCAGAAACTGGAGATGTTGGTAGTACAACATCAGTCCCAGAATGCAGGTGATGATGACAACTGTCGCTACTTTCATCCAGTGCCCCCACCAGCCATTCAGTCGGTCCCAGTAGGCCTTCGCCCCCAATCCGGCCAGCAACAGCCATGCAGGGTATGCGGTTTTGATATGGTCGGCTGCGTCTTTGGCAAAGAACGTCAAGGCCAGGTAGGGAACGCCAAACCACAGTACTAAGCTCTTGACCTCGAACGATGTTTGAGGCAAGAGGGCCAGCGTCAGGAATAGAATGGCGTAGGGCAGGACAGCGCCATTCAGCACGCCCCATTCCCATGCTGTCGGCCAAAGAACCGTGGTCAGTGCCGCTGCGGCAATGAGCAGAACCAATAATATGCCGGTTCTTCCCAAGCGCCGTAGCTCCCGAGCGAAGACGATGCCAGAGAACAGGAGTACCAACGGCATGTAGTAGCGCGTGCTGTGTTCGCCTTCCATCTCCCATAGGTCGGCCACCTGATTGTAGAGGAGGTGCATGCCTATCCGCTCTTCGGCGAGATACTCCACCGCGTGGTGGAAGTTGGGGTCCAGGACAAAGGGCACGTAGAAGACGGCCGCCAAAATCGAGAACAGCACCAGGCCGACCAGCGATGCCTTCCAATGTTGGCGCCACGCGCGTGGATACTTCCAATAGGTAAAGCCGATCATGAACACGAAGGGAGGCAGATATAGTATCGTGTCAGGGTGCGATACCAAGCCGATACCCAGGAAGAGCCAGCCAAGAATCTGGATTCTATCCCCTGTTCTGCCTGGAGCTGACCGCATCCGATAGAAGACGTAAGCGCACCAGGCAGCCAGCACCCCCCATAACACGACAATACTGGGATTCTCAACGTGTCGGGCATAAGCCACTAGAAGGCCATTGACTGCCACAAACCCGCTGGCGACGAGCCCAACGACCGACCCTGCCAAACGCCGGCCAAGCACGTATACGGCCAGCACGGTCAGCATGCTGCAAATCACAAAGGGAGAGCGGGCTATGGCTTCATTGATCCAGCCGTGCATCAGCCACACCGCACCCGGAATCAACCAGTGGATAGGGCCTTTGCTGTCCAGGAACGGGGCATACTCTTCGCCCTTCATGGCCCGCACAACCAGGCGCATGTTCTCTAGCTCGTCCTCGTGGAACTCGCCGTAGCCGATAGTGTACCAGCGCAGGAAAGCGGCCACACCCAGAATCAGCAGCAAGGCGATCAAGACACGTGGGCTGGGCCAATTCCACCCAGCAGAGCCGGACGGCGGCGACATGTGTCGACGTAGGGAGAGAGCGAACCCGATCAGGGTGGCGGTATCCAAGGCAATCAAGGTTTGGGCCAGATTCAACGGCTGTGGCCAGTATGCCGCTGCCAACATAGATATCGAGGCAATAGCGACTGACAGACCGCCTATGAGCACAAGGCGTTCGAGGCCGCAGCGTGTCTGGAACCAGTCCATAGCCTGTAGCCAGGCCAGCCCGGGAAGAACGAAAATGAGAGCCAGGGCCGCTCCCAGGCGCAACGGGGACACGTCTGTGGCCAGGATAAGGAGATTGGTCAGCAGCAAGCCTGTGGGAACGAGATAACGCGATATGGGCAGGGTCCAGTTACGATTCACGGTAGTTCCTTAGATATTCCATATCTACGTGTCCCTCGGACGCTGCGCACTATAAAGATGACCCCTCCCACTATGCCTGGGGCTACCGTACCCACAGCATAAATCAGCAGCGAGATTGAGAGTGCCATTTCTCGGCTTACACCGACCAATGAGAAAAGAAAGACGTAGGTTCCCTCGCGCACACCCAGCCCAGCAAACGAGATTGGGACGACGAGCACTATAGAAGCGATCGGCACAAATATCATATAGTACGGCAAGGGAAGGGTATCGCCGAGCCCTCTGGCGATTAACACAGTGAGGGTGATAAGCAAGCTGTTGAACAGCAGCCCCACAGCAAACGCCCGCAGCAAAGCGGAATGGGTGTAAGTCTGCAGCGAATCGACCAGGGAGCGGATGAACTTGATGGAGAGAAGCCGGTTGAAGAAGGGTATCCACTTCTCCGCCGCGTTCCACAGCGGTGGGAACGCCAGGACTGCGGCTGCCAGCAGGCTTATGCCAAAGAGAAGCACAGTGATGAACACAATCTGGGTGGGCATCAGCCGCCAGCTGAAGGCCAGTGCCACCAGCGCAATGGTCTGCAATGCGAAAAGGCCTACGAAACGATCGACCAGGACGCTGGTGACCGCTTGAGCACCTCGTTCGCTGCTGCGAGAAAGCTCGTACGCCCTGACCGCGTCGCCACCAATTCCGCTGGGAAGAATGTTCGTGAACAGGAAACTGACAAACCAAAGGGCGGTCAGCTCGCCCAGTGAGGCCGTCACTCCCTGGTCATTCACCAGGATCTGCCAGCGGTACGCTCGCAGGACGACACCAGCCATTGATGCAGCCAACGCGGCTACCAAATACCATGGGTTGGCGTGACGGATTACCTGCCACAGGACGGTGACATCTATGGTGCGCAATATCACCACAATCAATACCAGGCTGACCGTTATCTTCAACAGGTTCAAGAGATTCTTTCGATTCAGCATAGACCTCGCAGACTCGTCGGTTTATTGGGGGCCGACAATCTCTTGGTAGGCTGCCACTGCGTCATCCCACCGCCCGGCTGTGGCGAGCGCCTCGGCCGCATCAGCGCCAGGCCCTTGCCATACCAACTTGCTGGCCACGGCTTGCCGGTATGCCTCGGCAGCCGGTTTCATTTGGCCGGTTGCCACATAGACCTCAGCCAGGGCCAAATAGACGCCAGCGGCTGGATGATCGGCCACCACGGCCTGATAAGAGGCAATTGACTCAGCCGGGTAGCCTGCTACTCGATAGACATCGCCCAGAAAAAGAAGAGCCGCTGCCCGGGCCACAAAGGGGTCCGGATCCATCACCCCGCCAGCTGTCATCTGCGCTGCCCACTGAGGCGCAGCCGTCACTGCCTGCTGCATCATGTCGATCATAGCCGCCGTCAGCACATCTGGCTCGTAGATCGGCATTGCCGGCTCTGAGATGAACAGGCCTGGAAACTCAACAAGTCTTATGGTCGATATCGGTGCTGGTTGAAAGCGGGTGACTGCCCATACCCGACCACCGCTGATCCGCATCGATGGAGCGCGCCCAGGCAGGCTCTCCACCAACATGGCTGGTGTAACCAACTCCGCCGGACCGTGGTAATAATAGTGCAAATAGCGCATCGTGTCGAATAGAGGACCGGTGACGATCACGTCGCCGGGTACAGCCCGGTCCTCAAGGTATGCCCCTACGCCGCGCCAATCGGGTTTGGACCGTTGGTAGTAGGAGGGCAGGAATAGCGCGCTGATGATGAACATCAGGACACAAGCCACAATTAGCGAGGCAGGAGCGAGGTGGGTTGTAGAGCCCGGCTTGCTCATCTCTATGCGATTCCTCAGGCTCTCTACCAGGGCTGACACGCCCTGGGCCACAAACAGCAGGTAGATCGGCAAGAGGAAAGCGTTGCGCATATGGAGTGCCCGGGGGTCGCCAAAGACAATCGGTAGCCCCAATGGCAGCAAGAGCCACAGTGCGCCAAAGATGGCCAGCCCCGGCTTCCGGCGCCCTGCGCTGATTATTCCCACCAGCCAGAGCCCCAGAAAGAGCCAGGCGGCCCAGCCTCCACCCGGCCCCAGGGACTGGATGGCGCTGGTCCCAATTGCCAGTGATGAGTCGTGGCCAGCACGGCCGTTCATGTATCCTGTGGTCATTCGCTTGTCCGCCATCCCCAACACCGCCGGCCACCAAGGCAGGTAGAGGGCAAAGGCCAGAGCCAGGCAGAGCAGCCACGGCAGGATGCGGGTTCTGAAGTCGCTGAGTCGGGATCGAAACCATGGCAGAGGACGCCGTCTTGGCAGCTGGCAGCTGGCGGTTTCCACGGCGACCCAAACCCCCTGGGCCACCAGCACCCCAAAGGCCAGGTATACGGTATACAGGTTCATGGCGGTGACCAGCGCATAGGCCAGCCACCATCCCCAGCGGCCGGGCCTGACCAGCGCGCGCGCCAGCATCCAGGTACTGAGGGTTGCCCCGAGCAAAAACAACCCATGCATGCGGGCTTCCTGGCTGTATTGAACGGCCACGGGACTGACTGCCAGCAACAGCGCTCCGGCCAACCCTAAACGCCGATTCACCCAGTCAGCACCCAGCCGGTAGGTAACGGCCACCGCCAGCGTGCCGGCCAGGACCGAGGGGAGCCGCCACAGCCAGTCAGTCACGGTTGATGGCAGCAGCTGATCCCATCCCCCCCAACGGGCCATATGACCCACCAGCAAGTAGTATCCTGGGGGATGGACATCGCCCGCCGTCCATCGCAGCAGGTCATGAACTGGGAGTAACGCCTGTGTGGCAGTGAAGATCTCATCAGCCCACAGCGAGTCGAGGTGAACTTGATGCAGGCGGAGAGCGAACGCCAGCAGCAAAACCAGAATGCAGCTGATGAGTCCAAACGAGCAGTGTCTGGTGGGGACAACACCGGCTTCAGTGTCTGTCATTGGATGGTTATTTCAGTCAACGTGATAGTATTATCTGGCAGGGGGCCTTTGGCGTCCGCCGCTGGCAGACGCGTGCCTGTATCAAGGCGATACATGCCGACCAGAATCCGGTAGCGGTCTGCCGGCAGATTGCTCAAGTCGAGTAGGTGATGGTCAATGATACTGTCTCCTGTGTCCCACCAGGATGTCGGATAGTAGCCAACGACGGGTGGTCCATCAAAGCCAGCCACCTGTCCATGTTCGTCCCACAGCTGGATGAAGACAGTGTAGTCAGCAGCGGGTTTTCCGGTGGCCTGCCAATAGAGGGTTAGGTCGTGGGGGAAACCTGCCGCCGGCTGAGACAGATCGAAGCCGGTCAACGAGATGGATTTCCCCATGTGTACCAGGAGATCGTTGGACGGTTGCACCTGTGGCCAGTCCCACGGCACCATCTTGACGGTAGACAGCCAGGGCCCGACTGGATCTCCGTTTGCGTCGACCGCGTCCAGCGCCGGCCGGCCAGGCTCATCGTAGCGATACAGACCAACGTGCACTCGGAGGAGGCTGGGCGCCGCCGCGTCCGCAGCCACCGGCACATAGTAGGTATCAGCCACGACGTCACCTGGGCGCAGCAAGGTAGTGGGCCATGCTCCCAGTCCTGGATACGTGTTTACCTGGCCGACGACGGCGCGTTCTCGGCCCAGCAGATGGACGAAAACGCTGTAGTCGGCAGTCATTGGTGCTATAGCCTGCCAATAGACCGTCACTGGCAGCTTTTCAGCCGGGCGGACGGTGGTCTTTGCCAGGGAGTAGCCCAACAAGCGCATTTGCCCGCTGATGTCCCAGTCAACACGTTGTACGTGGGCTGGCAGGCTATCTTCTGTCAGCAACGGGAGACGGGCGTAGGCTGGGGCGATGTATTGGAGTGGGCTGATGGCTGCCAAGAGGAACAAACCGCCGGTCACTGCGCCTGCCATGATCTTGCGCCCATTGTGAAGTAGGCCCTGGCGGCGAGCGGGCATCAGCGTCAGCAACCCGGCTGCCAGCAACGACGAGATTCCGGCAATGGCAACGAACATCAGCCGGCCCTGAGAGGCGTAGGTCTGAGCGGTCCAACGAATGAGCGAGACGAGAACCAGCACGACCCAGCCTGTTAGCAATATGAATACTACGGGGGATAGCGTGGCGGTGCGACTATGTGTGCTGCTTCTCCGGTGGTATCTGCCTCGTAGCAAAGAGATCGCGGCCACGATAATGCCCGCAAGTCCCAGGCATGCAATCACATCCAACACCACATAGACCCAGCGGTCCATCAAGATATTGAACGCGCCGAAGAGTGCCCAATACGAGAGGCGGAAGCCCTCGAACTCGGCCAGTAGCTGGCGAAGCGTGAGCACTTCGTGGCGGCGACCGGTGACTTGAAGCATCTGGTCGAGTCCGGTTGGGTCGCCATACAGCGCCCAATTCCGACAATACCACCAGCCAGCGATCACGGCCATCAGGCCAGCGATAAGCAAGCCGTTGACCAGCCAGGTACGCCAGGTTCGGCGGTGGGCGGCACTCCAGGTGAGAGCCAGTGCCGTCAGGGGCACTAGTGCGAGCGCACTCAGTTTGGTGAGCGCCCCCAGGCCCAGCAGGATGCCCAGCCATACCCCGTCCCGAACGATTTGCCCTTCGGGGCGCTGTATGGCACGCAGTAATACCAGTATGGCGGCGGCCGCTAGCAGTGCTGCCAGGTTATCGTTGTTCACCGACGCGCTGATGAAGAGAAACATTGGGTTGAATGCGGTCAGCGCGGCTGCTAGCAGCAGGACTGCGCGCTCGCCAGGCCACAGACGGTGGGCAATTTTCCACGTCAGCCATACGGTGACGGCCCCCATGCTCAGGGACAGCAGGCGAATGAGATGCACGGCCAATGTGGTTCCTTGCCACGGCCAGCGCTCGCGGTCGGTGTGAATCATCATGTTCTTGTTGCCGATTTCCAGTGGCAGACCGACGATAGCATGTAAGTTGGGGCGATGTACAGCAGCAAAATCGCTGGTGTCCAGTATCGTAGCGACTCCGGCCGCCAGCATGTAGTAGAGTGGCGGCTGGCTGCCCTCCTGACGCCAGAGGGTCTGGACGGCAGGATCCTGCACCGGCAGTCTTCGCTCGTCAGCGATATACTGAACCACAGGGTAGTGCCAGCGCTCATCAGATGCCTCGAAGATGGGGGTGACCAAGCTGTAGACTGTTCCCAGTGACAGGAACAGTATCAGCACAACGATCAACCAGCACTTGTCTGTGTCGGCTCTGGGGATAGGCGGTGGTTCCCTGTTTGAGCTGCGGGGCGGCTGCCTATCCTCTAGAGGAAGAGCATCAACCAATTTTGAGTCTCCGGTAGGTGTGACGGGTTTGCTGGGCGATTCGAGACCACTTGAAAGCCTGCCCCAGCTCCTTAGCTCCTGCCGCCAGTCTGTCACGCAGGTCTGGATTGTCTGCTAATCTGGCCATGGCGTGGGCCAGCGAGTCTGCGTCTGCCGGGGGAACCAAAAGCACATTGTCGTTGTTGCCCAGTTCTGGCAGGGGGAAGGCCGGGTGCGTGGTGACCACCGGGCATCCGTGGCGCAGAGCAGCGATGAAGGTAGTGCGCCGGAACGAAACCCCGTCCCTATAAGGCATCACTGCCATATCGGCCGCCAGCAGATGGGCTGATACTTCCTCCTGTGATGTATGGCCGGTCCAGAGTACGCGCTCCCCCAGCCCCCGGCTGGCGATCAGCGAACGCACCTGATCGGCGCAGGCCTGGTTGGTGGGATCCACATCTCCTGTCTGTCCCCCAATCATCAACAAAGCAGCGTTGTACCCCCATCGTGTCAGCTTGTCCAATGACAGGATCAGCTCCTCGGCTCCTTTACTCGGGTTGAGAAAACCGAAGTGGGCTAGCAACAGCTGATCTTCTGTTATGCCCAGCGCTGCCCGCCATGCTGCGCGATTGTAGCCTGCCGGCGGGCAAGGCTCGATGTTGCTTCCCAACGGGATGCGCTGCACGTGGGTGGCCCAGGGATATTGCTGTAAGGTGTGTTCATCCTCGGCGTTGGTAGTGATTACCGCATCAGCATGATGGGCCAGGGTGAGGATGGCCCGCCAGCGCAGTGGGCCCGCCTTGGGGAAGAGATAGGGGACCCTCAGGTCGTGAAAGGTTACCACGATACACGGCCTGGGCTTCCTCGGCCCAAGTGTTATTCGGGTTTGCAGCCGCCACGGTAGCCAGTTGATCCACCCGGTGAGGTCGTAAGCAGCTGCCTGGTACTGAATGTGCAACACGTCGGGCTTATGCTCGGCCAAGTGTTGATCGATCTGCTGCCAGCAATGCAACCCCCATCCGGTAATGACCGGATGCACGGTGGGGGACACTGGTTCCACGTGGGCTCTGGTTGACGTGAGGACGGTGGGCTGTACCTCCAGGCAGGATAGGTGGTGTGCCAGGTGGGCGGTGTGGTCCGCCACGCCGCCCTGCATAGGGGGATACTCACCGGTCAGGAAACAAACCCTCATAACCCTCAGCCTGCCTGCCTGGTATCTATGGTCAGTCTCGACCTGAGGACCTGCCAGTAGGCGGATATCCGTTGACTTCGCAGCGCTCGCCTATGCCCGGTCAACCACTTGAGTGATTCTTCAACCAATTGGACACCGTACGTGGCCAGGAGAAAGAGGCGAATAGTCTGTCCCCAGAATAGGCCATGGTATTTGGTGAAGTAACGAATCTTGCTACAATGAAAGCGGGTAGCACGAGCTGCCACTACCTGTTCACTGCTCTTGCCTTCGTGGTGGATAATGCGCGCCGTGGGCAGGTAATGGATCTGCCAACCGACCGCCTGGCAGCGCCGGCACCAATCGAGTTCCTCAAAGTACATGAAGAAATCCTCGTCCAGAGGACCGACCTGTCGCCAGGTGGCACGGCGCATCATCAGCGCCGCGCCCACCAGCCAGTCCACGGCCTGTGGTTTTTCCTTGTCTCTTGATGGGCCAGAGGCTTCGGCAGGTTCGTCAGCCATATGGTAGCGGCGGGCATATCGATTGTTGGGGAACCATTGGTGGAGTAGTGTGCTCTCCCAAAAAGCGGTGGTTGGTGTCGGGAAGCGACGACGCGATGATTGGCGTGTCCCGTTCGGATAACGAAGCTGGGGGCCGACTGCACCTACCTCCGGGTGAGCGTCCAAGTAACGCACCATTGTCGTTAGGGCGTCGTCGACCACCTCGGTGTCAGGGTTCAGTATCATGAGGTAGCGGCCGGTGGCATGCTCCATCCCCAGGTTATTGCCGCAGGCGTAACCCAGATTCTGGGTGTGGGCGACAATCTTCACCTGGGGGAATTCACGCTGCACCATCTCCACGCTGCCGTCGGATGAGGCGCTGTCCACGACAATGGCTTCCAATGGGATGGGTTGCTGATGGGTAATGGACAGAAGGCAGCGCTGCAACAGGTCGCGTACATTCCAGTTGACGATGATAATTGAAAGGTCCATAGTGCCCTGAAGTGCGGCGTGTCTTTCTAAGATGCTGCCCCCCCGGCGACTGGCAGCCCAAACAGGCGACTGGTATTGTCCACCAATTGGTGCGCCAGCACATCGAGCGGCACACCTCGCAACTCGGCCAGGCGCTGGGCGACCAGTGTCAGGTAGGCCGGCTCGTTACGTTGGCCGCGGTGGGGATGTGGCGGCAGGTAGGGGGCGTCGGTCTCGATTAGCACACGCTCCAGCGGAAGATGGGTGACGATCTCTGGCAGCCACCGGGAGTTCCGGTAAGTCAACGGTCCTCCCACGCCAACGAAAAAGCCCATCTGCACGGCCTCATCCGCCAATGCCTGATCGCCTGAGAAGGCGTGGAGCACACACCCTGGATGTGCGAGGGTTGTACCCTCGTTCAGCGGCATGGACGTGCCCCAGTCTTTCAGGATGGCCATCACGTCGGCGGCCGCCTTGCGCTGGTGGACGATGACCGGGAGAGACAGATCGGCGGCCAGGGTCAGTTGGGCCTCGAAAGCTGCCCGTTGCTGGGCTCGGGGTGACCGGTCGCGGTAGTAGTCCAGCCCGATCTCGCCGATGGCCACGACCTCATCGTGGGCGGCTAGTTCGCGCAGCGTGGCCAGTGTCTGCTGGTCAAACGAGGACACATCGTGAGGATGCACACCAACCGCCGCATATACGTGGTCACCAAAGGTATGGGCCATAGTCACTGCCCGGTGGCTGGATGCCAGGTCGGTGCCGGGGTTGATGATGGTGGTCACTCCGGCAGCCAGAGATCGCTTCAGCACAGCATCTCGGTCAGGGTTGAACTGAGAGAAATCCAGATGGCAGTGCGAGTCGATCAAGTAGGGCGCGTGTTCTCCTGTGTCCGTTTGGAGCGCCTCCCTTTTCTCTTCTATGATAATCTTGCCCATCACCCTGTGCTTGCCTGCAGAGCTTTCATGTCGGCATCCACCATCATTTGGATAAGATCTTCGAAGGTGATAGAAGGTTCCCATCCCAACCTTGCGTGGGCCTTGCTGGCATCTCCCACCAACAGATCGACTTCGGCCGGTCGGATAAACTTGGGATCACTTACCACATACTTGCGCCAATCCAGGCCGAGGTAGCTAAATGCCACCTCACACAGCCGCTGCACCGAGTGGGTTTGACCGGTGGCAATCACGTAGTCATCTGGCTGGTCCTGCTGCAACATCAACCACATAGCCTGCACGTAGTCTCCAGCGTAGCCCCAATCCCGGCGAGCATCCACGTTTCCCAGCCGCAGCTCGTCAGCTAACCCCAGTTTGATGCGCGCTGCGCCGTAGGTGACCTTGTGAGTTACGAACTCCAGTCCTCGGCGAGGACTCTCGTGGTTGAACAGGATACCGGAACAGGCGAACAGGTCGTAGCTCTCGCGATAGTTTAC
>SDBU01004254.1_pt1 | contig 17675 bp, 6 predicted proteins | sample 2277071 | NCBI WGS metagenome assembly SDBU01 (sample SAMN10397929, study PRJNA504765) | marine sediment metagenome | isolation source: marine sediment core GS08_GC12, 126 cmbsf | place: Arctic Ocean: Gakkel Ridge, Loki's castle | collected 2008 | reverse complement strand
TCAGACGGTGTTTTTTCGCTGGCATGTTGACAGGTCAGAATAACTATAGAATTCTAACCGCAGTTATAGAGCGGTTCTACAGACTGGGTCGGATAATCATCATTATGGGGCGTGTGTCAGATATGCAACAGTGGGAAGGGCAGGGGAATTGCTGAAGAGTTGGGCATATGAAAGGGGCGGATATGGAAGATGAACTTGAGCCCTTTGCGGAACATGGATATGAGCCAAGGGAGATATTCGGTAGAATGACGCTTCAGCTTTCATGGCACAGAGGATAGATGGAGGAAAGTCGACGAGGATGGGGTTCCGAAGGTCGTCGATGCCATCAACCGGGGCTGGAATGTTCAGATTGAGTACGTCTCAGCGATGATAGGCATCAGGTTAAAGTCAGTAGCTTTCTTTGGATGATAGCTGCCCTGGCAGTCTTGGATTTCAGACGACCAATACCGTAGGCTTTTTCGCTCTGTTTGTTCATTATTACCCCCTATGAGGTCGGTTGTGCGTTTAATACCGCGTAATTACTAGCAATTATACCTCATGGGGTCATATGATACAAACATTTAGATAGGGGATATTGTCATATCACCGATTATGCGAGGTACACAAAATGAAGCGAGTTGCGGCTATCAGTTTACTGGCAGTTATAGTATGTTTCTGGTTATCTTCTTTTCCTGCGCAAGCCCTGCCCGATGGCGCAGTAGCGAGGTTGGGGAAAGGAGGAATCGGTTGGGGCGATAGGGTTGTCGCCTTCTCACCGGACGGCGCGACGCTGGCAGTGGCGACGTCCATCGGTGTCTATTTGTATAACTTCACCACACTTGAGGAGATTGCTTTCTTCGAGACAAACGCGCAGGTGAATTCCGTCGCGTTCAGTCCAGATGGCAGTCTGCTGGCTAGTGGGGATTATAAAGAAGTGAAGCTGTGGGATGTCGCAACACATCAGGAGGTGGCGACACTCAGAGGGCGTTATGATGTGAATTCCGTCGCGTTCAGTCCTGATGGGAGCCTGCTGGCCAGTGGGAGTGATGATGATACTGTGAAGCTGTGGGATGTCGCAACGCTTCAGGAAGTGGCGACACTCACAGGACATCCCGGGGGTGTGGAGTCCGTCGCGTTCAGTCCAGATGGCAGCCTGCTGGCTAGTGGGAGTGACGACGATTGGAGTGGGCATGGTGCGACTGTGAAGCTGTGGGATGTCTCAACATATGAAGAGGCGGCAACACTCAGAGGGCATTCCGGGCATGATGTGGAGTCCGTCGCGTTCAGTCCAGATGGCAGCCTGCTGGCCAGTGGGAGTTGGGATAATACTGTGAAGCTGTGGGATGTCGCAACATATGAAGAGGTGGCGACACTCACAGGGCATTCTAAGTTTGTGGAGTCCGTAGCGTTCAGTCCAAATGGCAGCTTGCTGGCTAGCGGGAGTGATGATGATACTGTGAAGCTGTGGGATGTCTCAACGCGTCAGGAAGTGGCGACACTCACAGGGCATTCTCAGCGTGTGAATTCCGTAGCGTTCAGCCCGGATGGGGGCCTGCTGGCCAGTACGAGTTGGGCTTATGGTGATCATAATGTGAAGCTGTGGGATGTCTCAACGCGTCAGGAAGTGGCGGCATTCGAAAGATCGTACTCGGTGCATTCCGTAGCGTTCAGTCCAGATAGTAGTCTGCTCGCCGGTGGTATGGATGGGGCTGTGAAGCTGTGGGATGTCTCAACACATCAGGAGGTGGCTACACTCTTTGGGGATTCTTCATTTGTGAGCGTAGCGTTCAGTCCAGATGGCAGCCTGCTGGCTAGTGGGAGTGATGATGATACTGTGAAGCTGTGGGATGTCTCAACGCTTCAGGAGGTGGCGACACTCACAGGGCATTCGAATCAGGTGAATTCCGTAGCGTTCAGTCCTGATGGGAGCCTGCTGGCTAGTGGGAGTAACTACGATTGGGGTAGGGGGGCGGCTGTAAAGCTGTGGGATGTCTCAACACATCAGGAGGTGGCGACATTCTGGCATTCTCAGCATGTGAAGTCCGTCGCCTTCAGTCCAGATGGCAGGCTGCTGGCCAGTGGGAATGGGGATGATACTGTGAAGCTATGGGATGTCTCAACGCATCAGGAGGTGGTCACACTTACTGGGCATTCTTCGGGGGTTTACTCCGTCGCGTTCAGTCCAGATGGCAATCTACTGGCTAGTGGGAGTCGGGATGGCACGACTTTGTTGTGGAAGGTTACACCATCGTCGCCGATCAATCAGCCACCCGTTGCCGCTTTTGCCTATTCTCCCGAAAATCCCACTGTGAATGAGGAGATCCTGTTCGATGCCTCCGCCGCTTTTGACCCAGATGGACAGATTATCTCTTACGAATGGTTTTTTGGCGATGGCACTGCTATAAATGTGAAAACAGTGATACACCGCTATCCTGCAGGAATCTATGAGGTAACACTGACGGTGACAGATGATCTGGGGGAAACGGCAACTGCTAACAAGCAAGTAACCATTACTCGGAGCATAGAAGATTCTTGGGTCGAGTTAGCTGACGCACCGGTAGGAGTACTTAAGCTGCGTGAAACTCCTGGCACAACGAATATAGATGGTAGCGCCAAAGCGGATGTTCTCATGCTCGTCCCAAATGGATGGGTGTTCAAAGTGATAAATGGCCACCAGGATACCGAAATCCATGATGGATATATCTGGTGGGAGGTGGAAAATCCGGGGAATAATGTCACCGGGTGGATAGCGAGTGGGAAATCAGACGGAAGTGAGGACTACTTTAGCTCCGGAGAGCCAGGAAGAGCAAAAATACTGACTTCAAAAGACGAAAGGGTGGATGCGATTCTCGAAGCAATTGATCACTATTATAATGGATCGGATGAACACTCCCCAAATCTACAAACTACCGATCTCTACAAGAGCAATGACTGGGGCTATAACGATAACAACCCTCTTGGATTCAGGGATGAAAACGGCATCCGCTATCTCAAAGACAATAGCTTTCCAATTGAGCTTGTGTTAGCCATAGCCGCCCAGGAATCAGGAGACTTCGACTTTGATAACGAAGTTTATGGACAGGATATCCCCGGAGATTTCTTAAACGGCGGTGTAGGGATAATGCAGGTTACTGGCACAGCTAACCGGGGGTGGGGCAGTAATCTAAAGTGTTACACAGATGCCTGCAAATCGGCAGATTCCAACAAGACACACGATTACCCAGGAGGTCAGCGTTATCAACACAGATATTACACAAATACACGGCAGGGGATATATGCCAACATAAAAGATGGATTGAGGATACTGCAAATAAGCTACGAGCGTTCTATGATCGCCAATATAGGCAAAGACGAAGATGTATCATGGATTGGTACCGTTTGGAGGTATAATCATTCTCCCGATCCAAAATGGTGTCCAATAACAGAAGATAAGGGAAACTACCTATTCAACATAGCATATAGACTCAATGATTTAAGCCTGCACTTTGGCGATTATCAAGCCAAGTTGGGTCAGTACCAGGGGTATGATTTCCTGAGTGATGAGAAGAAAAGCGAATTAGTGCAAAAGCTTGAGAAGTACGAAGAAGCAGTTGTTTGCAGCCCTGTGGAAATCCGGGCGTATGACTCCCAGGGACGGATCACCGGTGTGACCAACGGAGAACGGCTTAACAACATTCCAGATTCCGATTCCTACGAGAATGGTCTGCTAATTCTTAACTCAACTGACTCTTACAGATATGAGGCAGCTGGTACAGAAAAGGGAGAGTATCACCTAAGTGTGACTCATGTAGAAGGCGGGGAGGCAACCGTTTTTACTGCTACAAATATCCCAACATCGACCAACATATCACACCAATACATCATCGACTGGGATGCTCTCTCCAAAGGCGAAGAAGGCGTTACTGTTGAGATAGACGAAGATGGCGACGGCGTACCTGAACGAACTATTACTTCGGACGGCGAACTCACCCAGGATGAATATCTGTTCGTCACAAGTGTCAATCCAGAAGGCAAACTACCCACAAGCTGGGCAGACGTGAGGCGAACACAGCTTTTTCAGAACTACCCTAACCCGTTCAACCCGGACACGTGGATCCCCTATATACTGGCAGAGCAAGACCGAGTGGTGATTAAAATCCAGGCTACAACAGGTCAACTTGTAAGAACGCTCAACATGGGCACGAAGCCAGCAGGCGTTTACCTTTCAAGAGATAAAGCAGCCTACTGGGACGGGCGTGATGACAACGGAGAGTCTGTGGCCAGCGGAGTGTATTTCTACACTTTGCGAGCTGGAGACTATATGGCCACGAAAAAGATGATCATTGCGAAGTGATCCTGGGGGAAGGCACAATCAAAGATGGGGTTTTTGCATATCCCCGCCAAAAGGTACATTAAGGAATTAAACGATCAAAACTACATCGGGGGACGGCAAGGAAAACTCATAAAAAAGGAACAGGCCATTCTGCACTATCAACTGACCTCTTGGAGAGAATTGGGTATCTCGATGTGAGAAAATGAGTTTTGCTATATTGAAGGCGATTGAGTGCTGCTTGTGAGCATTGGTAATTGAGCTTTCAGTGCAGTTGGATTGTTCCAGATCTTGTGGTTTCAGTTTCGTTATGCGAGTCGGTGTCCTCCGAACCGAAAGCACCATCACGGGAGTGCTATACAACTCTTGATAGAGAGTTTGAGATGAGTTAGGGGTTTTCTCACATCGGGATACCCAATTCTCTCCAATATGTCAGTTGATAGGGCAGGAGTATCCTGCATCCCTTTCCCGTCGCGACGTTTGGCACGTCATGTTTGAGGCCCCTGTTCCACAACTTCTCGAATCTCCGGCGGCCGACGCCCATCATGTCCCGCGCTTCTTTCAGGCCTATCGTGACCAGGGCTGTGATGTCTTGCTCCCGTTTTGCCATGTTTTCCCCCAATGCTACTTTCGGAGTACTTTCGGTCCGTTGTTTCGCCCCTTTTTTTCGTCTGTTTTTTCGTCGTTATCTAAGGGGAAAGTAAGGTGCACTATCAACCGACTTCTTGTACAGATTTGCGTATCCCGATCTTAGAATCGAAGCCTGCCACTTCTTGGTTTATTCGCATCTGATCCAATGCTTTTCATGTCAGCAGAGCGGTTGATTTTACTGGTATTTATGAAGAAGGCGGCGTTTTCTAACATCGGGATGCGCAAAAGTGTCTAACATGTTGGTTGATAGTTCAACTATAACCACCAGATCTCTGGTGCCGAGATTGAGTAGGCGTCATCCGACGTCTTTTTACTTACGCAAAAACGATCCTTTTTATGCAAGTATGTATGGGATTCCTATCGGAATAAAGAGAGCAAAGAATATGCCCATCATTGAGTCCGCTTATTGCCAGATCTTAATGAGCCAGCGACATCTTCTTCGTGGCAGTAAAGTCACCTGCCTGGATAGTATAGAAATACACACCAGATGCCACAGGCTGACCTGTATTATCACATCCATCCCAATAGAGTGCTTTTTTCTTTGACAGGTAAATACCTGACTGTTTCTTGCCCAAATCAAGTGTCCTTATCAGCTTTCCTGTAACACTATATATTATAACTTTAACCTGGCACTCTTCTGCTAAAACATAGGGTATCCAGGTTTCCGGGTTGAATGGGTTAGGATAGTTCTGAAAAAGCTTCGTCTGCTTGACATCTGCCCAGCTTGTGAAATATTTTCCCTTCGGATTAACAGCTATGGCGAACAAGTATTCATCTTCAGTAAGTTCGCTATCCGAAGTAATAGTCCGTTCAGGTACGAGATCGCCATCTTCTTCTATTTTAACAGTGACGCCTTCTTCGCCTTGAGAAAGGATATCCCAGTCAATGGTGTATTGGTGCACTTCCTTCGGTGATATAGGTATGTCATCCGTAATAATGGAATTGGGTTTCTCATCCACAACAGAGAGTATTCCCAGGTCGTATTTACCTTCCTCTATTCCCTCTAACTCATAACGGTATGAGATCCCTTCAGAAAGCACAATGGCAGTATCTTTGTAATAGACTGAATCTGGAATTTCTTCCTTTACTTCACCGTTTACCAGACCTGTCACTCGTCCATCAGAATCATAAATCCTTAGCTCAACCGGGCTGCCAATATGAGCAATTGTCAATGGCGCTATCTCCATATCTTTCTCATCTATTGCTGGAAAGCCAGATGTGTCAACATAATTCGGTGCCAAGTAGGTTTTGGCAGACTCTACAAACAATGGAGATGCTACTGGCCCCGTTGGTACTCCCGTCCCAGCAAGCATGGTAGAAATGATGCTCAACAATTCAGCTTCTGTAACTCCATATGCCTTAACACTCAGCCAATCCTCGTCATCAGCTATAAGCAGTTGTTCAGGAGTGTAGGGTTCTCCACGAACAGGAGTCGCGATGATCCGCTTGCTCCACAATGTACGATCCTTACTCTCAACGCTAACATCGTAGTACCCAACAAAGTATGAACTCCAATCATCAATCTTTGATATCTTGTAGACATTCTTCCCCTGATCCGTTCCCATCCAGCTATACCCGATTCTTGCACCAATGGTCGTAGGCTCCCCTAAAGTCCTATGGACAATCTCTACCGTTTTCTCTATCGGTACAACAGTTATATTAGCTTCCGAATCATTCGTATAGCCATTACCATCCTCTATAGTTAAGCTGACTGTGTAAGTAATTGCCTGGTCTGGTGCTCCCTGGTAACGGTGACGCACGATAGGACCTGTATCTGATTTGCCATCACCAAAATCCCATTGGTAAGAGACAATTTTTTCAGATTCATCGGCTATAAAGCTCATCTCTTGACCACTGAGGAATTCATCCAACGAAGGAGAATATGAGAAGGAGGCAACGGAGAGTATCTCTCCTGTCCCGCGTACCAATATATATTTTTCTGATGTATCCGGCAACTCCTCTACCAGATTAATAATGCCCATATAAGGTTTTTCCTCAGCGGGAGAGAATTTCATTGTAATTCTGAGGCTACTATTAGGAGATACAGTCTGCGGAAAGTTCGGCGAAGCTATAGTAAACGCAGGATTGTCGGATACCACACTGTATAACGTGAGAATTCTATCCTCTACATTGGAAATCTCAAACTCCATCTCAGCGTAATGTCCAATAGGCATAATACCAAAATCATAGATATGGGTAGGAACCGGAATATTCTCCCATTCAGCAAAGGAATTCTCTGTCAAGAATGGATATACTCTCACAACTGCCGTATTCTCATTCTGAAAGAAATCATAGATCTTTCCTCGTATCTCCGCCTCAGTGGTTACACCCCAGTAATTATAAGTTGCATCGAGGTCTGGGGAGCCCACCCATTCACTATAATAGAGATTGTACAGCCCTTTATTGTCAAAAATAGCGTTTCTATTAACCACTGGAGATCCCGTAATACGAATAGCATTGTCTTGACTTCCAGTTACATAGTTTCCTACAATCCAACCATTGCCATTATAGTTAAGCGCTTCGCGACTCCCGATTATTTCGTTACCCATAACTGCCGGTGTATCCCCCTGGTAAAGGAGAACACTACGATCATCACCAGTAAATTTATTGCCAATGATAAGACTGTTGCCGCTATCCCGGATACGGACAGATGTACCGTTCGTGTCAAAAGTATTATTGCTTAAAGTCATCGGACCATAGGAATAGATACTCTCAGTATTTTGTATGAAGGTATTATCGCTTACGTTTATAGAACCACTTCCTATAAATATGCCACCTCCATAGGATAAGCCACCCCCTCTGCCCTGGGCCGAATTCCTAGTAAAGATGTTGCCCGTGATACTGATAATATCGCCGCCTATAGACATGGCACCACCTCTGGCATCGCCGCCATCACCAACCCACCAGCCTGCGGCACCACCTACAGCTCTGTTATCAATGAAAGTGTTATTGTCAACAGTTATAACACTATCAGCAGCATAGTTTCCTTGTATATCCAGTCCTCCTGAGTCTGCTGAGCGGAATCTCTGACTCTCAGCTAAATTCCCAGATATGATATTTCCACGGATCTCGATATTCGCCCCCCTTATAACACCACCACCACCCCAAGCGCTATGGCCCATAGCTTTATTCGCTTCTATGGTGTTATTGAGAATTTTTACAGTCTCACCACTAATATCCATGCCTCCCGATGAAGCATAATAAATATAATCGCCAAAAAAATCTTTCTCACTCTCGCTAACATTTTCCCTCAAAGTATTTTCGTCGATTATGACGAGACCAGTAGCATTAACAGAAATTCCACCATCGCCATTATGTGCAACAATATTCCCAAATATGACGGCGTCAATGGTATCAATATAAAGTCCAGTATTGCTATTATCCGCAATTAGACTGTCCTTAACAAGTACAGTATTGGCACCAGATATCGTGATGCCAGAGGAACTATTAGCGATGGTACAACGCTCAATGAACGGTGAAGCAGAATTTCCCTCTATCCCTGTTCTCGCATATTCGACAACGCAATACTGTAAGACAGAGCCATCAATATAATTACGATCTCCATCAAAGCTTGCACTTGCACTAGGAGTTTCGAACGCAATACCCTCCCAAGCGCCACGCACCTTGTTTTCCTTAGACGTGAATATAATCATGTCATCGGCGGTACCGCGAGCAATTAACGTGCCCGCGATTGCGAGACCATGACCTGAATCAAATTTGACTGTAACACCAGGTTCTATAGTTAAGATCGCGCCCTCTTGAACAACTACTCTACCAACAGAAACGTAGGGACTCTCTGCCTGTGTCCATGTAGTATCGTGCTCGATAAAACCAATGACAGGCGTATCAGGCACGGGCAGTTCCACAGTGGACGGTCCTTCCATTATTCCAGCCCATTTTGCAGGATGATACCACTTGTCATTGTCACTTTGAAAAGGTGGGAATCTCGGACCATCAAAACCTGTTTTGTCTGTTATCGCATCCATCCCCCACTTACCATCATAAAATCTGGCCCAATCAGACAAAGAATGAGCTTCATCTTCCAGAATTACTCTATTCTCCCATTCTTCCCAATCAGAGGCTCCTTCCAATTTCAATGATCCCAGCATCATGCCTAAACTGTTGGCCCTGTCAAAGAAAGGTCCACCTGCAGATTCAGGTAGTTCTCCCGTGAGAACTTCGGTAAGAATGTCAAATTTTGGTTCAAAGTAATTGGCATGAGAACCTAAAGCTACAAACACGTTGGGATGCGTACCCGTCTTCTTTATTTCGCCCCATGTATTTCTAACTTTTTCACCTTTATCATGATGGGCTGAGAAAGCCGCATAAATTGGGCTTTGAGTTACTGGATGAAGAAAGAGAGTAATGGACTCCCAATCACCTTCATGGAGGTTGTATCCGAAAGAGTATGCTCCCCATGAGTTGAAGGCATAGAGAAACCAATACTGGAGAACAAGATAGCCGTAATCAGGCTCTATGAACTGGCGATAGTAATAAGTGTATTTTGGGGATGCATTAAGGTATTCCAACAAAGCATCTGTAGTATAGTCCCAGTAATAGTCTTTCGGCTGAAGCGGTATAAGATCCAAAGGAGAATATTTCTCGACAAGTTTGAGGTACAGCATATCACTATCAGCTTTTGTCCTCCCAAGATTTGCCAGCAATTTGGGGCTTATTGCTTCTTCACCATATTCTTTTCTATCACCCAGTGTTTGGCCAAGCCACAAGCTGCATCTACTCAAATAGGCCTCTACATCCATTGGATAGAAAAGCTCTTTATTCACATCATCTTTATGAAAAAAGAGAAAAGGTTCATGCCTCCTCATTAACTCTTCATCTGCCGAGGGATAAGAACAAAGAAGGAGGACTGTCAGAAACACTAGCCAGATCGATGTTAGCTTCACTTTTTGGTTCCTCCATCATATATGTTGTTTCTAATAAATATTGATACGTTAAAATCAACCGTGTATAATGAGGTACAAATCGGGAGAAAACCCTCTATATCTGTGTGTTTTCAGTTTGTGAAATAGCATAGTATTGAGTAAGCACCTATGAAAGAGCTTTGTCAAATGAAAAATGAAGACACAGGAAACAACACTCATCCTCCACAGATAGACAGGTACATAGGGTCTCTGGGGACCAATCGTCATGCACCTATTCGTGCTCTATGGCATCAGCACAGCCAATGCTTGTGGCGCTGGCGGCAATGTGCTGGACTTTGTTTCCCAAATGGAAGTCCTGTTTGGTGGTGCCTAGGGTCATTGTATGTTTGTATCATATGACCCCATGAGGTAAAATAGCAAGTATTCACCTACGGTTACGTTGACGCAACCGAACTCATGGGGGTTATTATGAGCGAACAGAACAAAAGATCCTACGGTGTTAAACGTCTGGAATCTAAAACAGCCAGAGCTGCCATCATCCAGAAGATAGCTACTGACTTTAACCTGATGCCCATCATTGCTGAGGCATACTACAAACAGATCAGCGCTTACTTCGACCAACATGCCAACATCCAGCTTACATCTGGACAGATCTGCTACGAAGCTGTGGCGGCAGATGAGCCTGCCGGTAAACACATAGCTCTTGCCCGTAAGGTTTCATGTAGACTGACACTCAATGATGTTAGCTCAGACTTTGAGAGCCTGGTGAACTATGGCTTAGCTGGACTTCGGAGACACCGGATACTGCGCCTGACCAGAGAAGCTTACGACCAGGGAGCATTGCTCTCTTACGAAGACTTAGCTATACTGCTGACAGCCAGTCCATCTACCATGAAGAGAGACATTCGTCATCTGAGACATGATAGCAAGTTCATCATGACCCGTGGCGTCAAACACGATATGGGTCCTGGTCTGTCCCACAAAACTCAGATCGTTGAGTTATATCTCAAGGGATACCAGTTCACTGAGATAGAGCAGAAAACCAACCATTCCGAGAAGTCAGTGTTGCGCTATCTCAGCGGCTTCAGCCAGGTAATCACATTACATGAACAAGGTTTTCCTCCCGCTCAGATCCGGATGATAACCAAAATGTCAGACAGGCTAGTAAAAGAATACCTGCAATTGCTCTCGGAATACCAAGACAACGATAGGCTTTCTCAACTGGTCACTCCGTTGGTCAACTCCACAGAAGACACAGCCAAAAAAGGGGGGATATCCCAATGAGCAAGGCTATCACAAAGCACGAAGTCAACCTGAAGAAGTTTCGTCGCATCAACGACAAATCTCTTCGCCAGCACTTGATCCACAAGTTCCTCAACTCCTATGGATACGACAAAGGCGAAGTCACAGCCCAGGCAATTGTGGATGACATCCTCAAGACCATTGAGCATTACTTCGTGGTGAGAAAGCCACTGGAGCAGATGGCACAAGGGAAGCCACCGCCAGATGAACGCTATCTGCGCTATGGTCAACTGGTGTGGATGGCAGTTCCAGTAGATGAGTTCCCTGGACGTGGCAAGTCCATTGTCAAGACTCGCATGAAGCCTGTCATCCTCACCTATCTGGCTTCTGAAGACATAGACACCATTCGTGATGGCTTTACCTCCCGCCAGCTTCGCATCAACCGGATGATACGCTGGTGTGAAGAAGCCTATGACCAGGGAGCATTGCTGACTCAGCTTGACCTGGCTGTCCTGCTGAATGTCTGCGATTCAGTAGTCAGTACCTATGTTAATGAATTTCAAAGAGCAAGTGGCAGGATGTTGCCTACAAGGGGTAACATCCATGACCTATCTGGAGCCATAACTCACAAACGTGAGATCATAGCTCTGTATCTGCAAGGATGCCTGACGCCTACTATAGCTAAGAAAACCAGGCATTCCAAAGATGCTGTTGACCGCTACATCAGGGATTACGAAGCTGTTAAGCTTGTGAGAACAGCAACAGATGACATTGACAAGATCTCCCAGATCACTCACTTGAGCAAACGGGTGATTAAGCAGTATCTTGATCTCATCCCTGATAATGAGCTTACTAGCATTGAGCTTAAGGCATTGGTTCCACAAAGTGTGGAAGAGAGACTATTGGATGACCAGTAATCTCTTTTCCATTGACAGATGATCATCAAACAGGTATCATCTAAACGTACTGTTTACAGTACATATGACCCTCATGGGGTCATATGATACTATTTTGCAATGATCATTTTTTTCGTGGCTATATAGTCGCCAGCCTCTAATGTATAAAAATACACGCCACTGGCCACAGACTCTCCGTTATCATCACGCCCATCCCAGCGGATAGCTTTATCCCTTGATAGATATATACCCGCTGGCTTCTTACCCAAATCAAGCGTTCTTATTAGTTGCCCAGTGGCTATGTATATATTGATTACGACATGCGTCTGCTCCGCTAGAGCATACGGAATCCATGTCTCCGGGTTAAACGGATTTGGGTAGTTCTGGAAAAGCTGTGTTCGTTTCACTTCTGACCAGCTTGTGGGATATTTCCCTTTCGGATTAACAGCTATGGCAAATAAGTATTCGTCTTGAGTAAGCTCGCTGTCCGAAGCAATAGTTCGTTCAGGTACAAGGTCACCATCTTCGTCTATCTTAACAGTAACGCCTTCCTCATCTTTGGTGAGGGCAACCCAATCAATGGAATATTGATGTATTTCACTCGGGGATATAGGTATATTATCTGTGATAAAGGCATTGGATTCCTCACCCTCAACAGATAAAACTCCCAGGTCGTACTCGCCTTCTTCTGTTCCTACTACCTCATAGCGAAATGAGCTTTCCGCTGAAAGTATAACAATAGTGTCATTGAAATAGGCTGAATCTGGGATTCCTTGCTTTACTTCACCACCTATCAGGCCTGTCACTCGTCCTTGAGAATCATAAATTCTTAACTCAGCTGGACTGCCAATGTGAGCCATAGTTAGCGGCGCAAACTCTACATCTTTCCCGTCTATTGCTGGGAAGCCAGATGTATCGACATAATCCGGCGCTAAGTAGGTTGTGGTGGATTCGACAAACAACGGAGATGTTACTGGCCCTGTCTGGACTCCTGTAGCACCAAGTATAATCGAAATAGCACTAAACAACTCAAGTTCCGTAACTCCATAGGCTTTAACACTCAACCAATCTTCATCACCAGCTATGAGCAGTTGTTCAGGAGCGTATGGTTCTCCACGAACAGGAGTCGCGATAATCCGCCTGCTCCATAGAACACCATCTTTGTTCTCAATGCTAATGTCATAGTACCCAACAAAGTATGAGTTCCAGTCATCAATCTTTGATACTTTGTAGACATTCTTTCCCTGATCTGTTCCGATCCAGTTATACCAGACTTTGGCACCAATAGTCGTTTGCTCTCCTACCGTGGGTTTGTAAGCAATCTCTGCTGTCTTGTCTATAGGTATGACAGTAATGCTCTCCTTATAAGTATCTTCATATCCAGCATCATCTCTCACAGTTAGAGTAACATTATAAGTGCTTGATTCGTCTGATTTGCCCTGAAAATGGTGATGCACAATAGGCCCTATATCTTTTCTGCCATCGCCAAAATCCCATTCATAAGCTACAATGTTTTTAGACTGGCCTGCTTCGAAGGTTATCTCTTGTCCAGTTAGAAATTGTTCTAACTGCGGAGAGTATACAAAAAAGGCAGAGGAAGGAAACTGCTCACCCCCAATGTGGTACTCAGAAAGAGTACCTATAATATTGCCATCAACCTCTAGTTGAACCAGCCCCACATCTGGTGCTAGCCACATAGTGCAGAGCGACTCTCTTTTTGGTCCTCGCACGGACCCGCTGAAGTAGTATACCATGTCATACTCTATGACGAAAGTTTTAAACTCTCCTGCACTTGACTCTATGATCTCTGTCCGAGGGATAAAGGCCTCAATCGTGAAACCACCGTTAAATCCAGCAATAGCACCGCATCTAATCTCTATACATGGCCTATAAGCCCGGATTTCCATTACTCTCCAACGTTGGCCTACTTCCAAAGTCTCGAATAGAGTCCACTCATTGGATCTATGTTCCAGTTGTATCTTACCGCCTCTTAAACCACCTTCTATTCGTTCCGACTCAATATATTCGAGAACAGACTCCTCAAAGGCTCTGTTGATCTCTACCGCATATCCTTTCATGCGATTGTGCGTATTGTCTCTCCTGAATACCAGAAATGGGTCAAGACTGGCGAGGCCAAGTCCCACGAACTGCTGATCCTCAATGACCTTTCTATATGTCCTGTTGCCAATCTCTACATCTCCCAGAACTGTCATCGCTATCCGACCACCGGCGGGAGTGCTGTATATCCAGTGAGATCCAGAGTCACCAGAGTACCATAGATCAACGAATTCGGAAGTTGCGAACGGTTCGATAAATATCTTTGCCACAAAAGCGTCTCCCTTGCCTCCGTGAACCACCTGAAAAGCATTCTGGATGGGAAAGTCTCTGGACTCAGTCCATCCTGTCACATAAGCGTTCCCTGCGCTATCAACTGCTACACCACTGCCCCCATCATCGTCGTTTCCGCCCAAGTAGGTGGAATACATCAACCCACCATCAGCAGATAGTTTCGTTACAAAGGCATCATTCCTGGTCCAGTGGGCGTTAGTCTCCTGAAACGCGTTCTGGACGGGGAAGGACTTGGACTGAGTATTTCCTGTCACATAAGCGTTCCCTGCGCTATCAACTGCTATAGCCGCGCCCGAGTCATCTCTATTGTCTGACGTCCCGCCCAAGTAGGTGGAATACATTAACTCTCCATTGGCAGATAGTTTCGTCACAAAGGCATCATAGTTGGTCCAATAATCGCTATAGTCACGACCGCCGTGGTTCTCCTGAAATGCATTTAGGACAGGGAAGGGCAGAAAGGATTTGGACTGAGTATTTCCTGTCACATAAGCGTTCCCTACGCCATCAACAGCTATGCCCTTACCCGCGTCATCATGGCTCCCACCTAGATAGGTGGAGTATAATAAATCTCCATGAGAAGATAGTTTCGTTACAAAGACATCATCATCAATCATCCATTCGTTATCATGACCACCATGACTCTCCTGAAATGCATACCTGACAGGGAAATCTCTGGACTCAGTCCATCCTGTCACATAGACGTTCCCTATGCTATCAACCGCTATGCCATTTCCCACGTCACTCCTATCCCCACCGATATAGGTGGAGTATATCAACTCCCCATCAGCAGACAGTTTGGTCACAAAGACATCACTCTTACCTCCATCCCTTTCATGGATTTCCTGAAACGCATTCTGGACGGGGAAGGAATAGGACTCAGTCCATCCTGTCACATAAACGTTCCCTATGCTATCAACCGCTATGCCATTTCCCACGTCACTCCTATCCCCACCGATATAGGTGGAGTATACCAACCCTCCATCAGCAGACAGTTTGGTTACGAAGGCATCATGCTCTGACCTAGCCCAGTCACCGGGGATCTCCTGAAACGCATTCTGGACGGGAAAAGACCAGGCCTGCGTACGTCCTGTCACATAAATGTTCCCTGCGCTATCAACTGCTATACTTCTGCCCACATCATAATCACTTCCACCCAGGTAGGTGGAATACATGGGATCCAACACCAGCATATGGGTTACATCATAATGCCCTATCTCAAACCCGACTCTACTGTCATCCATTATGTGGAATCTTATGCCCACATGTCTCCTGACACCGTCTACTTTCTGATATGCCACGGGTGCAACATCGCGAATCTCACCCCATTCTGTCTGGATAACCAGTTCACCATTACATTCGTCTACCCGAACACCCTCGACACCCTTGTATATCATCTCAATCTGCCTAGGGTCCGCGCCCGGCTGGACGTAGAAGTTATATTTCAGCCTTCGCTGGTCGCCGCTGTAGACTAGGTCGATTCCGGGATACACAGAAGGATACACTATCTCCTCAAAGGTAGAAACGCTATTTTGCCATAAGACGGAATCGCCACCCAGAAAGTAGTTGATCTTACCAGGAAGCTCAATACGCGCCTCTGGTCGCACACTTTTACTTTCAGAGAACCTCAAACTGAAGCTTCCTTCTGCAAATCCAAAGATCAATCCCTGATCAGTGCAATAAATAGTGATTCCATCGCCTTCAGCGTAGTAAAGAACCGTCTCATCCATCTGGCCTTGATTAGAGATAAAATGTAGAGGTGTTTGAAGAAATCGCGTTATCGTATTTGTCCTGACGATGTCATCGACCGTTTGACTGGATAGGCATTGGCATGATAGGATTGGTATTCGTTCCGCCATGCTTGGAATGTTGAAGACAGATAAGTCGGTAACGAGAAATATGACAGCGATTATAATTTTCATGCTACTCACCTTCATATATAGTCCTTTCCTGAGAACACTCGTCAAGTTCTGAACAGAAGAGGTATATTGTATCTGACACCGACGGCACTATGAAAGAGCTTGTCAAGGAGAAAAGTGATGGCATCAAAGAGAACACACTAATTCCACCTTTGGAACCCTGTCAACCCTTTTGTGTAAACTTCCTCCCAACCACTTCATAGATACTGGCGCACACTCTCCCCGAGATGGATGGAAAGTTGAGCCAGAATCTTATTCCATCCCTTGGTTTGCATAGTCCATTTCCTGGTAACTTCCTGTGTTACCAGATACAGCAGTTTCAGCAGTGATGTATCCGATGGGAACAGACTCCTGTTCTTGGTCACTTTACCGCAACTGGCTGTTGAAGCTCTCTATGGAATTGGTGGTGTAAGCCACCTGAGGTCCTTGTATGATTATGCCACGGGATCACTTTGCCAAGGTCATCTTCCGCGTGGCTATAAACTCACCCGCCTGGATAGTATAGAAATACACTCCGCTACTCATGGGCTCCCCAGCCTCATTCATCCCATCCCAGTATGCTGCCCTGTTCTTCGAGATGTAGGTGCCTGCTGATTTGTGGCCAAGGTCTAAAGTCCTAACAACCCGTCCAGCGACGCTATAAATCCTGATCGTTACATCTATATCCCCAGCCAATTGATACGGTATCCAGGTATCTGGATTAAATGAGTTAGGGAAGTTTTGGAGCAAAGCACTGCGCTCTGGTGGTATTGCCCACGAAGTAAATTTGCCATCTATCTTACTCGATTTTATTGGTGATGCGTCAGACTGGTATAGATCCGCTCTCTGAAACGCTAGCGGCGAAGTATCATCGGAAAGTATGTTGAACTGCAACTCGGCTATTGTCTTACCCCGCAATCTGTCAGTAGCTGCGAATGCAATGCGCACCATGCCTGGTTCAGAGATATTGCTTACCAGCAATGCGCCAAGTCCAGATGACACGTCAACTGCGTGCAGAACAGCCGGGTCATAAGCGATAGATATGTCGCCAGCCGCCAAGCCATAAGCATTATTGTCGATATTTACCGGAACCGTTACGTTCTCACCCGCCACACCATGAAACTCAGCCAATGCAACTGTGATCTGTCCGCTTGAATTTATAATGCTGTCTTTGCCCGGCGCTGCTAGACCCGCCGCTTTGCGCAGAATGAGCATGGCGTCATTCGACCTGATCTTCCCGTCATCATTCATATCCGCAGCCCGTTTCTGGTATTCAGTGGGTTCCATTATCCCCGCCGCTATACGCAATGCAAGGACAGCGTCATTGGAGCGAACATTGCCATCATCGTTTATATCTCCCTTGATAGCGGGCTCAACGATTTCAGCATATTCATCCTTTGTAAGATCATTGTCGATGACAGCAGTCTCCTCAAATCCGCCATCACCATCAGCATCTATCTGAAGCGTAACG
>SDBU01004253.1_pt1 | contig 17676 bp, 10 predicted proteins | sample 2277071 | NCBI WGS metagenome assembly SDBU01 (sample SAMN10397929, study PRJNA504765) | marine sediment metagenome | isolation source: marine sediment core GS08_GC12, 126 cmbsf | place: Arctic Ocean: Gakkel Ridge, Loki's castle | collected 2008 | reverse complement strand
CGCAGTCGGGACCCTGGGAAGTGTGAGATGATTCGATTGGTGTTTGAGGACAATAAGACTCGTCACGATGATCTTGTCTTGAGGTTCCCTGGTGGCGAACGCCGGCGGAGGACCAGACCGAGAGCGCCGGGGCCAGCGGCACGGACGACAGGCAGGTGCTCCTATCCGGGGGTGTTGTACTACCGGTTGTACAACAACCCGGCATAAGGGGGGTAAACGTGGCCGCTAGTGGCCGCACGGTGACAGCGGTGTGTCACACGGCACCTGACAGCAAACCCTATGAAAACAGGGAGAAGACCCCATTTCTAAGCCAGAAATGCACTGGAGCCGACCGGACTCGAACCGGCGACCTTCTGGTTGCAAACCAGACGCTCTCCCAACTGAGCTACGGCCCCTGAACCCTGCTGGCGTGTCGCAAATCCGCGTCTTTGGGCATGCCTTCAATCAACCTTGTTGCGACACGCAGTTGTCACCTTCCAGCCGCCCCCAGGCGACCTCGCTCCCTGACGTTCAACGCTCTCTACATCAGGGCGCAGAACGTCCCCGGCCTCATCGCACCCCGACCGACCTGCTAAGAACGTGGAACAGGCTCTCCAGCCTGTCATTGACCGGCTGGAAAGCGGGTCCCATTGACGTTCCATTACGGTCACTCCTTCGGACAGCACGGCCGCGTCACCGGTTGTCTGGCGAGCGAAGCCTCCGCAGCCCGCAAGCCGGCCCGCACGATCAGCGTTGCGGGGATGGCCTCGTAGGTCCGCCCATCGACGGAAAGCGTTCGGCACTCGACCTTCGGACCGAGCTCCGGACAGCAGCTTTCGCAAGGACTCATGCCCACCGTCCCGCCGAGCCAATCGGCCAGCGAGCGGCCATCCACGAAGACACGATTGGATTGCGAGGTGTCTTTAGCACACTCCTTAGGCGTCATTGGCTGCTCCTCAAGAACCACGCTCATGTTCAGGGGATGCAACGAGCGCTTAAGTGTATCGGCCGCCAAACGAACCTCGCCCTGGGTGGCCGCGCAGCGTCGACAGGTTCCGCCGGTTTGGTCCACCAGTCTCTGCCAACGTAGCGTAAGCGTTCGATCGGGGTATGTCAGCGCCGTGGCACACCCGCCCAGAACTGAAGCAAGAGTCAGAATCCCAGTTGCTCTAGCCATCGCACCCATCTGCTGCTTCTGTTGCCTTCCTCTCTATCGCCGACAGGTGTCCGTCATGCTTCGGCGAACGCCGCGGGCGAAGCTCAATCACCGCATCACCTTCTGCACGCCCATTAGCGCAGCCCGTACGATCCGGGCAGCGGCTGACGGAAGAAGCACCCCGATCACTATAACCGCAACGATGTAGAGCGTCCAGGCGGTGGCGACCGAGGCCGCCAAGGGGGGGGCGCAGCGTAGGCGTCCGCTATGCACCCGGACGGGGGGAGGTCAGCGGTTCCAAGGGTCGGTTGTCGGGCAGGCGAAATGGCAAACGGAATGGCAGAGATCATCTTTGCCCTACCCGTTGCCCTACCCGTTGCGGTACCGGCGTTTGAGGCGGCTGTCAGAGGCTGGTAAGATCCAGGGTACAGGCTCAAAGACTCCGGACTCCGGAATCCAGAGCCTGAGATCTAAACCAGCGTGTGCGTTTGCGCGCCGATGTGAACGTCCCCGGGCCGCTCCCTTACGGTCGCGGTTCGTCTCGCCGGCACGGAATCGCCCACGGTCATGTTAGATAGAGGAGGATGACTGTTGGCCCGGTTCAAGCTGATCAGTCCATTCAAGCCCCGCGGCGACCAGCCCGCGGCTATCGACAAGCTCGCGGAAGCGTTTCGCGCGGGGACCAAACGGCAATGTCTGCTGGGGGTGACCGGCTCGGGGAAGACGTTCACCATGGCCAACCTCATCGCCCTGCTCCGCAAGCCCACTCTGGTTATCTCGCACAACAAGACGCTCGCCGCCCAACTCTACGAGGAGTTTGCCGAGCTGTTTCCCAAAAACGCGGTCGAGTACTTTGTCAGCTACTACGACTACTATCAGCCCGAGGCGTACATCCCCCAGCGCGACATCTACATCGAAAAGGACGCCTCGCGCAACGACGATCTCGATCGCTTGCGACTCAGCACCACAAGCACGCTGGTCTCACGGTCGGACGCGGTGATCGTAGCCAGTGTGTCCTGCATATTCGGCCTGGGCTCGCCGGAGGATTACAAAGCCAGTGTGATCGTGATCGCCCAGGGGGATTCGATGGACCGGGATGAGCTGCTCAGGCGGTTCGTGGACCTGCAATACACGCGCAATGACATGGACTTCAAACGGGGAGCGTTTCGCGTCCGCGGCGACGTGATCGAGCTGCACCCGGCCCACGAGCAGTTCGCCTACCGCATCGAGATGTTCGGCGACGAGATTGACAAACTCGAAACGATCAACCCGCTGACCGGCGAATCACTCGGCAGCCTGGATAAAGTATTCATCTACCCGGCGGTCCACTATGTAATGCCCGAGGATCGGATCGCCCGGGCAGCCACCAGCATCCTGGAGGAGTTGGACCAGCGGGTCAAGGAGTTTCGGCGCCTCGGGAAGCTGCTCGAGGCCCAGCGGCTGATTGCCCGCACGAAATACGACGTCGAGATGCTGCGCGAGGTGGGCTACTGTTCGGGGATCGAGAATTACTCCCGGCATCTAAACGGCACGGAGCCCGGGGCGAAGCCCTACACTCTGGTCGACTACTTCCCCGGCGATTTCCTGCTGGTCATAGACGAGTCCCATGCGACCATCCCACAAATCCGGGCGATGTTCAACGGCGACCGGTCGCGCAAGCAGACCCTGGTCGAGCACGGCTTTCGCCTGCCGAGCTGTCTGGACAACCGTCCGATGCGCTTCGAGGAATTCGAGGGGATGTGGAACAAGGTGCTGTTCGTCTCCGCCACTCCCGGACCCTACGAGCTGGAGGCTTGCGGTGGGGAAGTCGTTGAGCAGATCATCCGTCCTACCGGTCTGATCGACCCGCCGATCGAGGTTCTTCCCGCCCGCGGGCAGGTTCCCGATTTGTTGGGGCGGATCATCCAGCGGGCGGCTGCCGGCGAGCGCGTGCTGGTCACCACCCTCACCAAGCGGCTGGCGGAGGACCTGGCCCATTACATCGAGCAGGAGGGGCTTCGCGGCCGGTACATGCACGCGGACATCAACACGCTCGAAAGAGTTGTCATTCTGAAGGAACTCCGCGAGGGCAAGTTCGACGTCCTGGTCGGGGTCAACCTGCTGCGCGAGGGGTTGGATCTGCCCGAGGTGTCGCTGGTCTGCATTCTCGACGCCGACAAGGAGGGGTTTCTGCGCAGCGAGACCTCTCTTATTCAAATGATCGGCAGAACCGCCCGCAACATCAACGCCGAGGTCAAGCTCTACGCCGACCGGATCACCCCCAGCATGCAGCGGGCGATGGAGGAAACCAACCGCCGTCGGGCGATTCAACTAGCCTACAACCAAGAGCACGGCATCACCCCGGAAACGATCAAGAAGGCGATCCGCACCGGCCTGGAGCGCCAGGTCAGTGCCTACAAGGTTGCCGCGGAGGCGATTCAGGCCTCCGAGGACGAGCTCGATCGATCCGAGCTGATCGCCATGCTGGAAAAGGAGATGCTGGAAGCCGCCGAGGCGTTGGAGTTCGAGCGGGCCGCCAGGCTCCGCGATCGGATAAAGGAACTCAGCCCGGAGAAGGTGTCAGGGTGATTCTTGCCCCGGCTGGTAGGGGCATTGCGAATTGGCGATTAGCGATTGACGATTGACGATTGACGATTGGCGACTGAAGATTGAGGGCGCGGGCGCGGGAATCGATCCGCAATCCGCAATCGACAATCTACAATTGATCGCGGGCGCGGTTCGGATCGCTGAGGCCGACCTGCCTGGGACTTAGTCCTGCTCGCTTTCCTCCGGCTCAGGGGCGGGGATGGTTTCGTAGGCCGCTCCGTCGACCACGACCACGATCCGCTCGCCGAGGGCGAAGCACCTGCCCAGCTCGGGGTGCTTGCGGATCAGGTCGAAGTAGGCCTCCGTGAACAGCTCGACCTTGGTGGTCTTCATCTTCTGCTTGTCGAATGCCCCGTCGACCCAGCGATCGCTGATCCGGTAGAACGTTCGCGTGCCGACGTGTTTCGCGAGTTCCTTCTTCTCGCGCCGTGGCGATCCGGGTAGCTGACCGTCCGCCTGTGCGTCGTCGTACATCAACAGCAAGCGAAGGTCTCCCATCTCGGCCGCGTCGACGTGACCCAGCGTACGCAAGGTCATCGACGCGTCGACGGCCGCCTTGCCGCTTCTCGCCGGCGCCGCGCCTCCGCCGCCTCCTCCGCCGCCTCCGTTGAGTGGAACGCCGAGGTCACCGGCCGTTTGCGCACGCTGCGTTTGCCACCGACCCCCATCCAGATTGCCCTCCGCCAGCCATGTTTCCAGTGCTTCGCCCAACACGGGAGCCGGAACACCTCGACCGCGGCGGGCGATTCCGCCGGGTTCGGTGACAAGGTACGCCGTATATGGTGTGACCACGCCGTACTTGGTGGCGAGCTGCACCACGGTGTCGATCAGCTCCTTGTTTTGGCCGTGCAGGCGAATCTCATCGAGCAGGAACCCGATCTTGCGGGTGGCCCACAGGCGCGGCAGAAACTCGTGGGTGAGGTCGTGTCCGGGAAAGGTCGTTTCGTAGACGAAGCGTTCCCCCTTGCCGCGGCGCGTACCGGTCAGCTCGACCGCCCGGGGGCCCTCGCTCTTATAGCGGGCGACGACGACCAACTCGCTGCCGGAAAACAGGTCGCCGAGCCTGGGCGGGTACATGTCGTACATCCCGATCCCACCGAAAGACAGCCCCAGATCTGCCAGCACCGGATCAGCCACTTTCCGGTAGAAGCTCGACAGCTTCAGCTCCAGGTTCTCGTTCTCGACCACGTAGTCGCGGGCCCCGCGGTTCTGCTCCGCCAGCAGGTCGAGCAGATGGGTGTTCACGTCGTACCCCACGCCGAAGACGAAGAGCCGCACGCGGGAGGCGTTCTTGTCCCTGATGTTCTTTAGAATCTCGTCGGTGTCGGTGGTGCCGATGGTCGGCTGGCCGTCGGTGAGGAAGACGACCAGATAGGGTCTGCCCTCAGCGGATTCCGGCGCGTCCTCGAGGGCTGCCAGTAGGGCGTCGTTGATGTTGGTCCCGCCCGAACCTTTCAGGCCGTCTGCGAACTTCCGGGCTTCTTTGATGCTCTCCTCATCAGCCGGGGCCAGCACGCTGCGAAACTTGATTGCTTCGTGCGAGAAGGGCACGATGTTGAACCGATCCTCCCGGTTCAGGTTGGACAGACAGAACTTGAGGGCCTCACGGGCCTGGTTCATCTTCTCCCCCGCCATGCTGCCCGAGGTGTCCACCACGAAGCAGATGTCCTTGGGGAGCACGTCTACGGCGTTGGTGCTCGCCGGTGGGGCGATGCGGGCGAGGAAGAATCCGTCCTCCCCGCCCTGGCGATAGGCCAGCACGGTCAGGCCGAACTCCTTATCGCTAAGCGAGTAGAACAGATCGAAATCCTTGTCCGGGTAGACGTGCTTGCCTTCGTAGCTGGCGCTGGCCTTGTTGTTGCTGGGCCGGCTGACCGCCACCTTATGTGACGGGCTGAAGACACTCTTCAAGGGGATCTTGCTGTCAATGCTCACCAGCACGCTGACCAGCTCGATCGGCGACCCCAGGTGCTTTTCCGTGTTGAGCGGATAGCGGTAGCGTACCAGCCCGTCCTCGGCTTTAAGCATCTGCGTATAGGAGAGGCGGACGCGCACCTCGGCTTTGGGGTTGATCGGGAAGATCCGGGCTCTGAACATCCGCGAGCCGACGTACTCGAGCAGGGCCGGGTCGCGCATCCGGGCGACGATGGACTCGTAGATGCGGCGGGCCTCCTCGACGCCCAACAGCTTCCCCTCCACCTCCTGCCCATTAACGAACATGGAGAACTTGCTCAGGGCTACGTCGTCTTCGAGGGGGAAGATGTAGGTGCCCTCGACGATGCGGTTATGCGGGTTGAAGAAAAGCTGGTCGACGCTGGTGACGGCTACGCCGTCGGTTATCGACACCTCGACCGCGTGTCTCTTGACCACCAGCGGGGCGTTTCGCTGTGGAGGAGGCATGGGCGGCCGGGGGCGGGGCGGCGGCGGGATCGGAGGCCACGGGGGCCGAGGAGGATGCGGTCCCGGGGGCCTGGGATGAGGCGGAACGATGGGCCGGTGGTCGATAATGATCGTCTGGGCGCCCGTCGGCGGCACTGAAACTGCCAGAACCGTCACCGCCGCGATCCACAACCGAAGCAATCTGTGTAACATTTCGGGAACCTCCAACTTGAACCGCTGCTTGGGGCGTACCGCGGGCGTCGCCGATGGGCGCAAAGATCATCTTTGCACCACCCGTCCGCCAACCCTGGAATTAGACGCACGAGGCCCGGGGAAGTTTCAGGGAATCCGAGAATGGTGCCTGGGCGGTTAACCACAGGTCCCGCAAACCGATTGGGGACCAGGTCGGGGTCCTATCGATGCAGCCTTGCCAAACGCAACATGGTCCGATGGGTCCGCCGTACACGACATAAGAACCCGCCCCGGCAGGCGATCCGACGCGCCGGCATCCTCGTGGCAAAGAGAATCCTGACCGTTCACCGGGGAGCGACCGTTCTCTCGTTGGCTTCGGGGGGTTCCCTGTCCCGTAGGGACTACTTGTAGGCACGGATGAGGGCTTGCGGCCCGCAGTTGGCTTTTCGCGCGGAAGCACACCCCCCGTGAACGGTTACCTCCCAGTTATACCAGGTCCAGTCTGACAATGCCGATTCCGGTGGCGGGCGTGAGCGGCATTTGAAGCTTCGCGCAGGCCAAAGCCCGCGGCTCGGGACCGCACGTAACGGCATAGTTCAACTGGATTTGGTATTACAGCGCCTTGATCACAGCGATCGTGATGTCGTCCGACTGGTCCGCCAAGCCTACGAACCGCCGCACGTCCCACAGAATCTGCCCGGCGAGCTGCTGAGCTTCCTGGCTACGGTGCTTGCGGATGGACTCACGCAACCGGTCTCCCCCATAAGGCTGCCCGTGGAAGTCCATTGCCTCGGTCACGCCGTCCGTCATCAGTACGAGTACTTCCCCTGGTCTTACCACGCATTCCTGTACGCCGAAGGCTTCCTCAGGATCGACCCCGATCACCAGACCACCGACAGTAAGTTCGGTGAACCGATCGGCATGGAGGAGGAGCGGGGGAGTATGCCCGGCGTTGCAATAGGTAATCGATCGGCCGTCGGGGGAGAACACTCCGTAGAACAAGGTAGCGAACTCGCTGATGAGCGTCTCCCGGTGAACGTGCCGGTTGACCCTGGTCATCACCTCACCCGGATCGCTGTACTCACGGGCGTAAGCATCGAGCGAGGATCGGACTGAAGCCATCAAAAGGGCGGCCGGCAGCCCTTTCCCGACGACGTCCGCGATGCACACCCCTAACCTCCCGTCGGCGAGCTCGATGAAGTCGTAGAAATCGCCCCCGACCTGAAGGGCCGGGGCGTAGGCGCACCCCAGCTGCAAACCGGGATGTTCCGGCGGGCGCGCGGGCAGCATACGCCTCTGGATTTCCCCGGCGGTTTCGATCTGCCGCTGGACCCGCGCAGCCGCAGCCTCCTGCTCGAACAACCGGCTGTTGATGATCGCCGATGCCGCCTGCGAGCCGATCGAGCGCAGAAGTGATTTCTCCGCTTCGCTGAACACATACCTGCGGGCGGTATACACTCGAAGGACGCCCACGGTCTTTCCGCGATAGGTCATGGGAACGCACAGAGCGCTTACGATCCCCTCGCGACGGGCGTTTTCCGGGTAACGAGTGCGGGGATCATTGGGCATATCCGCCAGAAAGACGGCCTCACCCGCAAAGGCGGCCGCATCGACCGCGTTCTCGGCGAGCATAACCGGCCCCTTCTGCAGATACTCGCTCGAGAGGTTGTGCACTGCCTTGATAACCAGCTCGCCGCTTTCCTCATCAAGGAGGCGAATCCCACAGGCCTTTACGCCCATCACCTCGACCACGCGCTGAACCGTCAGATCGAGGATCTCCACCAACTCGAGCGTGCCGGACAGCAAGTCCGAAACCGCTGCCACAATGCGCAGATCATCGAGCTGCCGCTCGATCCGCTCCGCCTGGCCGTACAGCGTCGCGATGGTGTTGGCCAGCGCGTCGGCGAAGCGGTGGGCGGCCTCGGGCGTGGCCCCGGTGTACTCGGTGACCTGCCGGCAGGCGTCCTGCAATTCGCCCGGATCCAGATCAAACATTTCCGCAATCACCCCAATACCGGGAGAGGCCGGCGGCGTCGCGGGGCGGGTTCCCACGATGATAAGTGCCAGCTGTCGCCCATCGTGAACAATCGGGGCAGCATACAGAGTCATTCCGTAAATACACATGGAAGGCACGTTGGTGCTCGGCACGCGGGCCAGAGCCCGGAAGCTCTCGGAGAACATTTTTCGGCCAAGCGGGGAGGTCCCGATCAGGGCGGAGAACGGCCCGCCCCAGGTCGGCTCGGTGATCCGCTCTCCGGACATAGTGCACACGCAAACCGTCACCTGCCCCAAACCGGCGAAACGGTCCTGGAGGAGATGAAGGCTTTCGACGCTGACCAGGTCGGCAAGCTCGGCGCCGGGTGCCACGGACAACCTCCGGTTGTCCGTGCCCACGGTCGCGCGATCCCCTTCGGTTCCAGGTGTGGTCACGGGATTCCTCTCGTAGGGTGGGCTGTGCCCACCTCTACTCTGGTATGAAGTTCGTCCGGCGGTTGATCTTGGCCACAGTCTCGGCGATCAGCTTGGCGGAAGCCTCCAGATCCGACAGGCTCACCACTTCCACCTGAGTGTGCATGTAGCGGTTGGGAATGCTGACCAGGGCGGTGGCCACCCCCGCCCGAGTCAACTGTATCGGGTTGGCATCGGTGCCGGTCCCGCCGGGGGCGGCTTCCATCTGATGGGCGATGCGTTTGGCCTTAGCCGTCGCAACCAGCATCTTCTCCAACTTCGGGTTGATGTTGGGCCCCCGCGAAATCACCGGCCCCGCCCCTATCTTGAGTTCCCCGTTCACCCGCTTGTCAATGTCCGGGTAGTCCGTCGCGTGGGTGACGTCCGCGGCGATGCCCACCTGCGGATCCACGCCAAAGCAGGAGGTCTTCGCCCCGCGCAGACCGATCTCCTCTTGAACCGTGCTGACCGCGAACAGAGCGCACTTGAGTTTCTTGATCGAGCAGAGCCGCAGAGCCTCCATCACCACGAACGTCCCGCACTTGTTGTCGAATCCCGGCGAGGTGACCAGGTCGCGGCCCAGGTGTACCATTTCGAGGCGAAACGTGATCGGATCGCCGACGGACACCACCCGCTCGGTTTCCTTCTTGTTCTTCGCCCCGATGTCAACCCACATCTCGCGCAGCTCGATCTTCGCCCCGCGCTCCTCCGGCTTGATGACGTGGACGGGCCGTCGCCCGATCACCCCCTCGATCGGGCCGTGCTTCGAGTGAACCATCACACGCGACCCGGGCACCACCGACGGGTCGATCCCCCCGATCTGCCTGAAGAAGATGTACCCGTTCTCGTCGATGAGGTTGACCATCATGCCGATCTGATCACAGTGGCCGGCCAGCATTACACGTGGTGTCCCTTTCGGGTTGAGGCCTACCACGACGTTGCCGTGCACGTCGGTCTCTATCGAGTCGGCAAACGGCTTCATGCGTTTGCGAATCAGGCTCTGCACCGGCTGCTCGAACCCCGAGGGGGACGGTGTCTCCTCCAGAGCTTTCAGAAAGTCGTACGATTCTTTGCGCAACGGTCTGTTCTCCTGTGGCGAGCTAGGGGCTTTAGCCTGCGCGGACGTCCGCGCGGGCTGAAGCCCGCGGCTCAGATAGTGGTGAGACTTACGAAACGCGGCACTAAGCATCCTCCTGTTCGAGGGCAAAGGCCTCCGGATGGGCTCGCTCGTAAGCCTCTTCCTCGACCCGACGCTGCAACCGATCGGACCGTTTCTTTATGAGATGCCGGACCGAGAAGTTGAGCGCCAGGCAGAGGGCGATCGCCAGAACCTCCAAATGCAGTATGGAGAACGCCGCCAGGGCGGTACAGACCGCCGCAAGAAGGGCGGAGATCAACCAGCTGCCGACAACCCAGATCGACCGCCCGAGCTTGAGGGCCGCGTCACCGCGCTGAAAGATCCGATCGGCCATACCCGTGGCCACAACGGCGGCAAACGCCACATACGTGGTCGATACCGGCAGGCCCAGGCTGCTGGCGGTTGCGATCACGCTGGCGGACACCGAGGTGATCACACAAGCTCGCAAGGTGTCATAGTGCTTGGTCTTGCCCGCTTCGGTGAAACCCGCCCGCGGTGCCAGGGCGGGCGCCTTCCCCCTAAACCGCAGGATGACACGTGCCAGGTTGACGCACCATTGCGGGGCCCACAACTCAACGTGATCGCCCATACTCCCCGTGGCGACCTCCGCCTTGGTCACCCGCTCCGCGTTTTTCGTGTTCATCCCTGCAAACAGGAGCAGCCCGCACCCCAGCAGCAGCCAGCGAGAAATCGCCACCTTCGACCCGATGTCCACACTCTGAGCGTCGATCAGATAATAGGTCGCCAGACCAGGCGATGCACAGTTCGCCAGATCGTTCTGCCCGAACGCAAACCCCATGGCCAGCATCCCGAGCACCGCCAGAACCGGAAAAAGCAACCGTGCAGCCCGCTTGCGATAGATTACCAGCAGGGCGTGGATGAGAATCGCAAAGACGCCCCACAGAACAAACATCACCACGACGCTGCCGATACCAGTCTCGTCGAATCGGTGCAGCCACTCGTTGAACGCCTTGACCCAGGAGACGTTCTTCATGCCTTTGAGCAAAAGGAAGTAGCAAAGCCCCGCAGCCATCGCCCCGCCCACCGCCCCCCCGTGCAACAGCAAAGTCGCCAGATGAGCGGTGCGATCACGGATCGCCCCCCGGGCGGCCCGCTGAATCAGAAAGGCCGCCACCCCTGATAGGAAGATCGAGCAGACAATCCCCCCAAGCACCCGTGATGCCTGGTCCCACTGCACCGCGCCGGGCCCGACCGCCAAAGCCCCCCCCAACAAGGAAAACACCAGACACGCCGTAGTGCTGACCGGCATACCGAACGCGGAATAGCTGTACAAGAGAACGGTGTTTACGATGTAGACGGCCGCATAGATCGCCAGGGCGGCTTTAATCGCCTCCTGCCCCGCGCTGGCGCGGGGGAGGGACGCCGCAGTCACCTCCTTGGCCGAGGTCAGCCCCGCCGCATCCTCAGACGGAGAAAACCCCGTTGAATCCACTTTCGCCGAGGGCAGCCTCGTCGGATCGAAGATCCCCTTCCGGGCGGTCTCGATGACGTCCGAACTCATCACCGCACCGAGCACCACCGCTCCACCGGCCAGGAAAACCGCCGGACGACGACGCATCACCCGCGAACCGAACACCGCATTGACCAGGTTGGCAGCGTCGTTCCGGCCGACCTCCACCGTGTTCCAGACGAGCATCACGGCGGTCAGAAGCAAACAGACCGTCTGAAACGTATCCTCACCGGGTAGATTGATCATGGCCATGGATGGGAGCTGTCGTCCAGGCGCTCATGCCGTGTGAACCGACCGGATTTCATGCTCAGTCACCAGCAAGGTCCGACCACCACGGTTCTCGGTGTGCCGCGCCAACGTCACCATAAAACCCAAGACAAGTGCCACGCTAAACAGGAGTCACGGCGGGGTCCACAGGCTTTACGTGGATAACATCCGCCGCAGACGATCGCCGGTCTTCTCCGCAAAATCGGCCAGTTGACCAAGCTCGCCAAAAATGCGGAACCACAAAAGCAAATCCGCCGGCTTGATCTCGTCCTCGAGGGCAAAGAGCTGCTGCGAAAGCGAGTACTGCAGGCGATCAGACTCCCATTCCGCCTTCTCCACCGCAGCCACCATTCTCAAGGCCTCTTCCGCCTCCGCACCCACCATGTCACCTTCAACCAGCGTGGGCAGGTAGTCCGCAAGCGCCGACGCCCGCCGGCAGACCTCCTCGATCTTGTCAAGGTACACGAACGTCGGCTCGACCAGCTTCGCCGGAAGCCTCAGCTTCTTGATAGTCAGCAGAACGCCGATGTCCTCCGCCGAGTCCGCCATGTCGTCCTGCAGCTTCACATACCCAAGCAAATCGCCGCGATAAACCGGCAGGAAAAACCGCTTCGGAATCGTCTGGCGAATGTCGTCCTTGAGCAGGTCCGCCTGGTGCTCGGCCTTGAAAACCTTCTTCGCGAGTTCCAAAAGGGTGTCATACTTGCCGTCGCGGACCGCCTCGAACATCGGCCTCACAAAAGCCACGCACTCCATCACCGACTTCATGTGGCAGCGCAGCGGCTCGAACGGCGACTCGCGGAACAAATCCTGAATCATCGACATACATCGTCTCCACCAAAAGGCACCCTCCAGGCGCGCACACTATTACCACAGATCCGCGACCGTGCAACCATCCAAACCCGTAACCGTTCACACGCCCAGAGACCTGCCAGTCTCCGACAACATGTTAGGCAGATATCTACCGCCCCAGAGAACGCAGAGATAAGAGTGATAGGCCGAATCAAGTACCCCCAGTATTGGTCGATGAACCAGCTCTGAGTAACCACCGTCCTAAAAAAGTGGTTCTTGGCGCTTGGCGGTTACGCTTCAGCCAAGAGCTAAGAGCTTCTAGCATCTTCTCTGCGGTGAAAGAACCGCCCGGGGTGAGCAGTCACCCGAAAGCGCTAATCTCGGTCGCCGGTATAGCCATCCAGCTTGCCCATCTTGCGACCGCGGGCTCGGCGCACATAGCGATCAACCCGTCGCCTCAATTTGCGAAAACGCTGCTTCCACATCCCCAGCGGCAGGCCCATGCCCCCCAGGTATGCTCTCAGGAAGCGACAGTGATCGCTACGCGTGGCCGCGGCGCTGCCGGTGAGGCTGGCCGCCAAACGCACCAGGGGCTGCCATCGTCGCGACAAACCCGCAGGGCCTCCCCGCCGGATCCCATCCAAATCCACCAGCAGGACCCCCACCGGCCCGCCGGAACCGTCCCAACGGCGCAGCAGAATGTTCGAGGCCTTCAAATCTCTATGATACAGCCCACTCCGCTCCAGACGGCTGACCAGATCCACGACCCTATCGATGATCGCGTCCTTCACCGCCCGTCCCTGCCGGGCGTCGAGCTTGGGCAGACAGGCCAGAACCACCTGATTCAGGTCGATAAGATCGGGAACGAACTCGGTTACCAGACAGGCTCGACGCTGCGGGCGGCGACGCTCGATCCGGGCGAGCGGAAGGGCCGTCTCAATCCCCGCCTGCAAAAGCGCTTGCCCTCGAGCGAAGTTCCTTTGCTCACGCGACGGAGACAGTGGACCGCCAAGCCGCCTCCAGAAGCTAAGCACCCGGCTTCGCCTGCAGACCACCTCGAGCGACCGGCGGTCCCACACCAGGCGGGCCCGAAACACTTCCCCGCGAGGGGAATACTTGAGCAATGTGTATCCGGAGAGCGAAGCCGGATCGTCAGCCAGCGGACCCAGCAGCGTTTGCCACTGCTCCACGGTCGGCAGGGCCCGCCCGGAAGCATCCGCCCGGGCCCCCTCGGTACCGCCGGCAACCACCTCACCTGACCAGCCGGCCCCGAACGTTATCGGCGTCACCGACATCAATGAGAAACCGCCCGTCTCGGGGACCCCGGCGCGATCATGGGCCGGTGAACGAAGCCTGCAACACCCTCACGTCGCCCAGATCGACGTGCCCACTGCCGTCCAGATCAGCAGCCTGACACTCCGGCTCGATCAGCCCCCCGTCCGGACCCGCCAGGCAGACCTCCAACTCCGCCAGATCGACTGTATCGACATCGCAGTCACCGTCCAGGTCCCCCAGCCATCCGCAGGGCAGAATGCCGAACGTCGCGGCCCCCCGCCTTCCCGTTACATCCTGGCCCGCCTTGACGCCGCTCAAGACCCGCGTATGGCTGAACTGGCCATACTCCGGGATCAAGGTCAATACCGTCAAGGGCGTCTCCGCAAGGGCGACGAAGCGAAAGGTCGTCACCAAGAGCCCGTCCGGCGTTGCCTGGGCCGGTTGAGCGGGCACCATCCAGGCCATCCAGAACGCGTCGCCATCCAGCCACGTGTCGTTCAGACCGTCCCCGCCCGACGGGAAAAAGGACGCCCCCCCCACCCACACGTACGGCCCGTTGTCAATCCGGCCCACCAACTCGAGATACTCCGGGTCCCACGAAAGAATCGCGGAGATGGAAGATATCGGTTGATTGTCCTCATCATCCGAGACCGCGTAATACCGGATGCTTACAGATTGACCGACCAGGACCTGCTGCTCCTTCGGCCGAAACTCCAGATTGATGTCCGTCAAGTCCTCACCCGAGAAACCAACCAGCCCCAGCAGCCCCACGATGAACCCCACGCTGCTTTTTCCCCACATCATCCAAACTCCTCCTCCTCGTTCCCGTTGGGCACCCCCGCAGCAATCCCTCTGACTTGCGAGTCGCCATCATACCGGATTCTCAGGTCCACCGCAACCCCTTCCCGGGGGCGTCCACCGTTCAAGAACGCGAGTCCGGATAACTCACCGCCGAGCATGCAGTAGCTCCTTCCCGGCAACACTCTGCGCTCCAGGCGGTGTGAAACGTCCGGCCCGGGTAGGCCGGCAATACATCCCGCATACGCCCCCGCCGGCCACGCCCTATAAGGCGTCTGGCGGAGCACGGAAAACACCAGGTAGGTCGGGCTTCGCTCAAAAAACACCGCCTCCATCCGTCGGGCGAAGCCCAACCTGCCGGCTGACGGCTGACGGCCAAAAAAAAGCAGCGTGCGACGCAATTCGCCGCACGCTGCCTTGGTTGGTTGTTACTTAGGAAAGGCCGCCCTGCCCTACGTCGGGAGGGCGCCTTTCCTCACGATTCAAAAGGCCTATCGGCCGCTTCCCGGACGCTTCGGACGCTGCCCGGCCATGAACGCTTGCATATCGTCCATGTCGAGCATGCCGTCACCGTTCAGGTCAGCAACCGCCAAGTGGCCAAGACCCATCTTGTTCAGCTCTCTGACGGAGATCTCGGTCCGACCCGGCGGGATGGCATCGCCACGCTCCGGACAACAGACGAACTTGTCGGTCATCATGAAGTTGACCGCGATGAAGCTGAAGTCGATGTCGTCGACCTGACCATCGCCGTTGATGTCCGCATGGACATCCCCGTCCGCCTTCGGACACGGCGTGTTGGGACCCGGAGCAGTCAGGAACCGGTCCACGAAGATACCATAGTCGATGATATCAATCGCGAACGGGCTACCGGTCCCATTGTTCCGGTTCCCGTCCAGGTTACCGCCGGTCAGCCAGTTGCCGTCGAGCTTCGGATCGTCCTTGAAGCTCGCCCTGTAACGGCCGCTGCCGCCATCGTCCGCGCTATCGCAGGTGATGTCCGACGCCGACGCCAGCGTGTGCAGCGTGTCACGAGCCGAGAGGCAGACGTACTGGCCCTTCGGGATCTTGATCCAACCCTGGTGGTTGCCGGCCAAATTGTAGTCACCGCCGAACGTGATGGTCTCCTCAAACGAGTACACGATCTCCGGCGTACAAGCGGTGTACAGGTCGAACTCGATGCACCGCTCGATCTCGTCCTCCACCATCTGGGGCGAGAGCTGAATCACAAGATCGAGCTCGTTCTCCGAGTTAACCGTGACGGTCCACCAGCACGAATCCTCATCCTCGCACTGAAGGTCGCTCGCGGTGTAATTGAACAGCCAGCTCCCCTGCGGGAACGTAGCGCTGCCGGTCTCCCAGCCGTCCGGGCAGGCCGGGCTGTTGCCAAGCGGAGTGCAGGCGGGGGTCTTGATGTACGCGTTGCCGCACTCATCGGTCGCCGTGGGAACAGTCCACGAGACCTCCGCCGTCGTCTTTTTGCAATCGGCGTTGACGTTGATGTGCCCCGGGCAACTGATCACCACCGGCGTGTCGGGAGCCACGTCCTCGCACACCTCGTCAGTACAGGCCTGCGTCGGCATCTGGAGGCCACCCTGATCGACCAGACGGAGAATGTACGGGTTGCACTCGTCCTTGCCGTAGAGCTCCTCGCAGAAGCACAGTTCGCTCTTGCTGCACTTGCCGATCATGTTGAAGTACAGACAGGCCAGGTCCACGTCACCGCCCGAGACAGCCGCCACGGGGTCGCAGAGCCCGGACGGCGGATCGCACAGTCCTTCCGCCTTCCCGTCGCCCGGATTGGGATCGCCAAGGCACGTCTGAGCAGCCTTGCAGTCGTCGCTCGTGTCGCACTCACGATCCTTAAGGACGCACGCCGGCTGTTCGCCGTTCTTTAACAAGGGGCAGTCGGCCTCAATGTAGCACTGGATCGGCTGACCCGTTTCGGCCGCAAAGAAGACCCAGCCGTCGCCTTCGGTGACGTCCAGCAGGCCCGTGAACTCGGAGATCCCGCAGTCGTTACCAGGCACAACCCCCGTGAGCTCCAGGGCGAACTGGTCGTACTCGACACGGGCCTGGGCACCCACGACACCTCCGCCGCCGTACATGTGCACCCGCACGATCACCTCTATCGAGCAGATTCCTTCTGCCTTCCCGTCGCCGGGATGTTCATCATTGCATTCCTGATCGGCGGGGCAGTCCTCGTCTACGTCGCAAGCGGCTCCGACGGCCGTGCAATCGTCCACCACCCCGTCGTCGTCCGCTTCGATGCAGACCTCGATGTCGCAGTTTTTGACCGGCGGATGCTCGCAGACACCGTCCGTGCAGATGTCAAAGGTGCACGGCTGACCGTCGTCCCTGCACTCCGTCCCGGTGACGCTGCCGGGGTCGGTATTATCCCCGATGACACCGTTCGGGCGGTTCGTCTGGGTGTCGCAGTTGTGCAACCCACCGTTCAGATCGCACGACATATCGAAGCAGCCGAGCGGGTCCTTCTCGCCGGTGCAGTCGACCGGCTCGTTCTTGCACGTACCGGTCGGGCCGGGACTGTTGCACGTAGCAACCGTGCAGTTGTCCACCAGGGCCTGGCACTCAGCATCACCGCCGCAGGCACAGGCAGCGCTGCAGTCGCCCCCTACCCGGAACGTGCCGCCCGCCTGAGTGCACGTGGCCCGGGTGTGGTTGGGCTCGCAGGTCTGCCCGATGCAGCAATCGCCCTGCTCGACCACGATGTCTATGCTGAACCAAAGGGTTCCGGGCAGATCGCCTATGTCGTTGTTATACAAGTGGGTCGTGATGATAGGGCACCCTTCGCCGCCGGCCTGCTGGCACAAAAGCTCGAGCCAGTAGGTGCCCGCGGCATCTTTGGGGACGTTATACGTAACCGAAGCCAGGTATTTCGGCTCCGGGACCGCGATAGGGGCGCCGAAGATTAGGCTGCCGATGAAAGGTGCTTGCCCGCCTGGCGGCACCGGGCACGCACCGCCCGCCCCCGGGGCTGGGGAACCCATATTCAGGAAGACATAATTGGAGTGGAACTGGTCCACATCCGCCGAGTTCAAGGTCAGGGGCGGGGCCCCCGGTTTGGCACTCTGCACGTCGCAGGGGAAGGCCACCTCGTACCCGCCCAGCGGCACCGCGTCCGGCACGTTAGTGACCCACATGCTGAGCAAGACCGGGCCGTCCCCTATCACTGTG
>SDBU01004252.1_pt1 | contig 17677 bp, 17 predicted proteins | sample 2277071 | NCBI WGS metagenome assembly SDBU01 (sample SAMN10397929, study PRJNA504765) | marine sediment metagenome | isolation source: marine sediment core GS08_GC12, 126 cmbsf | place: Arctic Ocean: Gakkel Ridge, Loki's castle | collected 2008 | reverse complement strand
GGAAACCTTACTGAAGAGCCGTATGCGGGAAATCCGCAAGTACGGTTCTGTGAGGGGCATTAAACCTAAAGGAGGTAAAAGATGTCTACTCGACAAAATAAGCTTTCGCTTTTTTCTTTTTCTTTTGTTTTCTTTGGCATTTTGCTTCTTTCAAGCTGTATTATCTATGTGCCCTTCCCGGAAGATTCCCCACCCACTCAAGAAGATCCTTATTACGAAGAGGACTACAGAGACACACCTTCTCGATATGATACATCTTATTTCTATGACCATCTCTCTCCTCATGGAATGTGGGTTCATCATTCTCCCCATGGATATGTCTGGATTCCGCGTGTATACAGATATAGTTGGCGGCCATACTCGAATGGGAACTGGATATGGACCGATTTTGGATGGACTTGGGTATCTGATTGGGATTGGGGTTGGATCCCCTTTCACTACGGCCGCTGGGATTGGGATAATTATCTTGGCTGGTATTGGGTTCCGGATACTGTCTGGGGGCCTGCCTGGGTGACATGGAGACGAAGCAGTCTGTACATCGGCTGGTCACCTCTACCTCCGGGGACACGGTTTGTACCGGGAGTGGGAATCAGGTCTATCACTTTTGGATTGTCCGGCCGGCACTGGATTTTTGTCGAATACCCTTATTTTTATCGAACGCAAATCTATCGCTATATGCTGCCAGTAGAACGGAATCAAACGATCATCAGTTCCACCATTCATAAAACGAACATTATCCAGCGTGATCGGCGTATTATCAATCAGGGAATCGATAGAGAGTACGTTCAAAACAGAATCGAAAAACCAATAATGAAACACATTTTGAAAGATGCTGCTAAGCCGATGAAATCAATCGTCAGACTCGATGAATTTCAGGTCTTCCGGCCTAATATCGAAAAAAATGAAACGGCAAAGCCAAAAACGGTTTTGAAAAGAGAGAACATCAGGGACACTCTTGTGAAAACAAGGATCCAAAGGACAGGGAGAATTTCTCAGAAAACCGTAGAGCCGACACTCAAAGAGAATCAGATGCGGGAAGTCAGGATTTTAAAAAGAAGTCAAACGAAAGAAATTAGCATGGTCAAAAAAAAGAGTGAAGATGATAAAAAGAACTCAGCAAGTGCGGCTGAGAAAGCAAAAATTGAGAAAGAAACTCGAGTTAGAATTGACGTACTCTTAAAAAAGCATAAAATTGAGGAAGCCAAGCAGAAGGAAAGACATAAAGAGGAAGAAGCTAAAGTTAGAAAGGTGATAAAGAAAAAAAAGAAATCGGCATAAGAGTCAACCTAGATTGAGTATTTGCTTCGGATGTCGTCAGGAATGACTTCCGGCTGTCCGGTTTTCGCGTTGATCAAAACAAAAACAGCCGTTCCCTCGGTGGCGAAAGACATATCTTTCTTTTTTAGCATTTGAAACTTAACCGTTACACCTTTCTTATCCACGGATTCTATCCAGGTGCGTACGATAATCGTTTCCCCCATAAAGACAGAGCTGAGGTATTCAATAGAGATCGACCGAGTGATCCAGGAATACCCTCTCTTAAAAAATGATTCAATCGGCATCTTGTAGCCTCTTTTCATCTGGTCCACCCTGGCATGAAGGAGATAATCCAGGTAGACAGACTGGTTTACGTGTCTGTTCCAATCGATTTCATGAGGGCGGACAGCTATTTCTGTCTCAAATTTTCGTGGCATGATTCTGTCTCCTTACGGATTGGATTTGTCTAACTCCGCTCCATGTGACTGAAAAAGCTGCCGAAAGAATGATCACCCCTCCCAGGATTGTTCTGAGTGTTGGAATTTCATTCAAGAAAAAAAAAGCAATAACAATTCCGTAAACAGGTTCGAGAGAACTGATAATCGCCGCTGTTTGAGCACGAATGTATTTCATCCCTTTAATGAAGAGTGTGTGGGAGCCGGCTGTACAGAATATGCCTAGAATGCATAAAAGGATGATGTTTTTGAGATCTAATGTAGGGCGTAGAATAAAAAAGAAGGGGAGGAGGAAGAGTGTGGCAAAAAAATCCTGGTAGAAAGCGATAACCAAACTGGAATATTGTTTGGAGAGCTTCCGGTTAAATATTGTGAGAAGAGAAAAGGTAAATCCTGCGGCTACTCCCCATAAAACGCCTTGGAAGATAGCATCACTGAGATCAAATTTTGGGATGATCAGGAAGATTCCAAAGACACACCCGCCGGCATAGAGGAGATTCTTAATTTGAATTTTCTCTTTGAAAAACAGAGGTTCAAGAAAGGCTGTAAATATTGGAAAACTTGAATAGGAGAGAAGGCCCACAGCCACTGTCGAAATTTGAATGGATTTGAAAAAGACAGTCCAATGGACAGCCAAAAGGAAACCTAAGGACACAAGAAGAAAATAGGTGGATTTTTTTGGGAAAAGTATGGTTTGTTTTAATATCAGCAAGATAAAGGCGAGTGTGATACTGGCGAAAAAAACCCGTCCGAGGACGATTATGGAGGGAGCTAAGGCAATCCACTTGCCAAAAAGCCCGGCGATCCCGAAGAGGACAACGGCCACATGGATTTCGGCCAGACTTCTCTTTTTTTGCATGTGTTAAACATATACCATAAAATTATTCCGGGTCAAATCTTTGTTTTATTCTTGTCTATTCCTGAGGAAGTATGCTAAAATAAAATCTAAAGAAAAAGGATTTTTAAAGCCTTCTCCTTTTCAAAAACCATAAGAATATGAGCTATCTTATCTTTGCACGCAAATATCGACCTATGACTTTTGAAGAAATGATTGGTCAGAAGGCTATTGTCCAGACCTTAAGGAATGCCATAAAGAACGATAGGGTAGCCCAGGCTTATATTTTTTCGGGAATGAGAGGTGTTGGGAAGACTACGGCGGCTAGGATTCTGGCTAAAGCCCTTAATTGCCAGCATGGCCCCTCTCCAACTCCCTGTAATAAATGTGAGTTCTGCCGGGAGGTTAACGAAGACCGCTCAATCGATGTATTCGAAATCGATGGGGCATCGAATCGGGGCATCGATGACGTAAGATCACTTCGAGAGAGCGTCAAATATAAACCGATACACAGCCGCAATAAAGTCATCATTATTGATGAAGTGCACATGTTGACAAAAGAAGCCTTTAATGCGCTGTTAAAAACCCTCGAGGAACCTCCACCACATACGGTTTTTATATTTGCCACAACCGAATTTCATAAAGTCCCCGCTACCATACTATCCCGATGCCAGCATTTCGAGTTTAAAAAAATCTCGCAAAAAGAAATCATCAATCATCTTCTCGACATTACACAAAAAGAAAAAATCACAATATCTTCTCTCGGTCTCACTTTGCTTGCCAAAGCTGCAGAAGGCAGCTTGAGAGATGTTCAGAGCCTGCTTGATCAGGCTGTTGCATTTTCGGGTGAAAACATCAGGGATGAAGATCTCAAAGAGATCTTGGGGGTCATGAACCGGGAAATGCTCATGGAGTGTGCGTCCATTATCTTCGATGACAAGCCCGGTGCAGTTTTTTCTCTTGTGGAGAAGGTGATCACCAACGGATATGATCTCAGGTTTTTTTTCAAAGAGCTTGTTTCCCATTTCCGGAATTTGTTGTTGATAAAAACTGTAGATACACCTCAGGATTTAGTCCCTCTGACCGATGAAGATCTGGCCGTAATGAAGGCCCAGGCCGACCTGGCTTCGTCAGAAGAAATCCTGCGGTTTCTTGTGGCTCTCCAACAGGGAGAGCAAGGACTGAAATTTTCATCACATCCTCGGATTTATTTAGAGACTTTACTTATCAAATTATGTCATTTTAAAAAGATCACTCCGATTAAAACCCTGCTTCAGGATCTCGAAACATTCAAAAAAGGATTAGATTCTTCCACTCCAAAAAGAGAACCTATTGATGCTCCTGAGCCCCTGAAAACTGTGCCTCCCCAAATAAAGCCTTGTTATTCCGAAAAAACCTCTCCAAATCCATCTGATACTCCTATAAAAAAGGAAAAAGATGCCGAGGTGGCTTTGAAAGATCCCACGGTTCAGAATTTCATGAAGACCTTCAAGGCACAAATTATTTCAGTCGAGTCCTTGAAAAAAAACAGACCTTAGAAGTTGTGGAAATTAAATATTAGGAGAAGCTTAGATGAAAGGAATGGGTAATTTGCAAAAAATGCTTAAGCAAGCCAAAGAGATGCAGGACAGAATCCAGCGAGAATCTGCGGAAATGAGGATTGAAGGGTCGAGCGGCGGGGAGATGGTGATCGTAATTCTTGATGGTACTAAAAGCCTGATTTCAATCAAGATAGATCCGGAAGTTGTAGATAAAGACGATGTCGAGATGCTTCAGGATCTTGTCCTGGCAGCCTTTAATGATGCGAACACTAAAGTCGATGAAGAATTATCTCAAAAACTCGGCACTTTGGGAGCGGGCTTAAAAATTCCTGGATTGGTTTGATGTTTGAGCAAGATCACCCGCTAAACAAGCTTATAGAAGAACTTAAGAAAATACCCAGTATCGGTGCCAAAACGGCTCAAAGGATTGCTTTTTATCTTCTCAGTCTTCCTCAAGAAGATACAGATAGGCTGGCCAATGCCATCAAGGATGCCAAGCAGAAAGTGTTTTACTGCTCTCAGTGCAACAGTTTGACACATGTTGATCCGTGCATTTACTGTACCGATAGCCATCGTGAGAATGATACTCTCTGTGTTATTGAAGAGCCATTTAATATAGCATCGATCGAAAAAACGGGGATATTCAAGGGCCGCTACCATGTCCTATTAGGAGCTCTATCCCCATTAAAAGGCATAGGTCCTGATGAGTTGAAAACGGATATGCTCATTAGCCGGATTAGGGATGGTCAGTTTAAGGAAGTGATTATTGCCACAAATCCTACGGTTGAAGGTGAGGCTACGGCATTCTATCTGGCAAAAATATTAAAGGAATTCGGACTCAAGCTGACGCGGTTGGCCATGGGGCTTCCTGTCGGATCTGATATAGATTTTGCCGATCAAGTCACCATAAAAAAATCACTGGAAGGAAGGACTGAATTTACAGAATAAAAATATTAATAATTTTACATTTTTCAATTCCAATTATTATAACGAGGAGGATGAATGAAAGAAACTATTGAAATTCGCTGGCATGGTCGGGCAGGGCAGGGTGTAGTCACAGCTGCGGTGACTCTTGCTGACGCCCTCTCGGTCGAAAAAGATATTTTTGTGCAAGCCTTCCCTGAATTTGGAGCCGAAAAAAGAGGCGCTCCGATTTTAGCTTTCAATCGTATTAGTAATAAACCCATCCGCACTCACAGCCAAGTGTACTATCCTGATATCGTTGTGGTTACAGATCCCTCTTTACTCGGGGTTGTGGATGTCAGCAGTGGGGCAAAAAAAGACACATATTTCCTTATGAATACTACGTTTGATATCGGTCTCATCAGAGAAAGGCTTTCTCTGGGTGAGCGAAAAATCTTTTTTTTGGATGCCAGCACTATTGCCCAGGAGGAATTAGGGAAACCCATCCCTAATGTTCCTATGGTGGCCGCATTGATGAAAGTGGCCGGGTTTATAGAGCCGGACAAAATCGAGGAAAGAATCAAGATGTCTATCAGTAAAAAATTACGGGAAGATATCGTAAAGATGAACTTGAAAACGATCAGCAGAGCTTTCGAGGAGGTAAAGGAAGGATGAAGAAAGAAACGTGGAAGGAATTAACCATTGGAACCATTAATCCGAATGCAGGAAATTCCGTTCAAAATCATACAGGTACTTGGCGCTCTGGAACAAGACCGGAATTCCTCGAAGAACACTGCATTCATTGCTTTTTCTGTTGGCTTTACTGTCCCCATTTTGCTGTTGTTTTCGATGGAGACAAAGTCAAAGGTTTTAACTACGACTACTGTACGGGATGCGGAATCTGTGCTGAAGAGTGTCCAACCAAGGAAAAATCAATCATCATGGTCAAAGAGGATATCCAGCTTGCAGGAGGAGAAGAAGAATGAGTGTTCAAAAAACATTAAATGGAAACCAGACAATCGCTGAGGCCGTCCGACAGATCGATCCGGATGTCGTGGCCGCTTATCCCATCACTCCATCAACGGCCATCGTAGAGATCATTGCGCAGTTCAAAGCAGATGGCTTGATTTCAGGAGAATTTGTCTGTCCGGAAAGTGAGCACAGTGCCATGAGTGTTTGTATTGGAGCGGCATCGGCCGGAGGCCGTGTAATGACAGCCACGGCATCTCAAGGATTGGCCCTGATGTGGGAGATGTTGTATATTGCGGCCGGCCTGCGACTTCCGATAGTAGCCGCCATCGCCAATAGAGCCCTGAGTGCTCCCATCAACATTCATGGTGATCACAGCGACACCATGGGAGCACGAGATTCAGGCTGGATCCAGATTTATTCTGAAAACTGCCAGGAGGCCTATGACAACTTCATCCAGGCTTTCCGGATAGGAGAAAATTTAGATGTCAGGACTCCAGTTATGGTCGGACTGGACGGATTCATAATCAGCCATTCCATGGAAGTCGTCAAAACAGAGGAGGATGCGGCTGTCAAAGAGTTTGTCGGGCAATACCAACCTGTCTATCCTTTGTTGGATACAAGCAAGACATTCACAGTCGGTCCTATTGATTTTACAGATTATTATTTTGAACACAAGAGAAACCAGATGGAAGGCATTGAGAATGCGCCGAAGGTTATCTTGGACGTCGGCAAAGAATTCGGCCAGACATTTGGGCGCGAATACGGATTTTTCGAAGAGTACAGAATGGATGACGCAGAAATCTGTATAGTTGTCATGAGTTCAGCCGCAGGAACATGCAAAGATGCCGTTGATGAACTGAGGGATGTGGGAATCAATATCGGACTCCTTAAACCGAGAGTTTTCCGGCCGTTTCCTCATCATGAAATTGCCGAAGCCCTCAGGGGGACAAAAGCGGTAGCTGTCCTGGATCGTTCTGCCAGTCCCGGAGCTTTTGGAGCTCCGCTGTTTACCGAAGTACGGTCGGCACTTTATGACCTGGAAGATAGACCCAAAATTGTCAACTATGTCTTTGGTCTGGGTGGAAGGGATATCCAAGTTGATCATTTTAAAGATGTGGCAAATAAACTCGTGAAGATTGCCGAAACTGGTAAAGTGGAAGAAATTTGCGGGTACATCAATTTGAGAGAGTAATTTGAAGGAGATAAAAATGACAAAATTAAAAGATATAGCTCAAATGGAAGACAAGTTGGTTGCCGGTCACGGCATGTGCTTGGGATGTGGCATTCCTCTCATTTTTAAAGTGGCTCTTAGGGCTACGGAAGATCCGTTGATCATTTCCAATGCCACAGGCTGTCTCGAAGTGTGCACCACCATTTTTCCGAGAACGGCATGGAATACGACCTGGGTTCACAGTGCTTTTGAAAATGCGGCGGCGACAATGGCCGGCATCGAAGCCATGTACAAATCCTTGAAACGAAACGGGAAAATCCCTCAGGATAAAGAGATCAAGTTTTTGGCTGTTGGAGGAGATGGAGGGACATACGACATCGGGCTTCAATCCCTCTCCGGAGCTGTGGAGCGTGGGCATAATTTTGTCTACTTGTGTTATGACAATAATGCCTATGCCAATACAGGTGGACAGAGGTCGTCTGCGACTCCTTTCGGAGCTTCCGCCACAACTTCTCCTGCCGGTTCAAAAATCCCGGGAAAACTTCAGCGGAGAAAAGATCTGACTAAAATTATGGCCGCGCATAACATCCCGTATGTGGCACAGGCCAATCCCGCCCGGTGGCAGGACCTTTACAACAAAGCCAAAAAGGCTTTCGAAGTCGAAGGGCCGGCATTTCTCAATGTTCTCTGTCCCTGCCCCACGGAGTGGAAATATGATGAGGCTCTGAGTGTGAAGCTGGCAAAAACAGCCATGGACACTTGTGTCTGGCCCCTTTATGAAGTGGACAACGGCAAGTATAAAATTAACTACACACCCAAGGAAAAAAAGCCTGTCACGGATTGGCTAAAACCTCAGGGAAGATTCCGCCATCTCTTCAAAGAAGAAAATGCATGGGTTATAGATGAATACCAGAAGCAGGTGGATGAAGATTGGGAAGAGTTACATAAGTTTGTAGAAATGAGTAAATAATTATAGTTCTTTTCCCGATTAGTTGATGTATTTTTGCAAAGGATTCGAGGATTCAAGGGGTCGAGTGTTTTTTTTCTAGAATATATTCCGGAGTTGTTTTTCGTCCATATCCTTCTGCTATGTTACTTGGAACTGAGACTGCTGCTCTCCTTATTTGCGATGTCAGACTGTATCTTTCTTCATTAGGGAATCTTTTTGTTATTTTGTAAACCTCTAAACATAACTGATAAGCTCTTTGCCAAACTTTCAATTCTTTATAATTCTTAAGCGTTTTACTCGAATCCTCGAACCCTTGACCCCTCGAATCCTTATCTTTTAAAGATTAAGGGATCGAGGACTCCGTATTTTGAAAAGCTCTTTTTTACGGTCAAAATGATTCCTAAAATCACAGTCAGAGTTGTCCCGGTAAAGATGGCGATCATGATGGCGATTTGATACTTAATAGCGACAACGGGATTTGTCCCTCCCAGAATGATTCCGGTCATCATTCCCGGTAGAGAGACTATCCCGATAGTGGCCATTGTGGCGAGAGAGGGTGCCAAGGAAGCAGAGAAGGCTCTTTGGAGGTAAGGAAGTACTGATTCACGGAGAGTCGCCCCCTGGGCAAGAGACAATAAATAACATTTTTCATCCGACCGGATTAAATCATAAAATCGACTTAATCCGATAATATCTGCTCTCAGACTGTTTCCTATGATCATGCCGGCAATAGGGATGAAGTATTGTGCTTCAAGAAGATTCGGTAACTGGATAATGATCCCAAGCATATAAACAAGCGGGATAAGAGTTCCTGCAAGAAGAGAGAGAAAAATGGGAAAAAGAAATCGACGGAGACTCAATTTGCTGGCAAACAGAAGAGAGACATCGGCTGCAAAAATCATAAAGAGGAGCCACAGCACGGTCAACCACCAGGCATTCAGCTTGAAGAGAAATTGGAGGTAGAGTCCCACCAACAACAACTGAATGGTCAAACGGAGAAGGGATATCGTCAGGTTTTTCATCAGCTTGATTCGGTAAATGAGAAGGATGGCGATGGGAATGATGAGGAGAAGGTAACCGAGGATCAGGCCGGTTGTCCGGATATCGAGTGCAGCCGTATTCATAGTTCTGTCCTCGTTCCAGGTTCTTTTCTTAATGTGAATGTTTTGTGGCTCATAGCCTTAATGTCTTTGTCATGGGAAACGAATAAAAAAGTGGAGATCTCCTGCTGTCTCAAATATTCAATAACGGCCATCCGGGTTTCATCATCTAGAGCTGAGGTCACTTCGTCCAGGAGATAAATCTCTCTTTTCAATAACAAGGAGGAGAGCAGGGAGATTCTCTGTTTCTCTCCACCTGAGAGAAGAGTCGTTTTTTTCTGAAGAAGATCTTTTTCCAGATGGAATGTATGCATGAGTTTATGCAAAAAATATTCGTCCCAACGGAGTGATTTGTTGGCCTTGAAAAAAAAAGGACGCTGGAGGAATTCGAGGACAGATAAATCACCTAAATCAGGCTCTTGGGGGACAAATCCGATGCTCTGTCTTATTCTCCATACGGAATGTTCTGTGAGGACTTTTCCATTGATAGTGATGGTTCCTGTGTCAGGACGGAAAAATCCAAGAATGCATTTTAGTAGAGACGTCTTACCGGAACCTGATTTTCCTGTAATTGTCGTTTTCTCTCCTTTTTCAAGAGATAAAAATAAGTTATGGAAAAGACGTTTTGACTTGAAATGGAGTGAAAGGTAGCGGATTTCTAAGATGATATTTTTTTTCATGACGACAAGCCATCAAGATGTAATGTAATGGATACACGATAAGAAAGTCAAAAGTCTTAAAACATCCCCATCATTTCCTCTTGAATAATTAAAATAAAGAAGGCATAGTTAAAAGAAGGAGACTTGTATGAAAAATTTTTTCGTTCGAACGATCTTTCTTGTGACTATAACCATGGCGGCCTGTTCTTTTTTAAATCTCTTTGCAGTTTCCCAAGTCCATAGCGATTATGCATGGAGAAGACAAAAACTCATGGATTTTATGGGTAATGGAGTCGCCGTATTCAAAACATCAGGACAGAGCAGTGAGAACTTTTTCTACTTGACAGGATTTGAAGAGCCCGATGCGGCGATGCTGCTCATCCCTGGGTCGGATAAGAAATTCATTCTTTTTGTCAGACCGGCCAATCCGGCTCGCAGTATATGGACGGGCGATGTCACCGGGCTGGACGGAGCCAGAGAAATTTTCGGTGCTGATGAAGCCTATCCCCTCGATCAATTTGAAAGAATCCTTGCGCAATCGCTCAGGGGGAAAGAAAAGGTATTTTGCAGTTTTCAAAATTCGGAATTGACGACTTCTCTGGTTCAGTTGGTCAGACGGCCTTGGAACAATTATGCTAAGCAGATTGTTGATCTGACAGAAGAAATTTATGAAATGCGTGTCATTAAGAGCAAGCAGGAGATCGTTCTCATCAAAAAAGCCGTGGATATTACCTGTCAAGCCCATATCGAAGCGATGAAAGCCGCCCAACCAGGAGTCAATGAAGCGGAAATCGAAGCTGTTATTGAATACGTTTTTCGCAAACAAGGGGCAACAGGGCCGGGCTTTCCCTCCATTGTTGGTTCGGGCCCGAATTCGACGGTACTTCATCACGAGATCAATAACCGTCAAACGATCGATGGAGATTTAATCGTTATGGACATCGGTGCGGAAGTGGGACGGTACACAGCCGATGTAACCCGGACCATTCCTGTCAATGGATTATTCTCAAAGGAACAGAAAGATATCTATAATATTGTTCTTGAGGCAGAGGAAAAAGCTTTGAGCATTATAGCTCCCGGAGTAGAGATTAATGACGTTCACAACTTGGCTGTGTCCATTATTGCAGATGGCCTTTTGAAATTGGGTTTAATCACGGATAAAGAGAGCCGGTGGCAGATGCGTGCCTGGCTCATGTATACGATCAATCATTGGATAGGGCTGAATGTCCATGATGTGGGTGATTATAAACGGCGGAGAGATTCGAGCCGGGTTCTTGAACCTGGAATGGTATTTACAATCGAACCGGGGCTGTATATCCGGATGGACACTATAGACCATCTTCAAGAAATTGTTGGATCATCAGTGTCCAAGGAACAGATCAATGAATTTGTTAAAGCGGTTCGACCTGTTGTCGAAAAATACAATAACATTGGCGTGAGAATTGAAGATGATGTCCTGGTCACTGAGGATGGGTATGAAAACCTATCCGTCAAAGCCCCAAAGACGATTGCAGAAATCGAAAAAATCATGATGTCCATAAAATAAGGGCATTTTTTTTCACCTCTTCTCAAGAGCAAGCGAATGGTTTAAAATACTAATAAGAGACTTTGTAAATGGCTATTGGAATTATCTTCGATATTAAACATTATGCGATTCATGACGGCCCCGGAATCCGATCGACAGTTTTTTTTAAAGGCTGCTCCCTTCAATGCCAGTGGTGTCACAATCCGGAGGGGATTCACACGGAACCTGAAATATTTCTGAGGAATGAAAAATGTCCGTCCGAATGCCGATTTTGCATTTCCGCCTGTCCAAATGGAGCCATCAGAAGAAACAAGGGCTCGATTGAAGTCGATTTGAGCCTGTGTGATCTCTGCAGCGAATGTGAAGAAGCCTGTGTGTACGGAGCGCTGGAGATTATAGGAAGAAAGGTATCCGTTAAGGACGTTATGGGGGAACTGGAGAAGGACAGTCTATTTTATGAAGAATCTCAAGGAGGCGTGACCTTTTCCGGAGGAGAACCTTTCGAACAACCAATATTTTTAAATGCTCTTCTTGACAAAGCCAAGTCGAAGGATCTTCATACAACAGTGGATACGTGTGGATATTTTAATCCGAATTTATTGGCAAATTTCGACAGAAAAGTAGATTTGTTTCTCTATGACCTTAAGATGATCGATGATGAAAAACATAAAAAATACACGGGGAAATCAAACAACCTGATCCTCGATAATTTGAGACGGTTGACTGCAAATGGACATCGAGTCGCTGTACGCATTCCGCTTATTGCAGGGATTAACGATGATGATAATAATATCGAGAAAACTGTGGAATTTCTTAAAACTCTCAACCATATCGAACAGATCAATTTGCTGCCCTATCATTCCGGAGGCAGTTTGAAGCAGAAAAGATTGGGGAAAAAACAACTCCATGCTGGATTTCAATCCCCATCAAGCGAGAGAATGGAAGCGATAAAAAAAATTTTTAAAGCTAATGGCTTTTCAGTAAAAGTTGGAGGATAAAGGATGAATGCAAGGATAAAAAGATTACGTGACCAGAGTTTAAAAGCAAAGCCGTATTTAACTCCTGAAAGAGCCAAACTGATGACTGAGTTTTACAAAAGTGATGTCTGTTATTCCGTTTCGACACCCGTTCGCCGGGCATTGGCCTTCAAGTATCTGCTGGCAAATAAATCCATCTGTATCAACACAGGGGAGCTCATTGTCGGAGAGAGGGGACCGGCCCCGAAGGCAACTCCTACTTACCCTGAGATAACCGCTCACAGCCTGAAGGATCTAAAAATACTCGATACGAGAAAGAAAGTCCCGTTCGCCGTGGACGAGAAAACCAAAGACTTTTATAAAGAAAATATCATTCCTTTCTGGAAGGATAAGTCTTTAAGAGATATTTTGTTTAGAGAAGTATCTCAGGAGTGGAAGGACGCCTACACGGCGGGCATATTTACTGAGTTTATGGAGCAGAGGGCGCCGGGGCACACTGTCCTGGATGACAAAATTTATAAAAAAGGTTTACTAGAGTTTAAAACGGACATCGAATCTAGTATTCAACGTCTTGATTTTTTAAATGATCCGGAAGCCTTCCGAAAGCGTGAAGAACTTAAGGCGATGGCCATTAGCGCGGATGCTCTAATTCTCTATGCGCAGAGGCATGCCGAAAAATTAAAGATACTTGCGAAAAAGGAAAAAAATCCAAAGAGAAAAAAAGAGCTGAAGCATATGGCAGAAGTTTGTTTACATGTCCCTGCCAATCCTCCAAGGGATTTTTGGGAGAGCCTCCAGTACTACTGGTTTGTTCATCTTGGAGTGATCATTGAACTCAACACCTGGGATTCTTTTAATCCGGGAAGACTGGATCAACATCTCTATCCTTTCTACAAAAGAGGGAAAAGGAATGGGTCTCTCAATGAAGAGTTAGCCAGAGAGCTCCTGCAGGCATTCTGGGTCAAGTTCAACAATCAGCTTGCTCCGCCTAAAGTCGGAGTGACCATGGAGGAAAGCGGAACATATACAGATTTTGCCCTTATTAATACAGGAGGAGTCAAAACCGATGGATCGAATGCCGTCAATGATCTCTCTTTTCTTATCCTTGATGTGATCGAAGAGATGCGGCTGCTGCAGCCAAGTTCGATGGTTCAGATCAGCAAAAAAACTCCCGACAGGTTCCTGAAAAGAGCACTGAAAATAATCAAAACAGGATTTGGACAGCCATCTGTATTCAACACGGATGCCATTGTTCAAGAAATGCTCAGGCAGGGCAAATCCGTTGAAGATGCCCGCAATGGAGGTGCCAGCGGATGTGTCGAAACCGGAGCTTTCGGGAAGGAAAACTATAATCTTACCGGTTATTTTAACATGACAAAAGTCATGGAGATTGCCTTAAACAATGGAACAGATCCGAGAACTGGGAAAAAGATAGGTTTGGAGACCGGGGATCCCCATCGGTTTACAAGTTTTAATAAACTGTTTGAAGCCTTTGAAAAGCAATTGAAGTATTTCATCGATGTCAAAATAACCGGAAACAACATCATCGAGCGGTTGTGGGCAGAGTATTTGCCTACCCCATTCCTGTCTCTTCTGATAGATGACTGCATAAAAACAGGCAAGGATTATCATGATGGAGGGGCTCGATATAACACATCTTACATACAAGGGGTAGGGCTGGGAACGATGACCGATCTTTTGACGTCAATAAAATACAATGTGTTTGACAAAAAACAGGTAACCATGAAGCAGCTTGTGAGGGCGCTCAAAGAAGATTTCAAAGGTTTTGAGCCGCTCAGGCAGAAATTTGTAAACAAAACTCCAAAATACGGAAATGACGATGATTATGCCGATGATATTATGATAAGAATATTCGAAGCCTATTATAATGTTATCAACGGGCGTCCAAACACCAAAGGAGGCTATTACAGGGTCAATCTTCTGCCGACAACGGTACATATCTATTTTGGCAAAGTTGTAGGGGCCACTGCCGATGGACGTCATGCTTCGGAGCCTCTCTCTGAGGGTGTTTCTCCTGTTCAGGGAGCAGACAGGAAAGGTCCCACTTCAGTGATCAAATCTGTGGCCAAAATGGACCATGTCCGGACTGGGGGAACCCTTCTCAATCAGAAGTTCACTCCGCATCTCTTGGACGATGAGGGTCTTGACAAGCTGTCTCATCTTATACGTTCTTATTTCAAGATGGACGGCCATCATATTCAGTTTAATGTGGTCAACGCCGAAACGCTGAGAAAAGCAAAAAAAACACCGGAAAAATACCGGGACCTGATCGTAAGAGTCGCGGGATTCAGTGACTATTTTGTCGACCTCAATGTGAAGCTTCAGGATGAAATCATCGCTCGCACCGAACACATTGAGATATGATTTTCTTTGCATTCATAGGGCAGAATTGATATATCAAGTATTTATAATATTAATAAGAGAGAGGAATAAATATGTTTGATGCAAAAATCTACACTCAAAGACGAAATCGCTTAAAAAGACAACTTAAATCGGGGATTGTCCTGTTTTTAGGCAACGACGATACTCCTATGAATTATCCTGCGAATCCCTATCATTTCAGGCAGGATAGTTCTTTTCTCTATTTTTTCGGACTCGACTCTTATGGCTTGGCCGGCATTGTCGATATTGATGAGAGGAAGGACATTCTCTTTGGTGATGATGTGACAATGGAAGATATCGTATGGATGGGCTCTCAGCCTCTTCTTAAAAATCGGGCTGCAGAGGTCGGTGTCAAGGAAACGGCTCCTTTTGGACAGTTGGAGGAAACTCTCAAGAGAGTCGTCCAACAGGGACGAAAGATTCATTTTTTACCGCCTTACCGTCCCGGGAACAAACAGAAGATCAGTCAGCTTCTCGGTATCCGTTTAGACCTTATCAAGGATTATGTCTCCAAGGATCTCATCAAAGCCGTTGTCGAGCAGCGGTCGATAAAGATCAAGGAGGAAATAGCAGAGATGGAGTTCGCCCATGAGGTGACGTATGACATGTACCTGACTGCACTGAAAATGTGTAAGGCCGGTGTCTATGAAAGGGAGATTGTTGGGAAGATGGATGGCATTGCCCTTTCAGCGGGGTGTCAAATGGCTTTCCCCGTAATATTTTCTATCAACGGACAGATATTGCATAATCATTATCATGGCAATAAGCTAAAAAAGGGGAGACTTGTTGTAGCTGATTCAGGGGCCGAATCTCCCATGCACTATGCAGCGGATATCACGAGAACATTTCCTGTCAACGGCAAGTTTACTGAGAAACAAAAAGAGATTTACAGCATAGTCCTGGAAGTCCAGGAAACCGCAATCAAGGCCATTAAACCCGGTGTCAAATACAGGAATATCCATCTTAAAGCGGCCAAAACAACATTTATGCGGTTGAAGGAACTCGGTCTGATGAAAGGAGATGTGGAAGAAGGAGTGAAAGCCGGAGCCCATGCGCTGTTTTTTCCCCATGGACTGGGCCATCACATCGGACTGGATGTCCATGATATGGAGGACTACGGAGAGGATTATGTTGGCTATGACGCTAATACCTTACGGAGCGATCAATTCGGCCTGGCCTATCTGAGATTGGCAAAAAAACTTCAACCGGGGTATGTTGTCACTGTTGAACCCGGCATTTATTTCATTCCGGATCTTATCGATAAATGGATAGCCGAGAAGAAACACAAACAGTACATTAACTACAAAAAAGTGAATGAATACAGAGATTTTGGTGGTCTCCGGATAGAGGACGACATTGTTGTTACGGAGAAAGGCCATCATGTCTTAGGAAAAAGCATCCCGAAGACTATCGATGATGTCGAGCAGGTTACATGAAAAAAACTCGTAAAGAAAAAATTCTCGTTGTGGATGACGAGGAAAATATCCGGAAGTCTCTCAAGATGATTTTAGAGTATGAAGGATACTCCTTTCTTGAGGCAGCTGATGCTGAAGAAGCGATTGATATTGTCGAAGAAACTGTCGGACTCGATCTGATCCTTATGGATATCAAACTTCCTGGCATGGATGGCCTGGAACTTCTTTCTGAATTGAAGAAGAAACCGTACTCACCCGAAATCATTATGATTTCCGGACATGGAACGTTCCAGACAGCCGTCGACTCCACCAAGCGGGGAGCTTTTGATTTCCTGGAAAAACCTCTGCATAGAGAAAGGGTACTTCTGAGTATCCGGAATGCGACAAGTCAGAATAAACTGCGACGGAAATGTCAGGATTTGCAGAAAAAATCAGAGAAGCGGTATGATCTCATCGGTAGTCATGAGTCCATGAAAAAGTTATGGACACAAATCCTGAAGATTGCACCGACAAACACGACCGTTATGATTTATGGTGAGAGTGGAACAGGAAAGGAACTCATAGCCAGGTCCATCCATATAAACAGCCTTCGGAAAAAAGAAGCGTTTGTTCAGGTCAACTGTGCGGCCATACCGGAAGAGTTGATTGAAAGTGAGCTTTTTGGGCACGTCAAAGGGGCTTTTACAGGTGCCACAGAAAAGAAACTCGGAAAGTTCGAGCTTGCTGATCGAGGGACAATTTTTCTGGATGAAATCGGAGATATGAGCCTTAAAACCCAGGCAAAAGTTCTTCGCGTTTTTGAGGAAGGAGAGGTTCAAAAAGTCGGCTCTCACAAAGTTGGGCAGGTGGATGTGAGAGTTATTGCTGCGACAAACAAAGATTTAAAAGCTGAGATCAAAGAGGGCAATTTTAGAGAAGACCTGTATTTCCGATTGAATGTGGTGCCAGTGGTCTCTCCTCCTCTAAGGGAGAAAAAAGAGGATATTCCGATTTTAATAGACTATTTTTTGAAACACTTTGCAGAAGAAAATAATTTCAAAGAGAAAAAATTTGCGGAAGATGCCATAGAAGCGCTTGTGAGATACCCATGGAAGGGCAATGTTAGAGAGCTGAGAAATGTTATCGAACGGATAATGGTTACAGTTGATTCAGAGATAATTCACAGAAAAGATCTTCCTGAACAAATTGCCGGAGACAGCCAGATATTTCTTCCTAATGCTGAACAAATCAAAAGCCTCAAGGAGTTCCGGGATCTGGCAGAGAAAGGATTTATTCTCTCCAAGCTGGAGGATAATGACTGGAATATATCACAAACAGCGCGAGCGATTGATACGCCGCGCAGCAATTTGTATAAAAAACTTGAGCAATATGGAATTAAAATAAGGGCTGGAGTAGGCGAGGTGGTTGCCTCCTCTTCTCGTAATGAGTAAGAGGGGGAGGAAAGTCCGAACTCCATAGGGCAGGATGGTCGCTAACGGCGACTTCGAGCGATCGGAGGAAAGTGCCACAGAAAAC
>SDBU01004251.1_pt1 | contig 17677 bp, 17 predicted proteins | sample 2277071 | NCBI WGS metagenome assembly SDBU01 (sample SAMN10397929, study PRJNA504765) | marine sediment metagenome | isolation source: marine sediment core GS08_GC12, 126 cmbsf | place: Arctic Ocean: Gakkel Ridge, Loki's castle | collected 2008 | reverse complement strand
CCTTTATTTATAGGTTTTGCGGGCAGGAGTGCCAATGAATTGTCTGCAGTGAATCCAGATGTCTAGGCTGTTTCCCTGACAGTTATCGCGCGGCCGACGCCTGTAGCTAAAATCCCTTTGACAATGTCCAGTGCAACGAATGGCACGACGCCGATGATGAAAGCCTTCCACAGGGTTAGGCCGATTACCGCATATAGCCAAGTGACACCGCAGATGTAAATAATACCAAGACCAGCTATCATCAAGGGCATAGTCCCCTTGAGGGTCTTTTCCACTTCATTCCGTTCGGACACCCAGCCAATGAAACCGGATGCCAGGATGAAGCCGATCAGGTAGCCACCTGTGCCCCCCATCGCATAATCAACACCGCTGTTGCCGTCAGCGAACCAGGGAATCCCGATAATACCGAGCGACAAATACAGCATTTGGCTGAGGCTGCCGTACATGCTGCCAAGCACCAGACCGCTGAGCAGCACCACAAAGACCTGCGCAGTAAATGGCACTGGCGAGTATGGCGTGTAAACGCGGATGAATGCAGATGCGCCTGTCAGCACAGCGAACATGCAGGAGAGCATGACGCGGTTAGTAAAAATCGTCTCGTATTTCCACTTGTAGAAGTTGAACCTAATGGTTCGATACCTGGATACTATCTCGTTGACCTCCATATCATCACCGTTGAGGGAGGGAATTGCGGGGTGTGATATAAGGTTTTTGTCTGTCAAAAAATATAAGTAATGATTGGAATTATGCCAACTCCCTACATATGATTCGGGCCGGTATATTTGGAAGGAATATTCCAATAGGAAACGATATAAAACGTATTCCTACTAATCTACCGTCCCTCAAATACAACATTAATATAATTCGGGCCGGTAGATCAGTTCGGAAGATCGCCTCCTTGGCATCCGCAGGTTGAATAACCAATGAATCGGGCAACCTGTTGGCCAGAGTGGAGGAGGCCGTGGGTTCAAATCCCACTCGGTCCATATTGTTTTCCAATTAGAGAGTGGGATTTGTAAGCAGGAAAATCGAGAACATATGGATAATATCATTAAGATTTTCGACGGTACATTATAGAATCATACTGCGATTCAAATCTCGTCCGGTCCACTTAGCTTTATTTTAGCCTTAATACGTGGACCCGGCGAGATTTGAGAGTAGGAGAACCGCTGGCAAATTCAGACCTTTGTTGTTCTCCTACGAATCGAATAATTTCGTTGAAATTTTTCTCCTAAGGAGTATGCCCTCGCCCGGTCCACTTGGCTTTATTTTAGCTTTAATACGTGGACCATGCCCTCGCATGTTAAGTTCTAATTTAGCTTGGTTCTTAAACATGCTCGTCGTCCGGTCCATATTATTTTCCCATTATAGGGCGAGATTGACAGAGCGGGCTCGTTGCACGTTAAGTTGGAAAAACAATGTTTTCTAAACATACACGGCAGAAATCCAAAGAATCTCTTGTGTAGTTACTCGTTCTCGATTCTCGGGGCCAGGAGGTACTCTCCCTTGCCCTTTCCGCCTGCCAGGTCGAAGTAGATTTTCACTGGGTACTGGGCTGACATGTTCACAGATATCGACGGTGCGCTTACCGCCTGGATCATGTGTGAGAAGTAATCCAACGGGAACATGGACGTCACAACGTCCTTGCAGTCCAGTTTGTCGAGCATATCCTTGTGAAGCTTCAGGTCAACAGAGTCGGTCTCGCCCTTTGACGACACTTCAAATCCCTCCGGAGAGCATGTGATAGTGATGTGGTCGCTGACATTCTCCGATGCTCTTACTGCCTGACGCAGCTCTGCAGTGCTCACCACGGCGCTTGCAGCGAACTCCAGGTTGGGCACCTTGGGGTCTGACATTCCTGCTATGTCCACGAGGGACATCCTGCGGGTGAGGTTTCCAAAGGAGAGGACCAAACGGTTCTTCTCCTCGTCGTGCTTCAGGTGGATCAGGTCGTCGCCCTTTGCCAGCTTTATTATCTCCTTTATCTTGTCCAGGTCGATTCCAAGCTCGCACTCGTCTGCCTTGAATTCCTCGAAGGCCTTCTTGCTCAGGGTCAGGTTTATCATTGCAACGTGGGCAGGGTCGACGGCCCTGATTACGATCTCGCTCTTTGATATGTTGAACTTTGCCTCGTCCACCAAAATGTCTATTGCTGCGATTAGCTCCTTCAGCACGTCTGCTTTTACACTGATATCAAACATCTCTTTCCCCCCGTACGGTGACGGTGCAGGCGGTATCTGTCTGATTTGTTATAAAGGTTGTGTATAATTCAATTGTAGTCCCGCCAGGTGTGGGAGCATTTGGTGCACCTGTAAAACTTGGTCTCTGGCTCATCTGCAGCCCTCGTCTGCCGGAGGTGGTAGTATGCCTCGTTGTTCCCGCATTCCGGGCACTCGGCCTTTGTCTTTGGAGTGGTTTCAGTTGTTTCATCTAGTATGAGAATTTCCTTCTTTGACTCGGCCTTGTCAGTAATCTTCTTACTGCCTTTTGATATCTTTTCCCTGTGGTCACATCGCCTGCATACCAGTTCCTTGGTTTGCTTGTCTGGAAACATGAGTGTATGGCATTTTGGACAGAACACTTGCTCACCTGTGGTGGAGAAGAGACTCGGTGTATTTGAAAGTTTTTACTGAAGAGTAGAGGTGTGGCAGCGATATTATCGTGCTCCGATAAGTTTAAATACTCCCTAAACTATATTTGTCCGACGATATGTCATACAATAAGATGGAATACGAAGGGATGAAACATGGATGCGCAACAGCTAGCCAATGAGATTATTGAAGGAGCCACCGCTTGTGGCATGGACCTGACGGAATACCTCCTTGCAAACTTTTCCTACAGGGAACTGGGTGAGATTGAGAGAAACATAAAATTGAGTTTGTCTGACAGCAGAACCAAGAGAGTAAAGATGGTCAGGCGAGACAACCAGTAGTCATATATTATGATTAACAAAATATTTTTACCTCCCAACCGCCACCACCAGAGCCTCCACCTCCGGAGGCTCTAAACTTTTATCCCTATCATTTTCGCCTTCCATCAACTCTTTGTTTATGTTTTTTTGATACAGGGAAATCTTTTAATTGATTTAATCACCTTACTACTATCAATGGGTGTAATATTGCCGCCGAGCACATTCATTCTCATACCAATCGCAATAGCTTTGGCATTCCTCGGTTACAGGGTCTATAAAGGCAATCCCTTATCGATAGTGAACAAGATTTTCTTTGTCTTGATATCGGTTGTGATAGTTGGCTGGACAATCTGCGACATGGCCTTGAGGATATATATGTCACAATTCCAAGGGCAGAGTTTCATTGTTGGACCCACACATACTGCCAGATATGTCAGCGAGTTGATCTACCTCTTCATACCCTTTGTCAGCCCACTGTTCCTGCATCTCACAATCGAGATGATGGGGATTTTCAAGGGCAAGAAAAGGAACATAGCAGTTGCAGCTATCTACGCCTTCGGTTTCATAGACATAATCATGCTTCTGGCTTCATGGGCAGCCGGAGTTCACCTAATGCACAGTGTGATCCGGATAGACAACGGCTCAATGGTCGTGGAGAGAGGTTTGTGGTTCCAGGCATTCCACACACCCTACGGCTATGGCATGATTCTGCTTGGATATGCCGTTCTGTTAAAGGGCATGCTCAAGCCAAAGTACTCGCTGCAGAAGGCTCAAGCTCTTGCTCTCCTTGTGGGCTCCCTCCCGGCTCTGATCGGTAACATATTGACAGTAATGTATCTGAATCCTACGGAGGGAACTCCATTCGCAATGGACGTTACAATGCTGGGCTTTGCAGGGACAGTGATTATCTACTCTTATGGCATTAAGAGGTATGGCCTTTTCAAGATAGAAGCAGTCCTGGAAGATGCAAGCGTTGGGATGGAAAAGGATAATGCGGTTGACATAGAGCTAGGATTGTCTTATCTGTTTACAGGAACAGAGAAATCACAGGCTTATTCCACCTTCCTTTCCTTGGCACAAAAATACCCCGGCCTCTGTATTACCATTCATCACCCACGCAAAGTGCGCCAGAGATATAAACTAGATAAAACTCCTATGATATGGTTGACTGAGACTACCACTGACGAGAAGGGGTTGAATCCATGGCGTCTGGACTTTGAGGTATTCTACACCTTAAAGACCTTTATGGAAGAATATCAGAACACCGTCATTCTCATAGACGGTGTGAACTATCTTCGTGTAGTAAATGGGGCAGAGAAAACCCTGGATTTCATAAAAACAATCAATGATTCCGCAGCAGCGACCAACTCTACTCTCATAGTGACACTGGATGAGCGCTCTATTGGGGAAAAGGAGGTCTCTATATATGGGGGCATCTTCGATGATAAGCTAGATAGTCCGGATGTAAAACATCTCGCATCCGATATGGATAGTTATAATAAGATGATGATTTCGGATGATGCGGCTTCGTGTTATAACGCCTTCGCATCCATTTCCAAAGAGAGGGCACCCATGTGTATGAGCACTCGGGCACCACACAAGTTAAAGAAACTATATCCACTGCCAGAGGCATTGAAAATGTATTGGATGTCAAACTTGGAAGGGGATGAAGGAGTCATTCCTCCTGCACGTATGGAATTCGAGGGCATGAAATCTATTGTGGATTTCTTTGACGCGAATAAAGGCGGGGTCCTGTTAATAGAAGGCCTGTCACTACTTGTAATGGAGAACGGGTTGAACAACACACTGGAACTCATAAAGAGCGTTGTGGACATATCGTCCCAGAACAAAGGGATTATTCTCGCCCCGGTAAAGCCAGGGGCCATTGAAGAGGCGGACTTGGCGCTCTTCGAGTCGCTGTTTGATTATACTGAAAGGCTTGAAGCATGACCCAATCATTTCTTGCCCTTTGTTTTTGCCTTCCCCAGCAAGCTTTGCTTCCGCCACTGTGGGATCCTACTCCCCACCTTTGTCTTTGGATGCGGCTTTCTTTGCGAGCTTGGCTTCTACAACCGGCAGCCCTTCATCTTCACCTTCTTTCCCGGCTTCCGGGTCGTCAACCATATCATCCACATCCACCCTTCTCTTGAATCTTTCCTGGATTTTATCATTGAAGCATATTATCAGAATTAGGCCCACGAGCCACTGGAATATCATGCTGGCAAAGGTGAATTTCGAGGCGTTGTATGTGTCCCTCATGTACCAGAGCAGTAGTGCCACGAATTCAAGAGGAATCACATACTTGATAATGAATACCCACCACTTACCGATGTACAGGTCGTTCCACTTCGTGTTTACAAGCTCATTCCTGAATCTATTGGCCCCGTACTTGGTGACAGCAAACGAGACAAACAAACCGCTCATCAAGAGACCAGTGCCCCAAACCACATCCTGATTTTCTAGAAAATGCAGGCTCATCGCTGACGGTATTCCCAGGGCAGCCACTGCCAGCGTCACGACCTTGACAGCCTTTATCCTTGTCAGCCCGTAGTCCATGAAATTTCTGACTGCGATCTCGAAGCCAGCCACAGAGGAAGTGATTGCAGCAAACCCCATTGCCAGGAAGAATATCGCGGCTATGAATAGACCCATGGGCATCTGGATGAATAGCTTTGTCAAATGGATGAAGGTCAGGCCCGTGCCTCCAACCTCTATTGCCTCGAAGCCTGCCATTGTGCTGGGGGCGAGGGCAAATACCGTGCACATCACAGCTATTCCTGCAATAAGGGATACGGAGTTGTTACCCAGACCGGTGATGAAGGCGTTGAGAGTGATGTCCTCCTTCTTCTTCATGTACACTGCATATGTTATTGCCATTCCCATTCCCGCAGAGCAGGACCAGGCAGACTGGGCCATTGCACGAATCCAGATCTCGCCGGTGCCCAGCTTCTCGAACCTCGGAATGAACATGAACCTCAATCCATTTATTGCACCTGGTAGGGAGACTGCCCAGATGGCTGCAATGCCCAGGAGCACGATGAGGGCCGGGAGGAGAACCTTGTTGAGCCGCTCAATGCCTTTGCTTATCCCCTTGAGCACCACGTATGCGGATAGGGCGATTGCAGTCATCTGGAAGAATATCACAATCCACGGGTTGGCTATGAAGTTGTCCCACATCGCGACTGTGTCAACATCCTTGTTCAGGCCGCCGGATATCGCCTTGTAGAAGTAGAACATCGTCCAGCCCATCACAACCGAATAATAGAACTGGATTGCCGCGGACACCCATACCATCCAGGTGCCCATCCAGGCGTACTTCTTGCCCAGCATTGTCTTGAATGAGCCTATCGTGCCCATCCTGGTGTTCTTTCCGATCGCGAATTCGGCTATTAGAAGGGGAATCGACCACAAAAACAGGAATATGACCCAGGCGACCAGGAAGGCCCCGCCGCCGTTCAATGCGACCTCCTTCGGGAAGCGCCATATGTTGCCAGTGCCCACTGCAGCACCCATTGCCGCGAGTATGAAGCCCCAGCGGGAGGTGAAATGGTCGCTCTTCTCTGTCTTGTCTGTCAAGCCACGTCCCCCGCATTCTTCCTCTTCTCTGCCATGATTGCTAGGTGCATCGACTTCGCGAAGCCGCCCCAGATTATGCCGAATACAATGAGGATCATGAGGTACATGAGCGCGGTGTCCAGGGCTGACAGGCCTATGTCCAGGTCAACCTGGTACTCGTAGTGCTCCAGGGGGGCGTATGTCTTGCTCAATGTGGAATGTCCCTTCACGTCCACTGCCTCAAGGTAATAACTAACTTCGGTCCCGGGTCTCTGCTTTGGTATGTACACCTGATAGGTGGCGTCGCCCACGCTGTCCATTGCAATTGCCTGATACTCGCGCCCGTCAACAGAGTAATGCACCCTCATCCCTCCGGGTGCGATCCCCACATCGCTAAGCACTGTGGCCTCGATGTTGTAACCCTCGTAGGCATTGGATATATCCTTGCTGTGATTGTAATTGATGACCGGAGAGTCCATGTGCGGGTTCGCCGCCGTCTCAGCCAGGAACAGGCAGACATTGGTCTGCGGTTTGAAGAACTCGTTGTACCAGTCCTCGTTCGGGGGGCGGTGCTCCGTGCCCAGCTCGATAGTGTATGCATATATTCCAAGCTCGCCGTACAGGAAATCATCGCTGTCCCCTGATGCTGGGTACAAATCTGCGGCCTGCTGCAGCGTGTAGTTCGTGTACTCAACCATCTTCTGCCCGACCTTAATGAACAGCTCCTCCTCTGGGGTGTCCATCGGCGTGTACCCCCAGGGGTACAATATCAGCTCGCTGTACGAGTGGTAGGACATCGAGAAAACGAAGTTGTTCGCTTCCGCCAGGTTCTTCACGGCTATAGTCTCCCTCTCGGAGAAGGGCGACGGCCCGCGGTATGTGTTGGAGTAGGGGTTCTGTGTAGTGGCAGCGTTCGGGTAGCCCCACTTGTAACCGTAATTGCGGTTCAGGTCAACGCCGTATGGCTTCACGTTCTCGCCGACGAGTGTGTCGCCCCTCCAGGGCTGGCGGTTCTTTCTCCAGGACTCGCCAGTGTTCTCCATGTAGACCAGGCCGTCCGGATTTAGAAGGGGAACAATCCATATCTCGCGGTTGTTCACAAGCCAGGTGATGCGTGTATCCTTTGAGTAGTTGTTCACGACCATGTCAATGAAATATATCAACACCTCGTAGGCCATCCATTCATTTGCATGGTGAGCGCCCACCAGCAGAACCTGGGGCTCGTCCATCTCCCGGAGCTTGGGGTTGTCCGATATCTTGACGCCTGTAATCTCCCTTCCCTCGTACGTGAGCCCGATTGACTGCACAACCATGATGTCTGGGTGGGCAATTGCCAGGGTGTTGATTAAGGCGTTCATCTCGTCGTAGGTGTGGTAGTCGCTGTAATCGCCAATCACGCCATCGTACTGGCCAACTGGCTCTGGGGATTGGGCAATGTTCGTTGGAATGAGAGGCATTAAAATGAAGGCTAATAGGATAACCATGGCTCTGGTGTGAAGATTCTTGTGGTTGTGTCCTCTCATCCGGCAATTGTAATGCATACCGATATTATTAATTTTAGGTTAACAAATTTATTTATACCATTTCATTCATAGATAATAATGGTAATTAAATGACTTCACCCCCCTCGATATTCGATGAAATCATTAAATGGACCCGCATAAAAAGGAACTTTTACGGTGTAATCGCGTGGATGTTGATTATCCTCTTACTTGCAGGGGACTTCGCATACTGGGCATCTGCAATTGACACGGACCCGCCGCCTAAAAAAAAGAAGGTGGTTCCAGGAGAAGTTAATTACACCGTGATTTTTGAGGTGCCAATCGATACATCTATTAGCATACAATTTGCTAGGCCGCAGACAGATAGCGATTCTGTGGAATTCTCATTTCCAGTAAATGAGAATGCGACTATCGGATTCATAAACGTAACAATTTGGTCGGGGGTACTAAATCCCTCCATGAAAGTATACCTCTACGATTCCATAGGAAATACAATATACATGAGCCAAAACGCTGAAATATATGTCCTCATAATATTGGACAACAAGACCCTCGAAGCCGGTGGCCTTGGTGAGTGGAAAATAAAAGTAGACCCATACTCAGGCATCAATATCAGTTTCGATACCACAGTTACCATCGGATACTTGGTTCCCGAAGTTAAAGAATAAATAGCAACCTTTTTTATTGGTGTGTGTATTTCAGCGACAGTGTTTGCATGGACGAAAGATACCTTACCCCACAGAACATGGCTCAAAAGGCTGAGCAGTGGCTGGCCCACCTGCCGATAACGCATTCTAGGGAAGTGAATTTCAGATTCGCCCCCGAAAGGTCGGCCCTATTGGTCATAGACATGCAGGACTTCTTCCTGCTGGAGGAGAGCCACGCCTTCATCCCTTCAGCGCCCGAGATATTGCCGAACGTGAACGCCTTGATTGCAGCATACAGGAAAAGAGGGCTCCCAATTTTCTTCACCTACCACGCATTAGAAGAAGGAGAGGATGCAGGCATAATGGGCCGCTTCTGGGGCGATGTGCTGCGCACTACAAACCCGCACCACAAACTGCACGGCCAGCTGGATTTTAGAGAAGGAGATGACGCCATTCGAAAGACGAAGTACAGCGCGTTCTGGAAAACACCTCTGGGCAGCCTCCTTGAGCAAAACAAAATAGAAAGGGTGGTGATAACAGGGGTTGTCACGCACCTGTGCTGCGAGACCACTGCCAGGGGTGCGTTCATGCGCGATTTGGAAGTCTATTTTGTTATAGATGGAACAGCTGCTGACAATGAAGAATTGCACCTCTCCAGCCTGCGCACGCTGACAGACGGATACGCAATGCCGGTAACTGCCAGGCAGATAATAACAGAGGTGGAAAAGAGTGCATGATGTTGCCATCATAGGCGCTGGCCCTGCGGGTGTGGCTGCAGCCATCTACCTGAAGCGAGCTGGCCTGGACCTCGTCATCTTTGAGAAGAACGAGGTTGGTGGCCTCGTAAGGAACGCAAATCTTGTGGAAAATTACCCAGGCTTCCCAAACGGGCTCAAAGGAATGGAGCTGTCGAGAAAGCTAGAGGAACATCTGGCAAGATGGGACATCCACCCTATTAAGGAGCAGGTTGCCGGAGTTGAAAAAGACAAATATTTCACTATCATCACAGCCAATGCCAAATATGCAGCGAAAAATGTGATGATCGCCACTGGCACATCCCCGAAAAATCTTGGCATACCAGGCGAGGCTGTGGCCTCGGGCAAGTTCGTGTTCTATGAGGTGATCGACCTCGTGCCGAGGCTGGTGCCTGGCAGCGTATGCACGGTTGTCGGGGGTGGCGATGCGGCATTCGACTACGCGCTGACGCTGGCAGAGTACGGGGCCATAGTGGAGTTGTGCTATCGAAAGGAAAAGCCAGAGTGTCTTTCACTCCTGGAGAAGCGGGTAAAAGAAAGTGCCTCGATTCACGCCCATCCCTGCACTTCAGTCACAGAGATTTCTGTGGATGGTGACATGATTACCGTTAAATTCCGATTCCCGGAAAAGGTGAAAGATTTATCAAATGGAAATGGCTTACAGGGCAGCGTGGCTGATAGAAAGAAAGGGACTAACGATATCTGGGTAAGACCTGATTTCGTGCTCATTGCCTGCGGCAGGGTTCCCGACCGGGAACTGCTTGCACATGGTTTGGATGAGAACACACCCGGGCTCTACATAGCCGGCGATGTGAGGGGCGGAGACTTCAGGCAGGTAGGCATTGCAGTTGGCGATGCTCTCACCCAGGCAATGAAAATAGACCACGAATTCAAGCGAGGAATATGCAATGATCGAGATCGTAGCCGAGCAGGGTAGGGATGAGCTGGCAAAGGTTTTCGTAGCCAAAATGAGGAATAGCGACGAGCATCTCGTGGAATTCGTGGAGTCGGTCCAGCCGCCTGTTCCCAGGGACCAGAAATGGGTGTTGATAGTGTCCACCCTTTTCGGATGCCCGATCGGCTGCAGGATGTGCGACGCCACCAACGATTTCAAGGGGAAATTGACAGCGGAAGAGATACTGGAAGAAATCGATTTCCTTATCCGGAAAAGATATCCCGATGGCAACGTGCCGGTTCCGAAACTAAAGGTCCAGTTCGCAAGGATGGGTGACTCTGCACTGAACCCGAATGTGCTGGACGTGCTAGAGCAGCTTCCTGCTAGATACAATGCCCCGGGGCTCATGCCCTCCATCTCAACGATTGCACCTGTGGGCAGGGATGATTTCTTTGGCAGGCTGATCCACATCAAGAACAGGCTCTACCCGAACGGGAGGTTCCAGTTCCAGTTCTCGGTACACACGACTGATGACAAAAAGAGGAGGGAGTTGATACCTGCAAACACCTGGCCGCTGGAGAAGATGGCCGATTATGGAGAGGCATTCTTCTCTGAGGGCGACAGGAAGCTCACTCTCAACTTCGCGGTGGCCAAAGGCTACCCCATAGACACAGAGAAGGTGCGGGCGCTCTTCGACCCAGACAAGTTTCTCATAAAGCTGACGCCCATCAACCCGACCCGGAGCGCGGAGCGAAGCGGGCTGGAGACCGGGATAGACCCCCACGACCCCGAGAGTGCGAAGGAATTGATGGACGCCTTCCGCTCAAAGGGCTTCGAGGTCATACTAAGCATTGGCGAGGTAGAGGAGAACAAAATCGGCTCGAACTGCGGGATGTTCGTGAGCCAGGTGCGGGACGGGATATTATAAAGACTGCAAATATATTTGCCAGGAGGCAATCCCCACGTAGCGGACGGGAACGACCCTCCACAGGGAGCCTTCGCTTCTTGTCGCCCTCTATGCGAAACACGTGTTCGTCCGCGTCCAGTTTACAATGTTGGAAGATAGAGTAATCCTTCATGACTACTCCTCCCCGTCGAGGAAGCGCCACAGGGGTATCTGCTTAACACTTCCCACATCAGGGCCAGCTCTCCTGGTCACGACATATTTATCCTTTACCCGTCTCCCTTTGTACCTGGAAAGGCATGATATCTGCTCCTTCTCCACCCGGTCCCAGTACTTCACCTCGACCGCCTTCCCACCGACCAGAAAATCTATTTCTCCTTCTTTTTCCAGCAGGTATCTGACATCCCCCTCCTCTTTGAGGCCGAGATATACTGCGTTCTCGGCAAGGGAGCCGATGCTGCTCTCGCCGGCGATGACCGTACGGATACCGGTGTCTGGCGCATAGCATTTTCTGGGCGAAGCCTTACGAACATTCGGGGACCCTTCCCTCTCGATGACTTCGAGAAGATATGCTTCCTCGAAATATCCCACATACCTTCTGGCCGTGTCAACGCTCACATCGATCAACCTACCCATCTTACTGAAACTGAGCCGTTTTCCGACCCGCACCATCAGGAGGAAGTAGAGCTCTTTGAGCAGTTTGGGGTCTTGGACATCGTACCGGCTGCATATGTCCTTGTAGATGACATCCTCGATAACGTCCGTCAGCGTCTGCGGGTCACCGGTCAAGACGTACTCGGGCATTCCCCCTGTCCGCAGGTACTCATCCATCAACGCCTCCATGAGTTGGGGTTCGTGTTCCAGATACTCCTGCGACCTGAAGGAAATGAACTCACGAAAGCCCAGAGGCCGGACAGGGATCCGGCGATACCGGCCCGTGAGGTGGGGGCTCGCATGGGCCAGGGCGAGACTTGAGGATCCGGATGCGACTATCCTCACCCTCTCCTCGATGTCAACGATGGCCTTGATCTCCTGCTCGAATCCATCTCTGTGCTGAATTTCGTCCAACAAAAGCAGCACCTCCTCGTCTGTCCTGGCAGAGGTGATCCTCCTGGATTCCCTCAGAATATCTATGACGGACGTTCTCTCCATGCCGGGATGGTCCATGGAGGCAAAATATATCCTGTCAGGCGGCAAAGTGTCGAGGGCTTGGGCAACGAACTGCTTCATTATAGTGCTCTTGCCCACACGTCGCAGGCCGAATAGGATGGCCATCTTCCGCAGTGCGAGGGCCTGCTGGATCTTTCGAATATAGCCTGGCCTCGGAATGCCGGGCGGGGTGAATCCCTTCGCCCACCAGGGGTTGAAGCGCCTCAGGGTTTCTTCGAGCATGAAACCAAATATATAAGTTATTCTTTATAAAGGCTTCGTTTACCATACGACACTTATGATATTTTCTGTCGTTTACCAAGCGAAGGTTTCTTAATCCACAGGAATTTATAAGCATCGCTGTATCTGCTCCCTAAATTACTGTTCTCTCCAAATCGAAGGAAAACTATGTTTTCCTTCTTACTGAGCTTATAAAGCGTTGAGAAGTGGAAAACCGAATATGATTACGTAATGAACAGTTTTCCACTGAATCGAAGGAAAAGTAATCAACTATACATTGTTTCTTTTCCTTCTTACTGAGTTTATATAGCAATGAGAGGTGGAAACTTCTGTTTCCACCGAATCGAAGGAAAAGTAATCAATAATACATAGTCTCTTTTCCTTCTCACTCAGCTCATATAGCAATGAGAACTGGAAAAGGCCATAATATTGTTGTATTCTTTTCCAGTGAATCGAAGGAATTTTTCCGAAATTCCTTCTCTCTCAACTCATACAGTAATGAGAACTGGAAAAGGTCGTTATATTGTTGTAATCTTTTCCAGTGAAATTCTGACGAATTTTTTCGAACATCATGCCCAGCACCAGTCCTTGTTCGTGCAACCTTTGCAAATTGGAATTTTTATCGGTTTCGGCATGGGGCCGTTCATGAGTTCCAGCAGCATCCTCGGCGTGCTCGCCACCGTCATCTCGCGGGCTGCAAGCTCGCAAATCCATCTCCTCATCTCACCACGCTCTTCTTTGCGGCCTCGTTCGCGGCCTTTATCACGCTGTCCACCATCTTTCTTTGTTGTCTTGACCATACCTCGTTGGGGGTGCGCTTTATCCAGCGGGCGTACCAGGTGACGAATTCCAGTCTTTGCGCCTTGTTGCGCTTTCTCTCCTCCTCAAGCTCATTTGTGGACACTTTCACCACCCCAGGTCTCTCATTGCTCGCTCCAATGGCACATCAAGGTTTGTAATTTCGAGGTTGAGCTTTTCTAGGTCCAGCCTTTCCCGGAACAACTCGAACAGGTAGCGGGCGTCCTCGATGTCCTTGTCAGAACCTAGGTAGAGTTTGAAGGCTATCTGAATTTCGAAGGAGGATATAGGAAAGGCCCCCTCGTTAAGATGGACTGTCAGACACTCGGTGAGAGCCCTCCTGTGCTGCGCCGATAAACCCCACTTGAACTCTATGTTTGGTATCACGGAATCTCTCTCTGAAAACCTCACTGCGAGCTTTTTTTCCAAGTAGTCGTAGTATGCGCTCTTGGCATTGCTCGCGTTAAGGCAGTAGAACACGTTGGACAGAGAATTCCAGAGCAGCGAGAAGTCCTCGAACGGCAGCCTCTCGACCAGCACGTCCACGTCCTCGCTTGTTCGACTTCGGCCGAATAGGATGGCTACATATCCGGAGACAAACACGAATCTGGCACCGTACTCATCCATGGTGCGGGAGAATTCGAGCGCCAGTCTGTCGTAGACCGTAAGCTCCTTTGAAAGATATATGTGCCTGTCATCAAATTCTATCTCCAAGGATGTCCCTCCTCGAGAACCGTTCGTATATGCCCAGTAGTATGATGTCCTCGCTTATAAAACCTAATGATAAATGGTATTTTTTATATTTATAATTTATAGACAAAGGGAGGGGTGAAAGTGTCTTTTAACCCAAGTTCAATACTACAGCAGCGGCCCCATCAGCAGCGGCAGGATGACAGTCACATCCCCCTCCACGGTGATGTACTTCGCCTGCGGCTTTACCTTCTTCCAGGATACGGCCTCCCTCATTCTTGCGCCGGATAACGAGCCGTCATGCTCCACTGCAGTGGTAATGTAAACAGCGTAGTCCAGGCCATCTTTATATTGATTCCACCAGATGGTGTGGTGCTTCGAAATGCCGCCGCCAAGGATGATGGCCCCTGTCTTGTCGTGCTTGAAAACGATTTCTGCAAGCTCGTCCTCGTCCTTGAACAAATCTATCGAAAAATCGCTGTGCTTCTGGCGGAAGCTCCAGAGCTGCGAGCCGAAGGCGCCGTCCGTGATGCCTGGCACGTACATCGGAATTTGATTTTTCGCGCACCAGTATATGATGGAATTCTCGTCGTCCAGCCGTTTCCCGACTTCCCAGATGAGTTCGCGGGTGCCTTTCGGTTTCTTGTCTGCAGTGAAGAGCTCCTCGAACATTGGCTGCAGGCGCTCCTCCAGCACGATGCCGTAGGACTCGTTGGGCACGAACACATTGCCAAGGCGGTTGATGCCCTGCTCCGCAAGCTTGGCGTCGTCCGCGAAGAAGGTGCCCTGGTAGTAGTGCTTCCAAATCCTTGCCAGATCATGATCCAGGGTGCCGCAGGTGGTTATGATGACATCCACCAGTCGATTCTTCACCATGTCCTTTATCAAACCGCGGAGCCCGGTGGCTATGATGCATGCCGGGAATGAGAAGAATATTTTACACTCGGGGTCTGCCTTCATCTCCTTGATGATGCCGTATGCCTCCCCTATCTTTGCTGCAGTGAAGCCACCCATCCTGTTCATCATTCCGAGGAGGTCGGATATCGAGGTATTCCCATTTACTGCAATGTCCTCTACCGGTCTGTCGCTCATGGTCGTCACATGCCTTATATTACTATATCAAATTTATGCATTCGTGCATTCTATGAGAAACATATAAAAGATGACGCTCAATACAGAATTGATTCCCATGCGTAAGATGACAGTATTTGGAATGGGCTACGTTGGCATACCTGCTGCAGCGTTGTTCGCTGACACTGGCGAGTTTGACGTCACAGGAATTCAACGAAGGTCGAAGAGGTCTGGCTGGAAGATCGACTACCTGAACGCCGGAAAGAACCCCATCAAGGGCGACGAGCCAGGGCTGGAGGAGCTGATTGACAGGGTCGTGGAGAAAGGAACCTTCAAGGTCACTGATGACGCAACCGTTTGCAGCGAATCCGATGTCATCCTGATAGATGTCCAGACTCCGGTGGACGATACCAAAGTGCCAAGGTACGAATCTCTCCGCGAAGTGTGTGCTGTAATCGGCGAGAATTTGAAGAAAGACGCTCTTGTGGTGATCGAATCCACATGCGCACCAGGGACTACCGATTACGTTGTCAAGCCAATTTTGGAAGAGAAATCGGGCATGGTGGCCGGAAAGGATTTCCACCTCGTATTCTCTTATGAGAGGGTCATGGTCGGAAGGCTTATTTACAACATCCAGAAGCTGCCGCGCGTGGTCGGTGGGATCAATGAGGAATCAACCAAGCGAGGTATGGAACTGTATTCTCACATAGTGGAGGCGGAGTTGCACCCCACCACTGCCCTTACCGCGGAGATAGCAAAGGTCACGGAGAACACCTATCGTGACGTTAACATCGCATTTGCGAACGAGGTGGCAATGATCTGCGAGAGCCTGGGGGTTGATGTCTATGATGTGAGGAAATTGGTCAACACGCTGCCCCACATCCCCGGGGATGCCATGCACAACCCTCACAGAAACATGCACATACCAGGCGCAGGTGTTGGCGGACACTGCCTTCCAAAAGACCCCTGGCTGCTGAAGTATGGCCTTGACACCTACGGAAAGGCAAAGTTCGAGCCAAAGGTGATTGTGGGCAGCAGGGAAATAAACGATTTCATGCCGTGGCACATGAAGGAACTGCTGGTAAAGGGCCTGGGTAAGGCAGGCAGGCAGTTGAAAGACTCGCGCATCGCAATACTTGGATTGGCGTTCATGAAGGACTCTGACGATACGCGCAACTCACCTGCTTTCGACATCATAGATTACCTGAAGGATGAAGTTGGCGAGATAATAGTGCACGACCCCTACGTGGAGGAATTGGAGGGCACTGAGCTCACATCAGATATTGCAGAAGCACTGAAGGATGCGGATGCAATGGTTGTAATGAACAATCACTCGGAATACAAGCAGATGGAGCTGGATACGATTAAGGAATTGCTTAGAACCCCCGTAATAATCGACGGCAGGGATATGTTCCGGAAGGATGAAGCGCTGGCAAAGGGAATTATATACATCGGGTTGGGGAAGGGATAAGGTATACTAATAACAGAAAACCATATGAATGGGGAAGTATTACCCGTGTAAGCCAATAGCTAGAGAAGAGGATGCTACATGAAGAGAGGCTCGAGAGTCTGGAAAAAGCGCGGAAAACAGCGCTGGAAATGGCGAAAGAAGAAGATGCGCAAGAGGAAGAGGGCGCAGAAGATGCGCAAGTAATTGTTGCAGCTAATACATGGGAGCTTAGGGTAGTCAGGCATCCTCGCGGGCTCCAGTTATTAATCCCGATAGTTTGCGGGAATGATTACAAACGGGTCTGCTGAGCAACAGTGGAGTCCCGTGGGAAACTAACGTTTCCCGCGGTCACGCAGGAATTTCTGCGAAATTCCTACTGTTCGCGAAATTCGCTTGCGAATTTCGCTCATGATGACTAACTGGAGCAATGACCCGTATAACTAAAAGACAGGGTAGCTCCCTGTCTAGTGGATACCCGCTGATATGGGTTCGAATCCCATAGCTCCCACTTTGTTCTCATGACAATGCATAACGTGGGAGCTATTGGCCCTGCGAGTTAAGTTCGTATTTTGTTCATTTCTTAAGCTCGCAGGTCCCATACCTCCCGCTGTGCGTATAACAACGCCAAGAAGGCGAAGCCAGCGGGCTCCCATCTGTCCGGCTTGAAGATAAAAGAAGTAAAGGGCAGTGGGATAGGAGGAATTCTGTTCCTCCGTTTCCCACAAGAGCATGATTAAATGAGAAGAAAGTGGGACAGGAGGAAAACCGGTGTCGTTATTCAGCGATGTTGTTTTCTACCCATTATTAATCCATTATACTCCGTATCGACATTTTTCGTCATTATAGTACGAAATGAAAAATGTAGAGAATTGGATGGATAATCCAATGAATCTGAAAATTTCGAACGAAATTTTCATTATCGGGATTCGTTAAGCTGAACCCAGATGGACTATTATTGCAAATACAAGACCCACCCACCTAGCCCCCGAAGCCTTAACATGGACTGAATTCAAATATAAACATTGCCCCGAATATTGCTGCAGATTATTCTATGAAATGATGCCATCACCTCTCAGAGATGTTTCCATCACTTCTCCGAGATGATGTCGA
>SDBU01004250.1_pt1 | contig 17678 bp, 24 predicted proteins | sample 2277071 | NCBI WGS metagenome assembly SDBU01 (sample SAMN10397929, study PRJNA504765) | marine sediment metagenome | isolation source: marine sediment core GS08_GC12, 126 cmbsf | place: Arctic Ocean: Gakkel Ridge, Loki's castle | collected 2008 | reverse complement strand
CGTAAGGTCCATATCGTATCTGGAGAAGGGGGAGTTATCATGAATGAGGAATACAAACCGCTACTTGCCGTTACTATGGGTGACGCCGCCGGGTCGGGGCCTGAGATTGTCACTAAGACGCTGGCTGATCCGAAAATCAATCTAGTCTCTAGGCCTGTGGTGATTGGCGATGCGGCTGCAGTGCGGGCAGCACTGGAGATTACCGGTGCTCCTGCTGAGGTAAGAGTGATAAGGAATCTATCGGAGGCATCATTTAGGAAAGGCAGTATTGAGGTGATAGACCTCCACAATATTCAGCTCAACCGGCTCGTAAGGGGGCGGGTTGACCCTATAGCGGGGAAAGCCTCATTTGAGTATGTAAAACTGGCTTATAGAACTGGCTCTGGCTGGGGAGTGTGATGGCATTGTAACCTCGGCAATCAATAAGGAAGCCTGGGACAGGGCCGGGTATCACTATAATGGTCACACCCAACTGCTGGCTGAACTTTGCGGGGTATCGGAGGTAGCCATGATGCTGGTTACCGGGAAGCTGCGGGTTTCCCACGTAACTACCCATGTTTCGCTGTCTCAGGTCATTAAACTGATACGCCAGGAAAGAATACTCACCGTGCTCAAGCTAACTGATGAGGCTGTTCGGGAGATGGGTATAGAGAAACCTCATATCGCGGTGGCCGGTCTCAACCCTCACGCTGGCGAGGGTGGTCTTTTCGGAGATGAAGAGGCAAAGCACATCACGCCGGCTATACAGGCGGCGCAGCGTCTTGGCATGTGTGTTACCGGGCCAATTCCGCCTGACTCCGTGTTCCTCCGTGCCTCGGAAGGACAATTCGATGCGTCTGTTGCCATGTATCATGATCAGGGACATATCGCCGTTAAAATGCTTGGTATCACCGAGGGAGTCAATCTCACCCTTGGCTTGCCTATTATCAGGACCTCCGTTGACCATGGGACTGTCTTTGGCAAGGCAGGCAAGGGCACTGCCGACCCCGGGAGCTTGATTCAGGCTATTAAACTGGCCAGTGTAATGTGTATCAACCGAAGGCGTTTAAGACCTTAGATCAATAGGACTATAATGTAAGCACCTGATATGAAATAGCTGGAAACAATACCGCTCTCGTATATCGGGGTTTATTGTGGTAAGAAAAGGAGGTACCAATGGAATGGTATGATTTGCTGTCGGATGGTTATGGGCGTGTGCAGGAGTTTCTGGAAAGTGCGCTTGGAGGACTTGCTCAGGATGACTTGAAATGGCAGCCTCGTCACGATTGCAATAGCATTGGCTGGTTAACCTGGCACCTGACGCGTCAGCAGGACGCCCAGATAGCGTCTTTGATGGGGGAGGAGCAGTTATGGACTAGGGACGGCTGGCATTCGAAGTTCTGCAGGGCATCCGACCCCGAAGATACTGGATTTGGACACACTCCAGAGCAGGTATCAGCATTTGAACCCCCGGATGTTCAGACGCTACTCGATTACCATCGTGCCGTACTGGAGCGGTCGAGGTATTACTTTACCACCCTATCAAAAACTGACCTGGACAGGGAGCTTGATGAACCATGGTTCCAGCCACTGCCTACACTTGGTGTGCGCCTGGTTAGTATCCTGGATGATAGTTTGCTACATGCGGGCCAGGCAGCTTATATGCGTGGCTTGCGCCAGGGCAGGGGATGGCAAAAATATTAGACAGCCTGGGTTTGAATTGACCGTAGCCATCCATCTCTACTTGTATAAATTCAACTGAGGCATTTTGCCGTGTTTATTGTTCCTCATGCCTTTTCCTGTCTTATTTTGCAGCGGGGTCGATTTACATAATCAATGGGTTGGGCAGTTTAGTCTTCTGTTTACTTCAAGTGTGTTGCGCTGATATAATCGTACCAAAGCTGGCTGTATAGTGTGGTTACAGTGAAAAAGATTGGCTTTATTGGACCGGGTGTTATGGGGGGAGGGTACGGCATCAAATTTAATAAAGCACCAGTTTCATGGTTTTGCTGCGGCGCATGGCTGGTCTTAGTGAGTGAAGATGTCCCTACTTCAGGGCAATCTTGGCCGCGGTCAAAAGTAAATCGGGGCTTATCCGCACTTTATGGTTTGGATTAACATATTCGAACTTGATGGTGTTATCCGTCCCGACTATAAACACTGCCGGTACCGGTAGCAGGTGGTGCTTTTCCCCGGAAGCATCTTCTAAATCGATATTGAGGCCTTTATATCGTTCCCGCGTTTTTTTATCTACCTTAAAGGCAATACCGAAAGCTCGTCCCGCAGTCATCTGGCTGTCGGAGAGCAGGGTGTAATTTAATTGGTGCTTCTGGATTGATTCGCCCAATTTTGACGGGGAGTCGGGGCTGATAGCGATGATTTGATAGCCCAGTTGAATAAACTTCGACTCTATACTCTGCAGTTGACCCAACTGCACAATGCAATAGGGTCACCACCCACCCCGATAAAAAATCAGTACCGCTGGCTTTTCTGCAATTGCGGCGTTTAAATCAAACGAACTTCCGTCCAGTGTGGTCAAAGTTAGCCTGGGCACACTGGCCCCGACCAGTAGAGGGCAAATATCTTCTGAAGAAGAAGGTAATTGGTATCTTCTTTGACTCATGAACCTCTCCTTGTATCGTGATGTCCTAATAATATATAAAGCTTTCTGAAATCTTCTCTATATTTCACCTGCGCCGGCGAAATAAACACAATTCACACTTTACCCAACCAGGCCATATTTGTCAATGTTATAGGCGACATGGACATCCGGCTTACTTGCAGGGCATAACAACCAGCTGATTTATATTACTTCATTGATTGGATTGGGGGGATACTAACTAAATGACGCACGATTCGTTTATAATATTAAGAAGCGGTTTTCAAAGGGAGGGCAAGCATGACGAGAGTAAAATTATGTTTGCTGATAGCCATATCAGGTCTGATGATTTTGCCAATTGCAGCCTGTAGTTCAGAGCCAGCGCCCACCGCAAATACCCCAGCCAGTGAAGAGCCGGTGCCATCAAGCCCCCGGCAATCGTTGACTCTGATGAGCAAGTGCTATCAACTGCTTTGAAAAGGGGTTGCTCTCGTACCACACGTGGTAACTTTGATAATGCTGGGTTGGCAATCGGCGAAAGGGCGGTCAACTTCGTCCTCAAGGACATCTATGGTAATGAATATAGACTCTCCCGATTGCTTGCTCTGAAGCCGGTGGTGATGGTTTTTGGCTCATTTACCTGACCGCCCTTTCGGCAGCGGTGTGCTGCTACCGAGAACCTGTATACCGAGTATGGTGACAGGGTGCAATTCATTATCATTTATACTCGTGAGGCACATCCGGTTGGCTCACCCGGCGAGGATAACTCGTTGGCTCAGCCAGTAACTTACGAAGAGCGGCTTGAGCTTGCCTCCAGAACAATAGAGGCGGAGGGTCTGACCGTCCCACTGCTGGTCGATGAGATGGATAATCCGCTCTGGTGTACCTACGGTCCGGCACCGAATATTGCCTATCTTATCGGTACCGGCGGTACGATTGTTGAAAAGCAGGGTTGGTATCAGCCTGAACTAATGAAGGCAGCTATAGTAGACTATCTCGGAGAAGATAATAATTAAGCGGCTGGTCTCCAACATTCGTTAGTTAAAGTCTGGCCTCTATCATCAAAGAAGTAATATCTTTGCCCATACGGAGCGTAAAACATTACCCGTATTTTGAGACTCTAACTCGGCTTGACGGCACGGATTGTCATACTGACAATCGAGCTGGCCACTTCGGCCGTTACTCCCTTTGCTATTCCCAGATTCTCTGAAATTGCCTCTGTAAAGGCATCATTGATTTTGCCTTGGGTGGATACTTCAGAGACTATTTCAACGTCCTGAAAACCGCTCTCCCTGATAGCTGCTAGGTATTCCTTCTTCGTAGTGGCTCCGGCGACACAACCAATATATGCCTCGATTGAATCTTTGATGGCATCGGGAAGCTCTTTCAGCAGAACTATATCCGATATCATCAACCTGCCACCTGGTTTTAATACGCGGTAGGCTTCCTTGAAAACCTGGCCCTTGTCGGGTGACAGATTTATAACGCAGTTCGAAATAACTATATCAATCGAATTGTCAGCCACCGGGAGATGTTCAATCTCGCCAAGCCTGAACTCTACATTCTTGTAGTTGCCTTTCCTGATGTTCTCTCTGGCTTGCTCAATCATTTCGGCTGTCATATCCACACCGATAACTCTGCCACTCTCGCCAATTAACTTGGCGGCGAGGAAGCAATCGATTCCGGCACCAGACCCGAGGTCCAAGACCGTTTCACCTTCCTTGAGAGAGGCTAAAGCAGTAGGATTCCCACAGCCAAGCCCCAGGTTGGCTCTATCAGGAATCGTCTCAAGTTGCTTGTCCGTATAGCCGAGCGCTTTACTTACAATTCCCCCAGAACTCCCACACCCACAGGTGTTCGCTTGGCCACAGCAAGAAGTATCCTGCACAGCTATCTTAGCGTAGCCCTCCCTTACAGTTTTTCTGATTTCTTCAGCTTTCATTTATAAACCATCCTCATAATTATTTGTTGAGACGATTATTCTTAACGCCCAGCTAAACCTTGTTAGCTGGTTCTCGTCTGTTTGTGTGCCTATAACCTCTCGGAGACTGGCCTGGAATGTCGGTCTAGCCTTCAAGGGTGAGATTGCACATAGAGCTTGATTTCCCCCTTTGTTTCCTCAAGACCAACCAGCTTATTTCCGGTGATTTCACACCAACTGGATATATCAAGCTTTATTCCCGGGTCATCAGATATTATCTTGAGTATCTCACCTGGCTTCATCTGTCTGATTCTCTCGGCGGTATCAACAATTGGTGTTGCGCAGGTAAGCCCTCGACAGTCCAAGGTCTGGTCGGCTTTAATTGTTCCTTGCTCTTCAACCTTCAACTACATCACCCACGACTGGGTCTATCCTTACGCCAAGACCGGTAACCCAGGCAAGGCCTTGCCTTATGTCTTCTTCAGCGCCCTCAAGTTCAAGTAGCACCCAGCCCTTGTTTTCCGATATATCAGCACGGCGGACGTTGGTCACCACATTAAATTTTTGCCCCAGATTATAGATAACTGGCTCTTTAATCAGCTCCTGCGGGAAGGTAAACATTACCTGTCTCTTGGCCATCTTAACTCCCTCTCATTTTATTGAGCCACCCGTGGCTCAAGCTGATACTTTAAGTATCTCTTCGAATGATTCCAACGTAGGCTTGACAGCAAACGGCTGAACTACCTCGGAGACTATCTCCTGTGTCCTCGGTCCTGCTCCGGTGATGCAAGCCACCGTAAGCTCATTTCTCTTAATTATCCCCGAAGCAGCCAGCTTTTTCAACCCGCCTATTACTACTCCACCGGCCGCTTCAGCAAAGATACCCTCAGTTTGAGCCAGCAGCTTCATTCCGGCAATAATTTCTTTATCACCGACGGCACAGGCGCCGCCTCCTGATTGTCGAGCCACCTGTAGTGCCTGGTAGCCATTGGTAGGGTTGCCAATGGCTATAGATTGGGCGACAGTGTTTGCCTTTACCGGATGCACATGATGAGAGCCAGCCTCAAAGGCATTGATAATTGGGGAGCAACCAGCAGCCTGGGTTACATACATGTGGGTATTAATCGGCTCAATTAGACCCAGCATGGCTAGTTCCTCTAACCCCCTCCAGATGCGAGTAAAAAGGAGCCCCGAGGCAGCTGGAGCCACCACTGCGTCGGGAGCACGCCATTCTAGCTGTTCGGCTACTTCATAACCTAAGGTTTTGCTCCCTTCAGCATAATAGGGGCGAAGGTTAATATTGATAAAACCCCACTTGTATTTGGTCGCCAATTGACTGCATAGATGGTTAACGTCATCGTAGTTTCCCTCAACCGTGACCAAGGTTGGATTATAGATAGCCGCTCCCGTTAGTTTGCCCAGTTCCACACCCGAGGGCACAAAAACATAGGACTTCATTTTTGTCTTGGCGGCATGAGCCGCCACGCTGGCGGCCAGGTTGCCGGTTGAGGCGCAGGATAGGGTATCAAAACCAAATTCCCTTGCCTTGGTAGCAGCTATTGTAACTGGCCGGTCCTTGAAAGAATAGGTTGGATTGAGGCAATCATTCTTGATATAGAGATTATCCAGCCCCAGTTCCTGCCCCAGGTTATCAGCCTTGATAAGAGGGGTTAAACCGGTGCCGAGGTCAACCATCTCGCCTTCAATTGGCAAGAGGTCGTGGTAGCGCCATAGGTTCATCGGCCCACGGCTAATACTTTTCCGGTTTACCGTTTTGGCCATCGACTTATAGTCGTAGCTTACCTCAAGCGGGCTAAAGCAAAAATCGCACAGGTTAAGTGGTTCCAGGGGATATTCCCGTCCACACCTTCGACAACGCAGTGTCTGAGCATAAGACATATTGCTCCTTTCTAGGCACTCCCCAGCGCTTGGCTTAAATCATCAATTAAATCGTCAACGTTCTCTAAACCCACTGACAACCTAATCAGTTGGTCGCTAATGCCTACCTTTTCTCTGACTTCCTTTGGCATTGAGGCGTGGCTCATACTAGCCGGATGCTCGACCAGTGAAGCCACTCCTCCAAGTGATTCCGCCAGGGAGAGGATTTTAACCTTGCTTAAGAAGGCATTAACTGCCGTGTTACCTCTGTTCATTTCAAACGAGACTACCCCACCGAAACCAGTCATCTGTCTTCGGGCAATTTCATGCCCGGGATGTGATTTCAGCCCGGGATAGAAGACTTTTTTGACCGCAGGGTGTCCAGCCAGATAACTGGCTATCCCAAAGGCGTTCTCCTCGTGCCGTTTCATCCTGACCGGGAGGGTTTCAATCCCCCGAAGCACCAGCCACGAGTCAAAGGGTGAGGCGCAGGTTCCCAGGGCGTTTGAGAGAAACCCAATCCGCTCGGTCAGTTCGTCAGTGGTGGTCACCACCGCACCACCAACAACATCACAGTGTCCGTTCAGGTATTTGGTGGTGGAATGAACCACTAGGTCAATCCCGTACTCAATTGGCTTTAGAAAATACGGGCTGGCGAAGGTATTATCGATTACTGTCAACAGATTATGTTTACGGGCAATATCAGCTATCATCTCAAGGTCAATAATGTTAAGTAGCGGATTTGAAGGTGTCTCCAGCCACAGTATCTTGGTATTTGGTTTTATTGCCTTTTTAATCATGTCACTATTGTCCATTCTGAGGAAAGTGAATTCCAGCCCAAAATTGCTCATTACATCTTGGAAAAGTCGGTAGGTTCCTCCGTAAACATCATCCCCACAGATTACATGGTCACCGGTCTTGAGCAGATGGATGGTCGTGGCTTCGGCCGCCATTCCGGTGGCAAAGGCAAAAGCGGCCTTACCGCCTTCAAGCTGGGCGATGGTTTCTTCTAAAACCCTTCGTGTCGGGTTGGCTGTTCGTGAGTAGTCATAGCCTCTGGTTTTGCCAACTTTCTCAAAGGCGAAGGTTGAGGTCTGGTAAATTGGTACCGATATGGCGCCGTAAGCTTTATCGGGCCTCTCACCGGCATGAATAGCTATTGTTTCAGGTTTCATCTTCTTCCCCCTTAAATCTGTTTAACTTGTTTCTTCAACCGCTTTCCTGGCGTTAGGAGCCGGGCTATAGCTACCACGACCAGGGTTGCCCCCCCGTTCTTCTCTCTTGTGTAACTGCTCCATGGTCTGGTAAACGCTTTCCGGCTTGGGACAGGATGCCGTTACATTGTCAGGGCAAATCATATTGTTAGGCTCCAATATATTTGGCGTAAAGTCCCCGGGCAAGGGACTCGTCACTCGTGCCTTTGATAATTGCCCGACCATCGGGGAAAATTACTATTTCCTGACCATCAGTACGGAAACGAAGCATGAATTCGTTTAGGCTGACCTCTCCAGCCTGTCTTAAGCGTTCGGCTAACTTCTCAAGTGAAACTTCCCCTACCCCGGGATTTATAACCTGGACTGCATCTTGACCACAAAGTGAAGTTGCCTTTAGGCCCGGTTGCCCCTCCAAAAATTCGTATTTCCCCCGACAGGCAGGGCAATCCTTGCGGCGACTGATTTTCAGACGTTCGAAACTCCCCTGCCAGACATCAATTAAGATAAGATCCCGGTTGATTTCCTCAGCTCCAGTTAGTATCTTCATCGCTTCAACAGACTGAAGCGAACCGATGACTAAGGGGGCTGGGCCGATTACCCCGGTGGTATCACAGGTTTGAATTATCTTTGGGTTAGGTATGTTAAAGGTACGGCAGCGGAGGCAGGGTGTTTGGTGCGGGATTATGCTCATCGTCATCCCTGAAGAAGAGATGGCGGCACCATAAACCCAGGGGATGTTATGTTTTAAGGAAACGTCATTAATTAGAAAACGCCCCTCAAAGTTATCCAGTCCATCCAAAATCAAATCAGTACAGGTTACCAGTCTTTCTATATTAGTGTAGTTCACATCGGTGACTATCCCCTCAACTTCAACTGAAGAGTTGATTTTCTTCAGCTTTAGCTCGGCGGCGATTGCCTTGGGTAGTCCGCTTCTAACATCATCTTCATCGAAGAGAATCTGCCGGTGCAGGTTATGGTATTCAATAAAATCCCGGTCAACCACCCTGACCTTACCGACACCGGCCCGCACCAGTAAACTGGCTGCGGTTGCCCCCAGACCGCCACAGCCGATAATTATAACCGAGCTGTTGGCTAGTTTCTTCTGTCCTGCCTCACCTATTTCCGGCAGGAGGATTTGTCTTGAATATCTATCAAACATATTTCTCCGATACACAGCCTTTTAAATACATAAGCCCTGGGGGAGCAACCGGTATCTACGGGACAGGTCAAATTATACTATACCCTTTTTGACAAAGTTAATCAAAAAGGGGGTAGTGGGTCAATTTGAAATTTAACAGTTAAGTAGCTATACTTATAGTAGACTAGATATTGACAAATCAGATTATTTATGTTAATATCGCGACCCACATAGGAAGAAGGGAGCATAAATATGGATGAAAAAGAGTTAGTGGTTGTTGTTACCCCATTGGAGCGGAAACACACCCATGATAATAAGGTCTTTGCTTGCCGTATCAGAGCTTTGGGTCTGACTGCCTATGCAGATACTCAAGAGCAAGCTGACGCAAAGGTAAAGAGGATGTTTGCTACTTGGGTTGGGTTACATAGGAAATCAGGAACACTGGAATCGTGCCTCAAGAGAAGCAAGTTATCGTGGTGGCATGGGGATGAGTATGATGGGACAGCATCTTACGAACTTATTCTAGCCGAAGGCGGGGTTAGACTAGTGCAACCTCGGAAGAAACCACCGGAACACATATGGGAAGCGAGAAGAGAGGAAATGGTGGTAGCTCACTAGTATGATTATCCCCACCTCTGAGGTAGTCAATGCGTTGGTTGCAAAAGGCTTTGTAAGAGATGACAGCCAGCCATACGGGTACGTAGGTTATTGTGGGGCAAATAGAGAGTGGCTAGTATTGGATGAATCATTCGCAATTCAGGATACCGACCATGTGATTGAGGATTGTTTAGCTAATGAATGCTATGCTGGAGCGACAGCGATGAAGGCTTTAGCTGATGAATGGGTGACTAAGCGAGATAGGCAAGAGTAATAGTCGTAAGAACGGGTGAAGTATAGAGCTAGGCATGTGCCTAGCTCTATAGCTTTGTGGTAAGTCTCACGATTTCTTCTATTGTCCAAATATGATTGCTTATCCCTGCTGCCATTGCTGGTGTTCTTGGATAGGGATTGGCTAGTGTCTTATGAGGTCTGACAAAGTTGTAATACATGAAATGTAATGCCACAGTATGTTCCAAGTTCTCTATCTTCTTTGAAAAGGCATTTGTTAATCTAGTAAATCGCCTCATACTCATTCTCATAGTCAGGTTTTGTCGTTCTGCATAACTCGTTGAAATCTTGGCGGGGTCGGGTTTGCCTTGTATTGCGTGGGGTTCTGCTGCGATACATTTGGCTGGACTGTATCGCTTCTCACTATCTGGCTCTTGTCCATATAGTTTAACTAGCATCGCATAATCAATATCAGCGCCTGCATCTGCTATCTGAGTACACTGCCGTCGTGGTAATATTCGTAAACCCTTAAGACTAATTTGACAGACCTCTCCTTTTTGCTCTGTATATCATATTCAATTTCAATATCGTACGGGTGACTTCTTCCACTATGTATCCATGCTTATGAGTCCCTTGCGCATGGCATATCTGATAAGTTCGGTGCGATTGTGTAAATCAAGCTTTTCCATTATTTTCGTCCGGTGACCCAGGACTGTCTTCAGGCTGATAAAGAGCATGTCAGCAATTTCTCGGCTGGTGTGCCCCTCGGCAATCAGCTTGAGTATTTCCCTCTCCCTTTCCGTCAACTGGTCATAGGGTTCTCTCTCAACCTGCTGCAGGTACTCTTTGATTAATGTTGCCGCTGCCGAAGGGTATAAAAAGGAATCTCCATGACATACTGCCCGTATTGCTGACACCAGCTCTGAACCAAGTGCTCTCTTGGGTACGTAACCGGAGACCCCGGCTTTGATGGCTGATAATACATATTCTTTATTATCATACTGGGTTAGGACCAATACCTTTGTTTTTGGAATTTTCCTCTTGATACGGCGAGCCGCTTCCAGCCCATCCATTACCGGCATGGCTATGTCCATAACTACCACATCAGGCATTAGTTCCTGAGCTTTCTCCACAGCCTCTTTCCCTTCAGATGCCTCGCCTACTATCTCGATGTCCTCGTGGAGGTCAAGTAAAGCACGAATGCCGTCCCGCATTATCGCATGGTCATCCACTACCAGTATTCTTATCTTATCCATTTGGAACCTCCTCATTTAGAGGAAATTTGACATCGATTTCCGTACCGAAGCTCGGGCGTGAACGGATGCTCAAGGTACCCTTCATAAGTTCTACTCTTTCCTTCATACCCAGCAACCCCAATCCTCGCGGCCTGTCTTTTGAGCTTATCGCCTCTTCGACATCAAATCCCCTTCCGTCATCTTTGACGTGAACTTTAATGTCACTCTTCTTAAAATGTAGGGTGACACTGGCATTTTTGGCACTGGCATGTCTGGTGATGTTACTGAACGCTTCTTGGACAACCCGAAAGAGGGTTGTTTCAAGCCTGGGTGGCAGTCTTCTCTGCCGTCCTGCAATCTTCAAGTTTACCGTAATTCCGGCTAATCTCAAGTGATTATCTGATAGCCACTTTATTGCCGCCACTAGTCCTAAGTCGTCAAGCAAGGTAGGACGAAGTTCATAGACCAACCTATTCATTTCATCAAGAACCTTAATCGACAAGGCTTGAGCTTTCTTTAGCATAGCCTTAGGCTTATTTTCACCGGCAGGCAGCATTTCAGAAGCGGCTTCTAAGTTGGCGGTTAGACTGGCGAGGATCTGACTTGTTTCGTCATGCAACTCTCGGGCAATTCTCCTCCGTTCTTCCTCTTGAATTGAGAAAATGTCTTGCAATAACTCACCGCGAATTTTCTCTTTATGTTGCACTTCCTGGTGTAACTTGGCGTTTTCGATAGCGGTAGCGATTTGCCAGGCTATACTATTTAAAAGTAGCATGTCGTCGGAAGAAAATTTTCGAGCCTCATGGCTGGCAATATAAAGTATACCAAGAATCTTGCCTTTTGATTTCAGGGGAGTACAGGCAAATCCTCGAAGTCCTTCTGCGGCAATGAGGTTAGGATAGACAACGTGCGAACCGGTTGACATGTCCTCTAAAAGCAAAGCCTTGCCGGTTTTGGCAACTTTTCCGATTATACCTTCGCCTAAACGATAACCAACTTTTTGGACATGTTCTGCAGATAAACCGTGATAAACTCGGTAACGCAGTAGTTGTTTTTCCTCGTCCCACAGGAGTATGCCGCCGCGATTTGTTTTCATTATCTCCAGTGTCTTGTTCAGAGCACTACTCAGTATGGTATCCAAATCAAGCGATTGGCTAACGACATTGGCGATTGCGTTCATGGCTGAGAGGTTGCGGTGGGCTTCGGCGATTTTCATTTCCAGTTCCTTAGCCTCGGTTACATCACGTATCAATTCGCATACCGCGATAACATTATCTTGTTGATCCTTAATCGGGGAGGCAATGATATCAAGATATCTTTTTCTCTGTACTCCCTCAGCCTCATAGACGTGGGCGTGAGTTGTTCGTGCCGGCTTACCGGTTTCCCATACTAGTCTGATTGGGCATTCATGGCGGGGGGAACGGCAGATCTCAGCCATGCCGCGGGAGATGTTATAGCAGTATCTACCGATCACTTCGCTTCTGCGTTTTCCATGTCTCTTTAATAGCGTATTATTAGCCTGTATGATGAGATAGTTTCTATCAATGACCATAAGTTCATCCTCAAGGCTGTTGATAATTGCTTGCAGGTAGCTGTCTGAACTTGCATAGCCTTTGATAGACTCACTTATCTGAGCGGACGTTGGGTGGATTGGTTTGGAGAGAGTTTTTTGCTTCATTGAACAGAGACCTTGCCTTTTTACTCTTTGGTCACCTTTTCCTTGAGTGTCTCTTGTAGTGACTTAATTTCTCGGCGTAACCTTGCCTGTCGATTTAGTAGAAGAAGTACATAGCCGAAAACCAGCGCCCAGACTGCAGTGAAAGCAATAAATAAATAACTGGCGTTCTCCATTTTTATTCCTCCCCTCAATAGTATTTTATCCCTAATCGCCTAATATTTTCAATCTGCTTAATTCAATTTCGTCATTCTTCATTAAAACCCTTTGAGTCAGGAGAAGATAATACAAAGTGGTAAAAGCAATAATAGAGACAATAAGGGTTAACAGCATGGGTGGAGCTAGACCACCTTGAAAAATCAATGGTGGGGGATGTATCCCCCGCCAGAGGGTGGTAGCCAGAGCGATAATGGGTATATCGATGAAGCCTACAATCCCCACTACTGCGGCAAACCTGGCACCCTGGGATTCCTCAGTGGCGAAGGAGCGAACCATGAGATAAGCGAGGTAGATAAGCCAGAGAACAAGGGTAGCTGTCAAGCGCGGTTCCCAGGCCCACCACACCCCCCAGATAGGTTTGGCCCAGATAGAACCGGTGATAAGAGCCAGGGTAGTAAAAACAATCCCGACCTCGGCTGAGGAATGGGCAAGGATGTCCCACTTTCTTTCCCTCTTTGCAAGATAAAGGATGCTACCGATAAAAACGACAAGGAAGGCAAGCAAAGCTAGCCAACCCATAGGAACCATAAGGTAGAAGATCTTCTGTACAATCCCCATGGTCTTTTCAGTAGGGACATAAATGAATATCAGGTACAGAGCCCAAACAAAGAGAATAAAAGCCAATCCCAGCAAGACATTTCTAAATATTTGACTCTTTTTCATGTTTCACCTCTATTCTTCGATGACATAGGTAAAGATTAAGAATGACACTACCAGGAAAATGGCATCAAAAGCCCCTATTATCTGAAGCCAGGGGGCCAGGGCACTCCAGGATTCACCTGAAAGTGCCAGTCCCGAAGCCTTAACGGCACCAATAATTATAGGGACGACGATGGGAAGGAAGAGAATGGGTAGTACCATCTCCCGTGCCTTGGTATTAACCGCCAAGGCCGAAAAGAGTGTGCCGACAGAGACGAATCCTACTGTGGTTAAAACCGTGATGACAACTAGCTGGGGTGAGAGAACCAGGTTAAAAAGGAAAGCGAAGATAGGCAGTGCTATTGCTTCGATAGTCAACATAAAGAATAAACTGCCAAGCATTTTGCCAACGTAAATAGCCTCACGACTTATAGGGCAGGCCATTAATCCTTCAAGGCAGCTCTCCTCCTTCTCTACGATAAAGGAGCGGTTGAGGCTTAATATTCCGGCAAAGGCGAAGGTTACCCAGAGCATGCCTGGAGCTATCAATTCCATCGTTGCCTGACTTGTTCCGAAGGCAAAGTTGAAGATTACTATCACCAGGATAGTAAAAACTAGTACCGAAGAGATGGCTTCTTTGGTTCGTGCTTCAGAGAGAACATCCTTCCAAGTGATAGCTAAGACCTTGCGCCAGAATTTCATGCTCCAATCCTCGTGCAATGTTGGTAGACTTGCTTTAAGCCTGCCAGGTCCAGGGTTTTTCTCGATTCTTGGTAAACTATTTTCCCTTGGCTTAGAATCAGCAGGCGGTTACCCACCTCGAGTCCTCGCTCCAGGTTATGGGTGGTAAAGATAATGGTGCGTTTCTTTTCGCCGTCTGTAAGCAGTACTTCCCACAGCAGTGAGATAGCCTTCTGGTCTAATCCTGTTTCCGGCTCATCCAGCAGTATTATGGCTGGTTTATGAAGCAGGGAGCGAGCGATGGAGAACCGTTGTTGCATTCCCCGGGAAAGAGTGCCTACCCGGTCGTAAAGGCGAGACGTCATTCCCACCATGTTTGCTATTTCGTAGATTCGTTCTTTCCGTTTGGGCACGTCGTACATACGACTGTAGAATTCCAAATTCTCATAAGCAGTGAGATTACTGTAAAGGAAGGTCTGGTGAGTAACTACTCCGAGCCTGTGCCGGATTTCCTCGGCGCTATCTTTAAGATTAAGACCATTAACCAGAACCGTCCCTGATGATGGTTTCAGTATGGTAGCCAGTACCTTGATTAAGGTGGTCTTGCCGGCTCCATTGGGGCCAAAGATGACCACAGACTCACCCTCTTTTACCTCAAGGTCTATCCCTCTTAAGGCATGATGATTGCCAAAGGACTTGGTAAGCCCCTGGATTTTGATGGCACAATCTTGGGACACCAAACCAGTTTTCTCCATTATTATTAATGGTTTTTCTCTTCTTTTGCTTCTTGCATCAGTTCAATCAACTGTGTCTTCTTTGCCGTCCGTAACTCGCGGTAGATTTCCTCTTTGATTTTACCATTCTCAAAGTCATCATCCAACCGAGCCAGTTCAACAAGCAATTTATTTATCTTCTGGTCAGGACTATCTTTAGTGCTTACGGGTTGGAGTCGCCTCCTTTTAAGTAGGTAGCCAAAGCCGAAACTGCCGGTAAGCACCGCCAGCATCAAGGCTACCCAGGTGAGGGTTCCCTGGTTGGCAGTCTCAGGTAAGCCTGATAGCTGGGCAACCAGAGTATCACCCGAGGTAAAATCGCCGCCTGAAGAATGATTAAACCAAGTACCGTCGATATTCAATGGCTCTTCTGCGGTTAACTGGTCAGTAGCAACCTCAATGCCTTCACCCTGAACTAGGAAGTTGAAACTATCCGTAGGATAGTTTACCCTGCGAGAAAATGTATGTGCCCCTGAGTCATAGTTAACCTTGTAGGAGTAGGCTACCTCCTTAGGTCCAGGTAAAATCGGCATGGTATCGATAAACCCGTCGTCACTAGCATAGATACAACATTCCATCAAGCCGCTGGTAGGTTGCAGTTCGGTTGCCTCATCAGGCAGGGAAAACCTCAGCGTTTCCTTGGTGTCTGCATCAACTTCCCTCAAGCCAATATAAGTTCGGTCAGCCTCATTTACAAATAGGTAAAACTCCTTCACCAGAAGCACACCCGGTTCAATATATACTATCATATGTGATATCGCTACCTTTATTGCCTCATCGCTGGTAGTTGAGTCATAGACCGTGATCTCTACGGGCTTAACTATTCCGCCTTCATCAAAAATGAGCCATTCGCTATTATACTCCACCCCATGAAAGTCGAGCTTTGCCTGATAGCCATACCCCGGTCCGGTTGGAAGTCCATCAAAGACAAAACGGCCTTCAGCATCGGTTTTGGTGGTGGCCGAGTCCATTTCGGCATCATTTAGATAGGTCGTTAGGGTGACGTCTTGGGCAGCCACACTGCTGCCGCCCTTGGTCGCATTAACTAGCTGCCCCTGGATTGTGCCACTGCCGGGTTCAGCCGCCAGGGCGACTGGAGATAAACTTAAAACAAGGAATATCGCCAGAAGGATAAGATGCTTAATCAACACGACCTCTCTGGCTCAGATTTGCGCCGCAATGAGAGCAGAAGCGGTCACCATCTTGGTACCGCACTCCACATTGAGAACAAAACCGACCTTTGCCTCGGCGTAGCTCCAGAATTTGTGTCTCAATTTCCTTCTTCACATCGCTACCCCTTTCCACATTATCAATGTCCTTGAGGATAGAAACAGCTTTTTTCTTGTAATTTGCCTCCAGGTTACGGTAGTCTTCATCAGTCAGGACGCCTGACTTAAGATCAAACTCCAGTTCCTTGAGCATGGAATAAGTGGTATCCCGCTTGGAATGTAACTCTTGTAATTCCTCACCCTCAACTAAGCCCACTGAGCGCGACTTTTGTTTGAGTAAAGGGTAAATGATGAAGGCGAAGGTTAACACTGTTAAGAGCAAGGCAACGGCAATTATCATCTAAAACCCCTCTCCGTAAAATTGGCTAACTCTTTCTCAAGCCGAGAGAGGTATTCTTCATCCTTTTCCCCGAATTCAGCTACGGCACTCGTTTGAGAGCGTTTGCCTCGTCTTACCCATCTCTTTATTGACAGATAGATTAGCCCTCCCCCGGCCAATATTACCGCAAATGGCGTTACCCAGGCCAGCAGGTTAAAGCCTCGTTTGGGGGGTGATGCTAGCACCTGTTCGCCATATTGGGCGACAAGGAGTTGAGTAATCTGTTCTTCTGATTGACCCTGAGCAATTTTTTGCTCTATCAAGGTGGTCATCGCTTCCCGTGAGTGGCATTCGGTATGAGTACAGTTAGCCAGAACCAGGGTGCAGCCACACTGACAGATAAGCTGTTTGGACAGGTCACTTACCGTAGCTGCACTAACCCTTGCGGGGGATAAGGCAATGATAGCCACAAATAGGATAATGCTAAGCCTCATTTTTAAGTCCATATCTATTTCCTCGTTGTTTTGGCTTGTTGCCGGGTTTGAGAATGCCGGCCTTGCCTTACCCGTCTCCTTAGTGCGATGTAGACTACCCCTCCCCCAAACAATAACCCAGCAAAGGACAAACCCCAAGCCATCAAGTTAAAGCCTCGCTTTGGGGGTGATACCAGCACCTGTTCCTCATATTGGACAACAAAGGATTGGATGATCTCTTCCCCTGATTGGCCTTGAGCCAGCTTCTGTTCAATTGAGGCGGTCATTTCTGTCGCTATAGAGCAGCCGCATTTGCTAAGAACCTTGGTGCAACCACACTGGCAGATAAGCTGTTTGGATACATCGCCTACCGTTGTTGAATCAGCTCTCACTGGAGAGACAAAAAGGAGAATAATGAGAAGAGCGATACCAAACTTCTTGAGCCCCATATCTATTTACCTCTCCTCTTATCTTCCGTTTGGGCTAAAGGTTCCCGCCGCTCGGGCCAGAAAGCAAGCAGTCCCCCCAGAACCACCACTATCCCCCCAATCCATATCCAGCTAACCAAGGGATTAACCAGAACCTTGAAGGCAGTGGAGCCGTCCTCCTCCCAGCCAATCAGGATAACATACAGGTCTTCAAGGAGAGTGGAGCGGATGGCTACCTCGGTCACTGCCTGTTCGTAGCTGCGGTGAAAGTATTTTTCTGGAGTTAAGGTGCCAATCAATTTCCCTTCGTTATAGACAGAGAGCGTGGTGGTAACCACCGTCTTGCTCTCGGTTTCATAGGAGTCGATACCCTCATAGGTAAGGGTATAGTTATTGATTGTCATCGATTCACCGGGCATAATTGTGGCTTCCTTTTCTACATCATAAAGG
>SDBU01004249.1_pt1 | contig 17679 bp, 14 predicted proteins | sample 2277071 | NCBI WGS metagenome assembly SDBU01 (sample SAMN10397929, study PRJNA504765) | marine sediment metagenome | isolation source: marine sediment core GS08_GC12, 126 cmbsf | place: Arctic Ocean: Gakkel Ridge, Loki's castle | collected 2008 | reverse complement strand
ACCATATTCGTTGCCCTAGACGACGGCACGTATCTCACCTATGCCGATGACTGGCGCGAGGGCATGCCCTCGCAGGCCTGTGAGGCCAGTCCTCCCCCTGGCTTGTACCAGCCGGTTCGAGGCTTCGGCCTGGTATGGTGTCGCGAACCCATAGTGAGTCAGGCGCTCGGTTGGGCCAGGGAGCCCGAGCGGAGCTTTCGAGGCATCTATCAAGAGTTCACCCGGGGGGCACTCCTGCTCAAGCCAGACGGGCGAATCCGCGTGTTCCGTGTCAGCGGGCTTTGGACAGAGTGGCCCCAGTGAACGGGAGACCATCGGCGATGGCTCAGACGCAGGCACCTGGACAGGCTTTGGCCCTTCCGCACCCTTTTTCTTTGGTGCGGCTCTATCCCTCATAGCCGCACTTTTCATGGTCCTTTGGAAGCCGCTCACCAGGCTCCCTGCACGCGAATCCTCTCCACACGTGGCTGACCCGGCAGCAACGACTTGAACGCCACCGGGTCTGGCCGGACTCGGCTGCGAAACAGGTGGGTGCGGCAGGAGCAGTCCGACGCCCCGAACCCAACTGCAACGGGTTCTGTGCCAGGCAGCCTGGCCAAGGCCCGCGCCCAAACACATTCCTGTCGGTCGGGACTGGCCCGGTACCAGATGTCTCTGACGCTTCCACATGCGAGCAAATAGTCGATGTGCCAGCGCAGCCGCTTCCGCGTGCGCAGATGCCGCCCGATCCGAGCGCCGAGTCCTCCCAGCGCGCTGCCAACGTACAGGTAGTATCCCGCCTCGAAGGACAGCCTGCCCAGGGCACCAACTGCGATGTCACCGTCATGGGCCAAGGACACCACGAGAACGTAGGTACCGGGTACGCCCCTGTTCCTCATCGCCCATTCGGTCGCCGGCTCACTAACCATCGCCAACCTCGCTTTCGACTCTCTCAGGCCCGCGGCTTCGTCCCCCCTGACCGAACCCCCGCATCCATCCGCCATGCGAACGGCAATTGGGCCTTGCTGATTCACCCACCGCGTGGTATAATCGTTGCACAGCCAATGGACCCGTCCAGGAAGGATGTCACCTCATGCGACAATACAGCAAGATAGAGGAACTGCGCAACCTGGTGCTCCTGGGGCATGGCAGCAGCGGGAAGACTTCCTTGGCTGAGGCCATGCTCTTCGACGCAGGAGCGATCTCGCGGTTGGGAAGGGTCGAGGACAAGAACACCGTCTCGGACTATGAGGAGGAAGAGCATAGGCGCGGCCTGTCAGTGAACTGCTCGGTGCTCCCGTGTGAGTGGCAGGGCCACAAAGTGAACATCCTGGACGTGCCAGGCTACATAGACTTTGTGGGCGAGGTGAAGGGAGCGATCCGGGCCGCCGACGCAGGCATCCTGGTGGTTTGCGGCGCCTCAGGCGTCGAGGTGGGGGCAGAGCTGCATTGGGGCTTCTTGGACGAAGCCACCATCCCTCGGCTGGTCTTTGTCAACAAGATGGATCGCGACAACGCCAGCTTCGCTCGCACCCTGGAGCAGCTCGGCGCCAGGTTCGGCAAGACTTTTGTGCCCATTCAACCGCCAATAGGTGCCGGTGCTTCGTTTGGCGGCGTCATCGATCTATTCAGCATGAGAGCATTTCGGGTCCCAGATGGCATACAAGCCGATATCCCTGCGGATCTCCTCGCAGAGGCCAAAGAGACGCGCCGGGAGATGATGGAGTATGCGGCTGAAAGCGACGACGACCTGATGATAAAGTACCTCGACGGCGAAGAGCTCACCGCCCACGAGATGCGCACTGCCCTCCGCCTTGGCTCGCTGAGGGGAGAGTATGTTCTGGCATTGGCCGGTTCTGCAACCCAGAATATCGGAGTCAAGCAGCTCCTCGACGCAGTGGTCTCTTTCCTCCCCGATCCTTCCGGCGTGGAACGCAAGGCGATCAACGAGGCATCTCAAGAGGAGGAACTCCTGTCTCCCAATCCCGCCGGACCGTTGGTGGCACAGGTATTCAAGACCACGGCTGACCCCTTTGTGGGCAAGTTGACCTTCTATCGCGTCTACAGCGGCACCTTGGCCTCTGATTCGCGGGTGCTCAATATCAATCACAACGAGCAGGAGCGCCTGGGACAGCTCTTCATGGTTCGGGGCAAGGAACAGACTCCCATCTCTGCCGTCAAAGCGGGCGACATTGGGTCCGTAACCAAGCTCAGCTTTACGGGAACCGGCGACACTCTTTGTGATCGCGACGCGCCGTATCGCCTGCCTGGGATCGTCTACCCCAAGCCTCTCTATTCGGCGGCGGTGTTCCCCAAGACCAAAGCCGATCTCGACAAGCTCAGCGGCGGGCTCGCCCGTCTCGTGGATGAGGACCCCACATTGCGGGTGGAACGGAATGCCGAGACCAAGGAGACCGTCCTTTCGGGCATGGGTGAGTCTCACGTCCAGATTGCTGCGCGGCGCCTGGCCAGCAAGTTTGGCGTGACCATCGACATGGATGTCCCCAAGATCCCCTATCGCGAAACCATCACCAAGACCACCTCCGCACAAGGTCGTCACAAGAAGCAGACCGGCGGACGCGGGCAGTTTGGCGATGTGTACTGTCGGTTTGAACCCCTGCCTCGCGGCACGGGCTTTGAGTTCGAGAGCGAGGTATTTGGTGGCAGCGTGCCCAGGCAGTACATTCCCGCAGTGGAGAAGGGAATCCGCGAGATAATGGCATCGGGGGTCATCGCCGGCTATCCGACCGTCGATCTCAGGTGTGTACTCTATGACGGGTCCTACCATTCGGTAGATTCGTCAGAGATCTCTTTCAGGCTCGCGGCGCACATCGCGTTTCGCGGCGCGATACCCGACGGAGAGCCGGTCGTGCTGGAGCCGATCATGGACGTGACCATCACCGTGCCGGACGATGCCATGGGCGACATTCTGGGCGACCTGAACACGCGACGCGGCCGCATCTCAGGCATGGAGCAGGCGCACGGCAACGGAGTCATCACCGCTCAAGTTCCCTTGGCTGAGATGCAGCGCTACTCAACCGACCTCCGCTCCATGACCCAGGGACGTGGCTACTACACCATGACGTTCTCTCGCTATGACATCGTCCCCGCGCATCTGGTCGAGACAATCGCCGCAGAGGCCAAAGCAAGGCGAAACAGATAGTGGGAGTGGCTACCACTGCTGTCGTCAAGTCACGGGCAGCTTCTTGAAAGGCTGCCCGTCTTGCCCCAAACACTCGACATCGGGCCTGAGGGTGCCTATACTCGACATGGCGGTTCGGCAGCTCTTGAGGCGCTCTCGGTCGGCACACGGGCAACATTCTCGCTGGGATGACTCGATTTGATCAGAGTAGACCTGCATATCCACACAGAGTATTCCGCCGACTGTCTGACCCGCTGTGCGGACGTGATACGTTGGGCTCAGCGCAGGCAACTCGGCGCTCTGGCGATCACCGACCACAATACCATCGAGGGAGCGCTCGCGCTTTCGGCCACGTCCCCGGTTCCGATCATCGTCGGTGAAGAGGTGCTCACCACTCGTGGGGAGATCATAGGGCTGTTCTTGCGAGAGGAGATACCGGCGCAGCTTTCTCCGAGCGAGACCGCGCGCATCATCCACCAGCAGGGCGGTCTGGTATACATCCCCCATCCGATGGACCGAATCGGGCGCTGTGCCCTCGAACTTGGGGCGTTGATGGAGATCATCGAGGAGGTTGATATCATCGAGACCTTCAATGCGCGGGTTACCTTCTCTCTCGACAACAAGCGCGCCGGCGAGCTGGCCCGATCGTACGGCCTGCCGTGTGGCGCTGGCAGCGATGCTCACCAAGGGTTTGAGATCGGCCGCGCCTACGTGGAAATGCCCACCTTCATCGACGCCCGTGGCTTCCTGGAGAGCATTCGGCGGGGCAAAGTCAGAGGACACCTCTCCTCGCCGCTTGTACACGTGGGCAGCACCTACGCCAGGTTCGCCAAAAGCCTGATAGGGGCCACACTGTTTGTGAGGTAGCAGCGTCCGCCACTCTCGAATCTGCTGCGCTGATTCTCCAGAGAGGTAGCCCTGGATGTCTTCTCCCCTTGCTCTCCTCGTTCTGCTCCTTTGCATTGTCACGGCGGCTCTCCCCACCGCCATCTACGTGCTTCTTCTTTGGCGCATCGACCGCTACGAGAGGGAGCCGATCCCTTTGCTAACCATCGCCTTCCTTTGGGGCGCAGTTCCAGCAATAGCCGTGTCGGCTATCATCGAGATTGCCACAGACACGCCAGTCGTCGCCTTCTCTCAAGGCTACCATGAGCTGGTCAGTGCCAGCTTCGTGGCACCGCCTGTCGAGGAGCTGGTCAAGGGACTGGCGCTACTTGGATTGCTCTACCTCGCAAAGCGCGAGTTTGATGATGCGCTGGATGGAATCATCTACGGCTCTATCATCGGGTTCGGCTTTGCCATGACCGAAAACGCCTTCTACTTTTTTGGTGCGTGGCAAGAAAGCGGCCTCGCCGGTTGGAGCAAAGTCGTCCTCGTCCGGGCACTGGCCTTCGGGCTCAGCCACGCCATGTTCACATCCCTCACCGGAATCGGTTTCGGCCTGGCAAGGTATGAGAAATCACGCCTCAGGCACTGGATCCTCATAGTGAGCGGTCTCTTGGCTGCTACGACTGCGCACTTTTTGCACAATTTCTTTCTCTCTATCCCCGAATTGTGCTTGCTTGCCCCACTTGTCGATTGGGCTGGCATCTTTGTTGTTCTTGTCGTCATGCTGCTGGCCTGGCGCCGTGAGCGGGTCTGGATTAAGACCCATCTTGCTGAGGAGGTCTCTTTGGGAGTGCTTAGCCAGGTGCAGTACCAAACCATCGCTTCTCGCCGCCACAGACTCAAACACCAGTGGCAGCTCTTGGGCATTTCGGGCCTGGGCGAACTTTGGCAGTGGCGTAGGCTGGTGGACGCGGCCACCGAGCTGGCATTCAAGAAGCACCAATTGAGCAAGATGGGCGACGAGAACCGCAATGTGGCTGCCATAGAGGCGCTACGCGCCAGAATCATCGGGATCAGGCAGAGCTTGGGCGACAATGTGACGGCCAGTGCGCTCAAGTAAGGGAGGGTCTGACTATGCGTCTTGGCATCCTTTCGGACATCCACGACAACATCTGGGCATTGGAGGACCTCCTCGCCCGTCTAGGAGATTGCGACGCGCTTCTCTTTCTTGGCGATCTGTGCGCCCCGTTCACCCTTGCCGCCCTGGGGGAGGGCTTCCAGGGTCCCATACACGTCGTCTGGGGCAACAACGATGGAGACAAGCTTCTGTTGGTCCGCAACGCTGATCGGGCTGGCAACGTCACCCTCCACGGTGATCTCGGCGAGCTGCATCTGGGAGGGCGCAGCGTGGCCCTCACCCACTACTCCAACATCGCCAGAGCACTGGCCCAGAGCGCGACCTACGACCTGGTCTGTTACGGCCACGATCACACGCGGACCATGACCCGGGTGGGCAAGACACTGCTGCTGAACCCTGGCGAGGTGATGGGGCGATTCGGTGTGCGCAGCTACGCCATCTATGACACAGAGTCGGGTGACGCTCAGATCATCGAGTTCTAACGCGTCGCCGATCGCTCAGACGGCCAACGAATGCGCCCAAACGGGCTGGGGAGCGGAGGCTGGGGTGCCTACCGCTAATGTGGTCTCTGGCAAGGGCAGGGCCACGGCTCGCTGACGCCTCAGTCTGCGTGCGCGAAACCTCTCCCAGCAGAGACACGTATACACTATAGCCGATACGGCGACGGGCCGTATCGGTGGAAGGGAGCACCAGAGGGTGGGGGCAGACCAGGAGCATCTATGGGTCCTGCGAGCCCGTGGGGGCGATCCAGAGGCCTTTGCCGAACTGGTAGAGCTTTACCAGGTTCCCATCCACAACCTGGCCTACCGCATGTTGGGAAGCGCAACGGACGCGGAGGATGCGACCCAGGAAACTTTTCTGCGAGCCTACACTCGGCTGGATACCTATGATCCCAGCCGCAAGTTCTCCTCGTGGATCCTTTCCATCGCCTCTCACTACTGCGTGGACAGGCTTAGGCGGCGCCGAGGAAACTGGCTATCCATGGAGGAGATCCAGGCCGGGCATTGGGTTCCCGACAAAAGTCCCAAACCTGAAGCCATCACTATCGGCCACGAGCAGCGCGATGCTGTTCGGCGCCTTCTCGACCAGTTGCCGCCCCACTATCGGCTGGTGATTGTTCTTCGCTACTGGTACGCGCTTTCCTATGAGGAGATGGCGGAAGTTACCCAGTCCACAAAAAGCGCCGTCAAGTCGCGCCTGCACCGGGCGCGGCGAACAATGGCCGTCAAGCTGGCCGAGGCTCAGGCGGGCGAAGACGTCGAGCGCGCCGCTGAAGAAAGGAGGGTACGCCGGAATGCACTGTCGGGAGGCTTCTGAGATGATGTCCCTGCGGCTGGACTCGGAGCTGCACCCCCAGGAGGAGCAAGCGTTGCTTCAGCACGTCTTGAGCTGCGACAGTTGCCGCGCAGAATGGGAAGCCATTCAGCGGACATGTGCGTTGTTCCGTAGCCCGACTTTCGCTACCCCTCCGCCCGATCTGTCATCAAAGGTGATGACCCGTATTCGACGTCATGAGTCGCAACTTGCCATCCTCAGGAACGGCGTGGTCCTTCTTCTTGGGATCGTGATCCTGACCAGCTTCTGCCTGTCATTCTGGCTGATGGCCGCCCCGCCGATAGAGAGCGTCTTGGACAATCCTCCCTTGGTCAGCGCGATGGCGACCATTGTCGTGGGCGTCGTCACCACTCTTGTGACCTTGCTGCGAGCGGTGGCACTGGTCGCGCAGGCAGTCGTGGCCGGTCCAGGCTGCATCGGCCTGCTGAGCTACGTCGCAGTAGCCGGAGCCCTGGTCATGTGGTGGATACGCCTGGTATGGGGGCGAAGGGGCCTGGCGCCGAGACGAGAGAAACTCTGATGTCACCCCAAGGCCACTCGCTATCTGGGATGGAGACGAGCATGAGAAGGCCGAATTGGCGAATCACCATATCACTGGTTCTCTTGGCCCTGTGGCTGGTGGCCCGCCCGGTGTCGGCAGACGACGGCGGGACACGGGCGATCATTGGCCAGGACTATGTCCTCGAGGAAGGCGAGCAGATAGAAGATGACCTGCTCGTTCTGGGGGGACTCGTGCGCCTGATGCCAGGCAGCGTGCTGGAAGGCAATCTCGTCGCCATAGGCGGAGAGACCGTGATGGCAGGGTCTGTCTGGGGCGATGTTGTGGCCATCGGCGGATCTGTGGAGATGGCCTCCACTGCTCGGATCCAAGGAGACCTGGTGGCGTTTGGCCGCGTGCGTCGCCACCCCGACGCCATCGTTGGAGGCAACACCATCGAGGGCCTGGAGGCTGCCCAGCGGCTTGCCTACGCGCCCAGGATGTGGAACGGACGGTTCTGGCCCTTGCCGGCGTTGCCGGCGCCCCTTGGACCCCAAAGCAAGCCGTCAGAGCCGAGGGTTCGGTTCGAGGAGCCACCTGGCTTCTCGGCCCTGGTGCGGCTCGTGGCAGCGATGGTGGCGATTCTCCTTCTGGCGGCACTGCTGGTCGCCCTGCTGCCCCAACGCCTGACCTGCGTGACAGATGCGATGCGCAAGGCATGGCTGCTCTGCTGTGGTATGGGGGTGCTGACCGTGGCGGTCGTGGTGATTCTCATACCGGTGCTGACCATCATCTGCCTTGGCATACCGGTTGCCATCGTCCTCGCAATTGGGCTGTTGCTTGCCACGCTGATGAGCCTGACAGCGGCCGGGAAGTTGCTCGGTGAGAAGCTCCTCCAGGCCCTTGGCGCAAAGAGCCAGCCGCTGCTCGGCGCGACGTTGGTGGGGACCTTGCTCGTCATCCTGATCGCAACCATTCCGTGCATTGGCCCGGCTCTCGCCGCCACGGTTGCCGCCTGGGGGCTTGGCGCAGTCGTCCTGACCCGTTTCGGGTCCCTCCCCCCTGGCACTTGGGCACCTGCTGCTGACATCTCATCAACCACTCCGCAGAGCCGCGCTGCAGCAACAGCCGAACGCCCGGTCGTTTCCGCTGACCGGGCTCAGCGACCAAGCGACACCCGGCTCCTCGATCGATCGGCACTGACCGAGAACCCGCCTGACGCGGAGCCTTCACCAGACAGATAGCGAATGCCCCCGTTCCTTGAGTGGCGCGCGTAGGTGCCCTGTCCCGAGACCCGCTCACTTCGGAGCCTGTTGCGGAATCCGGACAACGTGCCTTTGCCGCCGCAACGCCGCTGCTGTGATATAGGGTATAGTCCAGTTATTTGCCTCTTGCAGGGGCGGGGTCGCCCCGCCCCTGCACCACTTCATCTGGACAAAAGCGGACAAGTTCGGTATACTTTTGGGCAAGGAGGCAAGGGCAACTATGGTTACCAGCTCTGTCAGGATGACATCATACATCCCAGCCATCGCAGGGGGGGTCTTGCTGCTTCTGCAGATATTCGTGCCGGCCCCACCGATCATGTTCGCTCTGGTTATCATCGCCGGGGTTCTGGGCATGTCATATGTCTGGGCACGCCAGGCGGCGCGATATGTCACCGTCCAACGCAGGCGGAGATATGGCTGGGCCCAAGTGGGCGACATCATCGAGGAACGTTTCACCATGCGCAATGACTCGTGGCTCCCGGTGCTTTGGGCCGAGGTGCGCGACTTTAGCGACCTGCCGGGCTATGCCGCCAGCCGCGCCGTCGGGTTGGCCTCCCGAAGCTCGACCCGATGGACAACCGAGGGGATCTGCGAGAGGCGGGGCATCTATACTCTCGGCCCCCTGGAGATCGTCATGGGAGATCTCTTTGGCTTGTTCGAGGTCAAACTGTCCCACAACTACAAGGAGAGCTTTGTCGTCTATCCCCCCATTGCAGCACTGCCAACTCTGTTGCAGCCACGAGGGATGGTCCGCGGGGCCGCACGCACCAATATCCGAAGTCTCGATGTCACCACGAATGCCTCATCGGTGAGGCAATATGTGCCCGGGGATGCCCTCAACCGCATTCACTGGCGCACTACAGCACGACGCTCCTCTCCCACGCAAGAGGAGATATTCGTCAAAGAGTATGACCTGGAGCCATCAGGCGATCTCTGGCTGATACTGGACCTGGACAGCCACGTTCACGCGGGGGAAGGTACCGAGTCCACCGAAGAATACGGGGTGATCCTTGCCGCGTCTCTGGCCAACCAGATGCTGCGCACCAACCATGCGGTGGGCCTCGTGGCCTATGCCCAAGAGATTACGGTCGTTCGGCCACATCGAGGGCATGAACAGCTTTGGGAGTTACTCCGGGTATTGGCAGGAGCGCACGCAGTTGGCGACACTCCCCTGGGCCAGGTGCTCCGACAAGTCGATCCGCTCATAGGCCACGGCATGTCAGCCACCTTGATCACCCCCGCTGCCAGTCCCGAGTGGATAAAGGGTCTTACCGCCCTGCTTCGCCGGGGCATCTACTCGACGGCCTTGCTGCTGGACGCCACAACCTTCGGCGGCGACGGCGACATACACGCTCTTCTCGGAGCTCTGGCTGACATGGGGGTGCCCGGCCACATCGTTGGCAAAGGCTTCAGATTCGAGCTGATCACCCAACGACGACAGCAGCGCCCCCTATACCGCGTGCTCGGCACTGGGCGCGTCGTGGTGGCAGCTCCTGGCGACCAGGCCCATGCGAAGTGGGTGCCCGTTGGGGAGGGCAAACGGTGAGGACTAGCATGGTCTCGTCTTACGCTACCGAGCACCAGAGAAAGCGCGGCAACTGGCTTCTCTATCTCCTGCTATTGGCCGCCACCATGTGTCTCCCCGGTAGCATCACAGCCGCGGGCTGGGTACCCGAGGCAAACCGCCTGGTCTATGCAGCCTTCTGGGGATCTCTGGCGGGCGTGTTGGTGGCTCAGACGCCTCTTCCGGGCTGGCTCTCCATGCTTGCTGGCACGATCTTGGGCGCAGAGTACAGCATACAGTTCGCCGGCAACCTGCTGCCCAGTTTGGACCTGATTCTGGGCGACATCGGCCGGACTTTCACCTGGCTATGGCAACTAGTGGTGCACCGGATCCTCGGCCCGACCCCCCCATTTGCTCGTTCCATCTCTCATCTGGTCGGCCAAGGCCAGGCGATGCTCGACCACCTGGCCACCTGGCTGCAGGTTGTGCAATCAGGCGGTGCCAGCGAAGACAACACGGCCCTCTGGCTGGGAGTCTCCTTCGGGGTCTGGATTGTCGCCTTTCACGCGGGCTATGGCCTCTTCCGCCGCCAACGCACTTTCGTGGCTCTCTTACCCCTCGGTGTGGGCATCATCGCCAACGTCGCCGCCACCGCCATCGGAATGGCCTACGTCCACGTCTATCTGGCCGTGACCCTGGCCACCCTGGTATGGGCCAACGCGTATGGCATGGAAAGGATCTGGCTAGGGCTGGGATTGGACTTTTCCTCCGAGCTGCGAAGGGACGCTCTGGCAGCCGGCTCGCTTGCATCGGGCCTGGTCCTTGGTGTTGCCCTATTGTTGCCCTATATGACCTATAACCGTGCGGTCTTTTACTTGTGGGACAGGATTGGCCCATCGCTTGAGGCTTTCTATGAGGATCTGGACCGCGCTTTTGCCGGTCGGAATCCCGTGCCAGAGCCCACACCCTCCGGTCGTGAAGGCGACCTGCCCGCCCATGCGATAGGCGTCGGTTCCTTGCAGGGAGCGAAACTCGTTCTTCTTGTACAGACAAGCGATCCAGCTCCCCCACCGCTGGAAGAGCTGGAACTAATGAGGCCAATGATGTCCGCGGAGGAGTTAGTCGCCAAGCACTATTGGAGACAGAGGACCTACGACCTGTACACAGGACATGGCTGGGACAGCAGCGAGCGCACTCATGAGGAATTCGAGGCCAACGAGGCATGGACCGAGCCCTCCTATCCCCATACAGTGCTCACCCAGACATTCCAATTGATCACCCCGTCAGGAAATCTGGCCTATGCGGCCAACGAGCTGGTCATGCTGGACCAGGACTATCGGGTCATCGTGAGGGGCACAGACGACTTTGCAGCCCTCAGTGTGGAGCGGGACGTCTACACCGCCACGTCCTTCATACCCGATCCGACCATTGAAGAGTTGCGACAGGTACGGCTAGATTATCCCGATACGGTCAGAGAGCGCTATCTTCAACTCCCAAAGATCCCCGAACGGGTGCGGCAATTGGCGGAAGAGGTGGTGGCCCAGGCGGGGGCTGAGACCGCCTACGACAAGACCAGGGCCATAGAGTCCTATCTGCGTGCCTTTGATTACGACCTCGAGCTGGAGCCTCCTCCCTTGGATGCCGACGTGGTGGACTATTTCCTATTCACCGCCAAGAGGGGCTATTGTGACTATTCTGCGACGGCCATGGTAGTCATGCTCAGAGCTGTTGGGGTGCCCGCGCGATACGCCTCAGGATTCTCCATGGGAACCTATGACTACGGTCGCCATGCATGGGTGGTCACCGAACAGAATGGACACGCATGGGTCGAGGTCCTCTTCCCCGGATATGGCTGGATCGAGTTCGAACCCACTCCCACACAAGGCGTGTTCGCATGGCCCGCTTCTCGATGGGACGCTACTGCAGCCAGCGAGGTGGAGTCGGCTCAGGCGAAGCAAGGTCTGCCCCCGTTGTGGATCGCTACGGGCGCACTCGTCGTGGTGGTGCTTTTTGTCATCATCTGGCCGCCACGGTGGTTCAGGCGAACGCGCCGAGAGCCACGACGAGCCGTCTGGCGAGTCTATGACATATTGCTGCGCCGTGCGCGGTGGCTGGGTCTCAGCCCGCACGGGGGCGAGACGGCACGAGAGTACCTGCGCGCCCTGGCGATCACCGTGGAGCAACGGGCCAGTTTTGCCGCTGGCACCGGGCGAGACATCACCCTGATAGAACAGGTCTATCAGCGCGCGCGATATGGCGATCGGCCCATCACGATCGAGGAATCCCTTCGCGTGGAGGGAGCCTGGCGCCGCCTCCGAACCAAGCTCCTTCGGTTGATGTTCGTCCGCGTTCCTCGTGCCCCTGAACTACGGGGTACGAGTGCTGCCCCCGCTCACTGAGGCCTGTGACAGATTTGGCACTCAGATAGTGCACCATAGGGCCCCTTCGGAGCGCCGCCGCCGTACGCAAGCGATAGAGCTGCGTTGTCCCTGCTCCAGCAGGGTGTGAAAAAGCACACCAAAAGGGCGGTCGCATCCGCAATCAATGGCGCATATGCCATATGAGTGTAGTAGGGGCGCATCGCCCCGGCATCTCCGGCCTTCGGCCTCCGACCGGGATCTGCGACGATGCGCCCCTACGCCCGAAGACATCTTCAACGCCCTTGGCTCCAGGGGTGAGTCTCAGTCCTCCAGGGCTTTCAGCAACGCCATCAAGAGCCGCCCCAATCCCCTCGTTGGCGGCATCGACAGCAACGCCCGCACTGCCAGAGGGAGTTCGGTTGCGGAGGTGGCCGAAGGTGTGTGCCCCTGAACTACGGGGTACGTGGGCCGGGGCGCTTCCGGCTCAGACTGGCCCGATTCATCCACGACGATCTGGTACGCGCATCCGTCGGCCACCACGATGACGTGGCGTCCGAGAGCCAGGTAGCGTCCCCACTCGGAGCTGGTCTCTAGCAGCTCAAAGTAGCGTTCGCTGCCAAAGGGCACGCGCTCGACCGGCATCTTGCTGGCCTCAAAGGTGGTGTCTGTCCAGATTCCATTGTGGAGCACAAACGCCTTGGCTCCGACCGTCCGAAGCACTTCCCCTTCAGATCGAACGGCAACGTCCGCTTCACGCAGCGATCCCTGTACGATCGCCTTCTCGACCGCGCCGGCTCCGCTGGCGGGCGCGAGACCGGGGGCCGGCTGGGATGCAAGCTCTCGCATTGCGAGGACACGCCGGCCATCAGCCGTCAGGGCATCTTCGGTCTCGTCGATGAGGAACGACGTGTAGGGGGTCACGATGCCATAGCGGACGCTCAGCGCCACTATCTCGTCCACCAGCTCCTTTTCCGCGCCGTCAAGGCGTATCTGGGTCAGCAGGTGGCCGATCTTGCGCGTGGCCCAGAGCCGAGGGATGAACTCGGCGCCGCCCCGCTCCCGAAAGTGAACGTCCTCAAAGACGTAGCCGATCGGTCGCCCATTCGCAGTGCCGCGCAAGGTTAGGGTTGTGTCTCCTGGGTTCCGGTATCGTCCCACCAACACGATCTGGCTTCCGGCAAAGAGGTCTGGCAATGGGTAGGGATAGGTATCCTCGACGCGGACGTCGCCAAAATCGGCCGCGACATCGGCCAGCACCGGCCTGCTGATCTTCTCGTAGAAGGAGGATAGGGCGCGCTCGAGCTCCTCGTCGGGGCGCACATAAACGGTCGTCCCATGGTGCCTCTGGGAGATGGTGTCCAACAGCAGGGTATTCACCTCATAGCCCACGCCAAAGGCAAAGATGCGCACGGCTCCGCTGGCCAGATCATCGACCCTCTCGATGATCTTTTCCGTGCGCTTTTCGCCCTCGGTGGCCAGGCCATCCGTGAGCAAGATGACAAACTGTGGCCTGCCCTCGGTGGTTTGAGCCAGCGTCTCCTCCAGCGCGCGGCCTATGTTGGTGCCGCCTCCAGCCCTGAGGCCGCTGACAAAGGTCCTGGCCTTGGGGGCATCCTCCCTTGGCCGCGGGCGGTCGGCGAAACTCCGCGTTCCGGTGCTGAAGGCGACGATGTTGAAGCGGTCGTCATGGTTGAGATTGTCCAAGACGTACTCCACGGCACTCTTGGCCTGCCTGAGCTTCTCCCCGCGCATGCTGCCCGAGATGTCAAACACAAAGAAGACGTCCTTGGCCACCATCTCTTGCTCATCGACCTGGGTCTTGGGCGCCAGCAGGCACAGGAAGAAGCCGTCCTGGTCGTCCTCCCGATAGGCCATCAGATTCAACCCCAGATCATCCTCACTGGCACCGTAGTACAGCAAAAAGTCCTCCGTCGGCAGAATGTCCTCTTCCTGGTATACAACCCGGGCGACCAGTTCGCCCTCGCGGTCCACGGCTATCTCATGGCTCGGTGAATAGATGGCCTTCAAGGGGTGCCCCGAGATGATCTCAACCCTCACGCTCACCTCTTGCAGTGGGCGGGCAGAGAACTTTTCCGTGTTCAGAGGATAAACATATCTGACCAGCCCATGGTCCACGGGGAGCACCTCGGTATACTCCATCTCCACCCTCTTTTCACCGCGGGCGGGAATGGGATAGATACGGGCCCGAAAGGCACCGCGACCCACGTACTCTAACAAGGCGGGATCGCGCCTCTCTCGAACGATTTCTTCATAGATGCTCCTCGCCTCATCCCGATCGAGAACCTGCGCCTCCAGACGGTCTCCGTCTACCCACATGGCGAACTGAGACACGCTTGCCCCTTGGGGCAAAGGAAAGATGTATTCGCCCTCGATGTCGTAGGGCCCCTCATTGACGAAGACCTGGTCCACGTGGGTCGTCGCCACCTGGCCCTCTATGCTTACCGTCACCCGGTGATACTTGATGGTCAGGCTGCGCAGGGGAGGATCAGGGTGAATGGGGTTGGGAATGGGGATGATGATTCCGTCTGCCCGGACCGGCACGACAAAACCCAGCAAGACCAGGCTGGTCAGAACAACAGCGATTGTGCGTGCTCTCATGAGACGGTGCCTCCTTGCAGGCTAGGCGATCTTGCACTTCGCTGAGTAGACGCCTGCGCCAGCCGAAACGTTCCCCCGCAGGGCATCCTCGATTGCCAGTAGCCATCGGGGATGATATACTCGCCCGCAGAAGCACAGAGACCACACTGCCGGTATCTCTCTCTCTCGGCACCCGGGTGCCCTGGATCGGGTCTTTCAGCAGCGTTGCAAGGACGACACGATGATCATCTCTGACAGGCTGGCCACTATTGCTGGCGTCATCCTGGTCGTCGGCATGCCCGTGGTGTTGTTGGTTTCGCCTCTTTGTGCATTCGTCACCCCGAGCTTTGTGCGCCACGAGTACTCGCAGAGAGGTTTTCCGCATGCCGACCGGTTCAACGGCGACGAGCGCTTGCGCCTTTCCGACACCATCGTTCACTACCTGCGGGGCAGAAGAGATCGCGACGCGCTGGCGACCATGCGCACAGACAGCGGCGAGATCGCCTTGACCACGGGTGAGGTCGAGCATCTGGCCGACGTGAAGGCCGTCATGTGGGGGGTCTTTTTCACATATGCAGTTGCGGTGGTGACGCAGATCGTTTGTCTGGCTCTTCTATGGCGGTCGTCACAGCGTCGCTTGCTGCCGGCACGTCTCCGGCAGGGCGTGTGGCTGACCGCGGCGCTGGTTGGTCTTGTGGCAACCAGTTCGCTCATCGACTTTGGGCTCTTTTTCACGCGCTTTCACCAGGTTTTCTTTCCCCCGGGCACTTGGACGTTCGACCCGATGGACACCCTGATTCAGCTCTATCCCCTTCCCTTCTGGGTGGACGCCGTGTACAAGATCGCGGCGGTCACCTGCTTCGAGATCGTCCTGGTCTATGTCCTGTCCCTTGCCTTGGAGCGGTCGGCCTGGACACGAAACGCCTAGGAGGAGGGAACCTGCTGCGCAGGAGCTGCCGATGCCGCCGCCACGGACCGCCAAGGACTCCAGGCAGAGGGGCAGCATCTCGCTGGCGAGGCGTAGTCAAGATGGGGGCAATCTGACCAGGTGTTCTCGAGGGGGGTCTGACGCGAGGACGCCCGCTGCCCCTGTGCCAGGTCAGGAAACTCCTCAATGCTACTGCATCTCCGCTCTGGCCAGGCGCTTTTGGCGCTCCTTCTCTGCCAACCGGTCGAAAGTGGTCTCCTCGAGGATCCGACGCGTGACTTGGGTCACCCGCAGCCAGATGTCGCGCACAGGGCAATCGTCGCTACAGGGACAGTCGTTGACCATCCCTTCCTGCACGCAGGAAACTGGCACCCACGGGCCCTCCAGAGCGGTCACTGCGTCTGCGAGAGAGATCTGGTCCGGTGGGCGCGCCAGCGCGTGGCCACCACGGGGCCCTCGCCGGCTCTTGATGAGCCCCGCTTTCCGCAGGAGGATCAGTAGCTGACAGAGATACTTTTCGGGGACATATCGGGCGGCAGCGATCTCGCTGCTCAGAACGTATCCCTCGCTATAGCGTTGAGCCAGCTCCAGCATCGCCCTGATACCATAGTCGCCCCTGGTAGAGATCTTCATCCCTCCCCCTTGCCACGGCGCCCGAAACAGACGTTCTCGATAAACTTACTATGCATTATAGCTCAAAGTGGCTGTGGCGGCCAAGATTGCCCGTATCCTTTTGGTGGTTTCACCGTCATATGAGTAGAGGATGTCCATTGGACAGGGAAAAGGAACTGTTGCATCGGGCTCGGCGGTGGGAAAAGGATGCCCTTGCCGAGATCTATGATAGCTACAGCACCGAGATCTACCGCTATGCAGTGGGTCAGCTGGGCGACAGGGATCTTGCGGAGGAATGTGTTGGGGAGACTTTCCACCGTTTCCTGCGAGCATTGCACAACGGAAGCGGACCTCATCGGTATCTGCGAGCCTACCTTTACCGCATCGCGCACAACTGGGTGATTGATCAACTACGTCTTGAACCGTCCTTAGCGCTCGATGGGGATATAGAGGACGAAAGGCAAGCGGAGCCGGTCGGCATAGTGGTGGAGCAGGACAGTCTTGAAAGAACCAGGGAAGCGCTGACCGAGCTGACGACCGATCAGCGGCAGGTGGTGGTTCTGAGATACATCGAGGGTTGGTCGCAAAAAGAAATCGCTCGTGCCTTACAGAGGTCGGTGGGCGCCATAAAAGCTCTGCAGCATCGGGCCTTGGTCGCTCTCAGACGAATGTTGGTTGAGCGAGAGGAGTGAGGATGTCCATGTCCAAAGAAAACGCCGATCTTGAGATCGTAGAGATGTTGGAGAAGCTGCGCCCGTGTTCGCCCAGGGATCCCCAGGCGATGGTGCGCGGACGTGCCCGATTTCTGCAACAGGCGCAAGCGCTACCTGAGGAGGACGCACGTCGCGGCGCTGCGCGTACGGGATGGATAAGGTCGCTTAGCATATGGAGAAAGGAGAGAAAGATATTGAGTACCCTGACCGCCATAGCGTTGGCCGTTGTTGTACTGTTCGGTGGGGCGGGGCTCACGGCTCATGCCTCACAGGATGCGCTCCCTGGGGAGGCGCTGTATCCGGTCAAGCTGTTCACCGAAGAGGCCCGTCTCGCCCTCACGCTGGATGAGGTGCACGATGCCGAGCTGGAGGTGGCCTTCGCCGGGAGGCGGGCTGAGGAACTGGTGGCCGTGGCGCAGGGACTGAGGTACGAAGACCTGCCCGTGGCAGCCGAAGGGCTGAACGACCAGCTTCTCATGGCCGTCGAGGCGGTTCAGGATCTGCAGGAAGACAATCCCGAGCAGGCCGCAGAGCTCTCCGCGACGCTGGACCAGGCGCTGGCCCATCACGAAGAGAGGCTTGAGAGTCTAAGTCTAAGTCTGCCTGGAGAGGCCCAAGACGGCATTGCTCAGGCGATTCAGGCAACACATAGGGCGCGTAAGATGCTTGGCCCGCCTGAACATGCTGGCCCGTCTGAAGACGCTGGCCCGCCAGAACATGCTGGCCCACTTGACCATGCTGGCCCATCCGATGACGCTGGCCCATCCGACGATGCCGGCCCGCCTGACGATGCTGGCCC
>SDBU01004248.1_pt1 | contig 17679 bp, 50 predicted proteins | sample 2277071 | NCBI WGS metagenome assembly SDBU01 (sample SAMN10397929, study PRJNA504765) | marine sediment metagenome | isolation source: marine sediment core GS08_GC12, 126 cmbsf | place: Arctic Ocean: Gakkel Ridge, Loki's castle | collected 2008 | reverse complement strand
GAAAATATATCTGGTCATTCAGGACAACTTATATTAGATATGCTTGCCTGGCGGGATAAATGGGATCCAATCATCCTTGAGGCTATGAAGAAGGCTGAGGAATATGATCCGAGATATATGCTGAGTCAGATAGAGAGGCTAACATGGGAGGGCCATGTATTGAGGAAGGCGCTGATCGTGAGTGGTGCAGACATGGATAAAATAGATACAGGAAATGAAGCTTGGATGAGGGAGAAGACTAAACGAATGGGAGGTAGAAGGAATGCCAACGAAGTTTTATATTGATGGAGAATGGGTGACACTTAATGAGCTTGAAGACAAGAGCAAAAGACTCGATGCTGTCAAGGCATGGTTTAACAGCCTACCTGTATACACCGTCAGCCATCTGTGTACCGTTCTCGTACCATTTAAAGATGAAACAGTTGCTCAAGACAGAACTTTATATACTGCATTGAGAGACATCTTGGAGGTGGAGTGATGGGAAGACACAGTGAGAAGATATTGTATCCTAGAGAGCTTGCTAGATTCGTAGCAGACCTCCTGTATTATGTTTATTCTAATGGTGAAGTCCCACCGATGGGCGAGGATGAACAGATTATGTTAGGGAAGGTATTAGAAGAGTTAAGCAAGAAGGTTGGAATACATGATAATGTCCACTGGGGGGAATTGTAAGGAGGTGAATGAATGAAAGACGAAATCATCATATATCAAGCAGACAAAAACTGGAAAGTTACAATCAACAATAAAGGAGATGTGCTAATCCTAACAAACAAGCGCTTAATGTGTGGAGGTATGCAAATGCTATTAACTGACATTGAAAAAGTAGATATCGTAACACAGACTGGTCCTCCACAAATTGAAATTACACAAAGAAATGACTCTTTAATTATTAACGTTCAAAGAGTAACTGCTGGTCATTTTCTCCGAACACTTATTGCTCCAGAGTTCTCTGTGTCAGATATAGCAGCTTATATTGGATACCTTGCTGCTTTAATAACAATGGCTGTATTCCACTTTGGAAATCCTAGGCCCTTTAGAGGTGAATTAGCATCCCAGTAGTTCAATGTGGGGAGGTGAGATGATGAATAAAAGAATCTGCATCTTTGGTATACTTCTAATCATCGTCGGAATTTTGATAGCCGACTACGTAAACATCGACGTAATGATCGCAGCCATTTCACTAGTGATAGATGGTCTTGTCGTCATAGGAATTGGAGCTCTTATAAGAGAGCAGAAAGCTAAGGGATGAGCCGGTAGACAAAACTTAGGACCAACCTATTTTTGCTACAGACGGTAAGATGTTGAAGGTGTTAAAGTAAATTTAACTCCTTGTCGTTCAATGTCAGTTGCAGCTAGTGTCCTCAGGGTTTAAATATGAAGACATTGGACAACTATATAGGATGTATGAATTGTAATGTTCGTAAGCAACGAAGGAGGTGATGTCAGCTGGTAATAATCCAGTGTCCTTTTCTGTAATCTTGTATGGTCACCACGTGTGAAAGAACCTCGCTGGTGTCCCAGATGCAAGAGATTCGTGAAAGGTGTCCTCAAGGACATCACAGACGTTGACGATTGGTTTAGATCCCGACAGCCTCCAGTGTTCTCTGCAGGGAAGTATGAAGTATTCCCTGATACACCACGTCACTGTAGTGTGTGTGGAAAAGTGTTTCGAAAGTTTATTAGAATGGAAGGTAAATTGTGGTGCAGGAATTGTATCTGGTATCAGCTAGAAGAGAGCAATGCAGGTCCTGATGTCTATTGAGAATCCAAAATCCGAAAGGTTTAAAACTTAAGTATGAGTTATTTAACTGGAGGTTACTATAGATGCCGCTGACTAATCTAGAAGAGGACTGGCTGATTCATTCACGAACCCGTAGGAAGACAAAGACTGTGAGAATTGATACTCGACTACTTGAAGAGACTAAGAAGCTTGGGATAAGACGAGGACAATTTTCAGACATTCTGAATCTTGCACTCAAGCGTTACCTTGAGGCTATAATGGATGAGAGTAAGCAAAGTCAAATCGCTAGACAAGAAGTTACTGAGCCTGCAAGCAACTAGAAGACGCAAGCGACTTAAGCCACCATTTGACTGTCCTCTCTGTGAGGGCTTTCAGTGTATTACGTTGACCAGACGAGATGCTGTACTTATTTTTAGATGTAAGGATTGTAATACACGTGAGGTAGTGCCCATTATTCATTGGGCTAATGAGATTGATTACTTTTGTTTGCTTGCTGATAAATGGCTTGCTGAGAGATTTGGTAGAGAGTTTGAGAGACCAGTATTTGAGATTGAGATTGATGATGAAGATAGAAAACATGTCCATGAGTTGCGAGCTGTTACTCTTGGTAAGATTGAACTGTTTGAGACTAAGGGGGGTGAACGTTTGCCTATAGATATAAAGGATGCCATGCAGCTTCCTAAGAAGAAAGAAGACCGAGCGATAGTTAACTGGACGGATGTCATTGGACAGATTATTGAATCTGGAGAGTATTGGTCTGCGAAGGAGGTTAGAGGAAAGTTTGTTAAGAACCAAGTTGAAGTATTTAGGACTAAGACTATGCTGGATAAGGCCGTCGAGGATGGAATCATCACACGGCTATGGGACCGTCGAAAATATGTGTATGGTAGGAATATTGAATAACATTCCACCAGAATTGCTAATCCCCAATCCTTATATATAATAGCCCATATAATTTGAACGATTGATATGGCTAAGGCTATTATAACAGCAAGCTACGAGGCACAGTCTGCTTGGTTGGCAGGAATTATGGATTCTGATGGAACAATGGGATTCCGCGTGATCCATAACAGAATTAATCCCTTTGCAGGAGTTACCAATACATCAGAAGAATTCTTAGAGACAATCTCACAACTATATCCAGGATATACTTGTAGTATAGGTGACTCCTTTCAGTTAACTATCTATAAACAGTTAATACCCGAATTCCTCAGGAGAATACTTCCCTATTTAATTATTAAGAAATATCGAGCTGAGCTGATATTAAAATTTATAGACTCACGGTCCATTAGGAAAGGCACATCATATACACAAGAAGAAATACAAATCTTCAAGACATATGTTTCCTTGATGAAAAAGCTACTACCAAATACTAACCGGTCTGCTATTGATAGGCTTCTGAAGGTCTTTGAAAAGTACGAAAGGACTAGACTAAACACTTATGACTGGCTGGAGAAGCTGGAAGAAAATAAACCATATACTACAAGAGATATAGTAAAGCTTTTTGGACTGCGATACGATTCAACATTTCGCATACTTAAATCTTTACATCGGGAAGGGCTTATACAGAGAGAGAAACGGCCTCTACTAGGAAGTGGAGTCTCGTCTGTTTGGATTCGTATTAGTAGAGAAGAAGTGATAAAGGAGAAATGATATGGGTAAAAGAAATCATAAGAAGTTGCAATGTATCTGCGGGAAGCTGAATCCTGTGATATTCAGGAAATGGCGGTATGTCTCGTATAGCTGCAGATGTGGAGTGGTTGTCTCAGGCCCTGATCTGTATGAAGTTGAAAGAAAACTAAACGGACAGGGAGGTGGATAGATGGAAGGGGAGTTAGTACTCCGGTGTCCTGTACTTTCAAATTGGAGCATGCGGATGGATAAGACCTGCAAGAGGTATCATATGTGCGATGAGGAACATCATGTACTCTGTGGAGCACATGCTACAGGACAGAAGGTGACAAAGCCATATTCAAAGTCAAAGGCGTGCCCGTGTAAGTATACTACTATGGTTCCCAGTGAGGATACTGTGATGATAGGTGGTCAGGAGAAGAAGATATACTTGGTGGTCTGTAAGGAGTGCGGGAAGTCTAGAAGGACAGTGATATGAAGAGGCTTATCAACACTCGGAAGCCTCGGAAGAACTTGAAGAAGTATCAACCGGTAAGCTCTCAGAAGAGTCTGGGAGATTTCTTTGATGGTGTGAAGAAAGAACAGTTCTGGTGTGACTGGTGTGAGGGTTATTTTGGAATTGAACTGGAGGTGGGTACATCGGCGGGTATGTTGATGATGATGGTATGTGGACATAAGGACTTGAAGGAGAATGCGAGGAGATTGACGAGGAGGCACAAGGAGGAGATGAGGAAAGAGTTATGACGATATTCAGACTAATTGAGGACGAACGAAAGACCTTCTTCGGTGGTAATCATCGCTATGCTTTCAGGCATACTAGGATGCCGCTTGATGAGATGTATCGGTTGTATAACTGTCTTGGCGCTCAGGCTAAGCGTAACGCTGAGGATAAGGGTGAGATTGTTTGTCACTGGCTTAGTCGCAATGAGTATTACGATCATTATCCCAAGAAGTCTTTGGTGACACTAGATGATGCTCGTATATCTGTAATGCGCATAGATGATGGGCGTATCGGTAGGGATACATGGTGGCCAGAGGAGTCTAGACATCCTGTCTGGCATACACCAATAGAGATAGAGTAGAGAAGGTGAAAGAATGAAATGTAAGAGTTGTGGATTTGATCCTGAGTGCGATAGTCTCGTGGCTGAAGGAGCTCCATGTGGAGTTGACGGATGTCATATGTTTACATGCTGCATGAAGGCTTGGAGAAACCATATAGCGAAAGCTCATCCGACTTACGATGTTGATGGATGATTGCAATGAAGTTCCCTGATAAGTGTCCAGCGTGTAAGAGGAAGTTAGATATGCACGGGGAAGGAAAGCCTGTATACTTCCTTCAGAGAGCCGAACCAGATGTTGACAACAGTGATCCTCATAGGATAGTAGATTCTATTTGGGAGTGTTCTGAATGTCATGCATTGTTTAGATTCCGATGGAAGTTGGTATCTGTGCATAAGTTAGAGGAGGTGGAGATTAATGGGGAAGGATAATTTATACACAGTCTGTAAGCCGTGTCCACATACTTGTACGGATGATCCATGTGAGGCCATACTTAATTTATTAACCCTGCAAGCAGCCACTGAGCTTGATGAACAAGAGATACGGGAGAATATTGATGAGTGGCTGGAGATGGTGGGGAGTGGATGAATGAGAGAGAGAGTAGTCTGGGATTTGAAATAATCTATCAAGACACAAGTAGAAGTCTTGGAACTAGAATTATCGGTATCCGAAAAGTAAGATGTCCTCGATGTGGGAAGACATTCAAACAGAGTGGATCGGGAGGATGTTTCAGTATGATGTGGATTCCAATGAACTGTCCTGGTGGTTGTGGGTTTCCATGGCCTGAGAGGGAGATAGATGGAAATGAAAAAGATATGGGCTGATGGAAGCGGTACTGGCTGGACAGCAGTGACAATAGATGATGAGCCGGTAAAATTTAACCATCATCCAGACCTGAAATCTCATAATGAAGCTGAATATATGGCTCTCATTGATGCTCTGCAATTGATTCATGATTATGAAACATATACTGTCTACATGGATTCACAGCTTGTTGTCAGGCAGATGAATGGTGGATATGCTGTTCGAGCTGATAATCTTAGAGTCTTATATGACAAGGCTTGGAAGATTATTAACGAGAGAGGACTTTGTGTGTTGTTAGATTGGATACCTCGTGAGAAGAATAGAGCTGGTGTTTTGTTGGAGAGGATGAAAGATGGACGTAAAGGAAACTCTGCGTAGGGTCCAAGAGATCCGAGAGAAGTCTTGGATGGGAGAAGCTGAATTTACAGTCAAGCATACTGATGGTCAGAACTGTCAGAAGGAGATGAGAAGGATCTATAGCTCATTGAGTCATGGTGCGACTAGAGTGTATATGACATATCACTGTGATGACTGTGATGTCTCTGTGAGTATTACACTGAGATCCCATCCGGATATTCCGTATCAGTTGTATAGGCAGAACCAGGAGTTACCAGAGGGTGTAAATGTTGATGTTCGATTGAGGGAGGAGATGTATTGTTCTACATGTGGTGCGAAACCTGGAGAGAGTCATGATTGTTTGGACTATGTAGTCACAGGGAGTGAGTGAATGTACTTAGAAGATGAAATATCTCACATCGATGATGACAATCTGCGTGCTGCTGTAGCATTCTGTGTAGAAGATCATTGGGATAAGATGAAGATCCTACCTGCTAGTACTTCTGGGAAGTATCATCCTCCAGAACAGAGAGGTCCTGGAGGGATGGTGTTGCATATAAGGAGAATGTGTAACTTAGCTATACAGCTTGACAGACATCTTGACTTGAGTATGTATGAGAAGGACTTGCTCATTGCTGGGTGTATTCTACATGATATTAGTAATTGTGATATTGTAGAGATAGACGAGAATGGTATGGTGTCTAAGGACGATAAGAAGTTTAAGAAATATCATGCTCTGATGTCTGCACAGATTGCAATACATTATCTAGCCGAGCAAGGTATTGAACCTACATCAGAGATGGCGCTAGAGCTCCATGGTATGATTGCCTCTCATATGGGACATTGGTATGAGGGATGGAGGAAGCCTACAACGAAGATGGAATTGGTGTTGACATTGTTGGATTTTATTGACACTAGAGTTAATGTACACATTGAGGTTTGACATGGCAATTAGATGGAGGAAAGATGGGCGGCTTGTCTGTGCGGCATTATCTAAGGCAGAAGAGGGTGATACGTACATCAGTGAGCGACTGGTGGCTCAGCTTATGGATATGAATGTATTGGTAGCAGACGAGAATCACATGGGACTAAACAATGAGAATGATCATCATCCCGAACGCATACAGACCATTATCAAATGGATGACAACGCATGGTTACTCAGAAGACCAAATTGCCAAGATCGTTGGAGGTAACGGGCTATGGCATTGGGATTTTACTCATTGTTGCAAACCCGAAGTGGAAGGGAATAGCTGATGGCACGTCATAAGAAGATGTCGGGGAAGAGCAAGAAGAAGAGGAGAAAGAGAAAGAGGAGGCAGGCAAGGAGGGGGAAGTAAGATGCTCATCAATATGATGAAGTGTGGAAAATGTAGGCAATGGTTCCATGGAGGTATGACAGGGTGGATTTGTCCCTATTGTAATCCGGAGGTGGAAGAGTGATTTGTCCAAGGTGCGGTGGGAACATAAAGACCAGACGGAAACGGTTCCCTACGAGAGATGGCGACACAGAGATACGCCTGTCTCATAAGTGTGAGAAGTGTAGGATGGACTGGTAGCATGGCGAATGTAAGATGTCATGTTTGTGATAGCCTAGAGATTGATCTCTTTAGAGATGGATACTTACTTTATCGTAAAGGAAGGGATTATGATTTCTGTTCGAAGACATGTCTGATGAAGTGGTTGAGAACTCGGAGGTGAAGGAATGAATGTGATATATTGTGATATCTGTGAAAAGAAAACGGGTTACAATCAAGTCAGGCTGAAAATGAACAAGCCTAGAACAGGTCATGGTGTCAACATCAACTGGGATTTATGCTCTGAGTGTGGAAGGACCATTGAGGACGCGGTAAGAAGTATTCGTAATGCTACACCAATGGTGAGGGAGCTAGAAGCTTGAATTGGGATGAGGTAATATCTATAGCTTCCAATGTCAGATTCTGTCCGAAGTGTGGTCAACATCACGGCACTTGGGACCTGATAGAATCAGATTGTGGAATAGACATATATTACACAGTATGGAAATGTAACTACTGTGGATCATATCTAACAAGTGGAGGTTCAGAACAATGAAGAACAAACCGCTAATTAAATTTACCTTCAAACAGCGTGGTGATACCTTTCAGCTAGATACAACCCACTTTGGAGATCTTAGTGTGACAGAGGCTGAAGGATTAATGCAGAAGTGGCTGAACCTGAGAAGAGATTGGAGATAAAAATACTTGACTTGGTATGAAGAATACATTGAAGAACCTATTAGACCACTTGTAAGGCTACTCAGGGATAATGGATTTAATACGACTTCATCTTGTGGCCATGACATGTGGGTGGAGATGGACTTTATCAGTGATACTGATCTAACCATCCTTCAGGATCTTCTACGTGAAGGTGGATATGGGTACTTTCGTATCATTGCTACAATAGAGGAGCATAAGGCATTATACTATTATGGAAGAGGACTGAGAGTGGAGTTATTGGTTAATGAGAAAGGTGAAAAGTAATAGAAATGATAGAATGATGTTTAGGGAAAGAAAAGCTCCCCAAGGAATCATACGTATAGAGTCATATGGAATTTGTGCACAACTCTGGAAGAAGGGAAGCAAGTTTCCTAATACCGCTGAATGGGCTACGGCGGATATACCAGAATCAAAACGTTCCTATGAGGAAATGGCATTACTAATGGATGAGATTACAAAAACAATTAACGTCCATCTTCAGAGTTTAGAGACAACAGCGAGGAAACAAGAATGAATGTTCGATACCCTTGTTGTCCCTCTTCTCTTACAAATAGAATGGTCTATGTTCAACCCGGAATCTGGGTAACACCTTGGGAAATCAATGTGAAAGAGCGATGGAATGAAGCAAAGGAATATTTTGAAGATGACGACTCCAAACCACCAAGGATAATTTTCATACATGATGAGGGAGAACCGATTGGGGTTCTAAAAAGAGAACCAGATGAAAACGGCTTGATATTTCTGACCAAACATAAATCAAATACGCTTTGGTTGAATTGGACGATGCCTGAAAATGAAGGCATGATCTTCTCTAAGGAGGAGCTGGATGACCGACTTTATGCATTTCATACAAAAAAAGAGAGAGAAGATATTTACTTGGAATTAAATCAGAGTTCAGATCCAACAGCGAAAAAGGAGATGAGTTAATGGGGTTCAAGATTAGAGTCACACATGCACCGAAAGATGAGCTAGGAGAGTTACGCATAATTCTCACATCAGACCTTCCCAAGATAATTGCGACTACGTATAGAGATGGGCGACCACTTGAAGTTACAATAGAAAATATGAAGAGCATTCATGATGAAACTGGTGATTATGTCTTAATCGAAAAACTGATTATTCAGAGTTCTGAAGGAGGTGAAAAATATGAGTAAAAAACACCATAGATTAGATCAGGGCGGCTATATTTTTGCATCACAACCAATAAACGTTGATAAAAAGTTTCTATTATATAAAGGAGTAAATAATCCTTGGTATCCAATGCACGAAGTTCCAGACATATATATTCCAGAGGGTTCTTGGCAAATAGTAATTGAGTTAATAAAACTTCCATATCTTCCTCCCGAAGAAGACAATTATAAGTTAAAAGAAATTCAGAGTTCTGTGGAGGGATAATATTGAAAATAGCAATAGTAGGATCTGAAGGGAAGTACTGGACGCCAGTAGGGAGAACGAAGGCAATACTAAAGATCAAGGAGATACTGATAGATGATGATTATCTTGATGTCAATCCATTTGATCCTGGAGATGTGACTTATCCGATCTTAGTCTCTGGAGGTTGTGGAGCCAGTGGTGAAGATAAGAAACAGATATTCGATGGTGGCATAGATGTTTGGGCTGAGATAGTGGCTGACTTCATCGGCCTTGAGAAGGACATTAAGTATGCTGAGACGTTTGACTGGAAGGATAAGGTAGTTAGTATCACGCCTTCTGGGAGAGATAAACGTAAAGGATATAAGTCTCGCAACATCGACATTGCATATGACTGTGAGGTCCTATGGTGTATTGAGCCTAAGGTTCCACAGGGATCTCATAAGGCTACCTGGAGTTCAGATCATGGATGTTTCTATCGTCGGAGTGGAGGTATGTGGACGTTGGAGTATGCAGAGAAGTTAGGTAGAGAGGTATACGTGGTAGTGATAGAATGAAAACAAGGCTGAGATGTATGAATTGTTTAAGTCATGGATTCTATGTTGTAAGAAGTGATAATATGAATCGCTTCTTAGAGATTATTCCTAATTATGAATACGAATGCGTTGATTGCGGAGAGACTAAAGAGTTAGAATGGGAGGAGGTGGAAGATTGAAAATTTACTTAGCACACTCTGTACACGAAAGAGACAGAGGGAGGGAAGTACAAGAGAAGTTAGAAGCCATGGGGCATAAGGTGTATAATCCTTTTTATCCAGACGATATCATCAGAGAGGATATTGAAGCGATTGAAAGAGGGGATATAGTTGCCTGGGACTTAGTGGATAGAACTAAGAGTAATCTTGTCTGTGAGAGAGACTTGGAGGGAGTCAGACAATCAGACATTCTGATAGCTCTATATCCTACATGTAGGACAGTGGGTATCCCCTGTGAGATGTTCTTTGCAGGCCATAGTTTACATATGGATGTATACAGTGTAACTCCAAAGGATATGGAGGGACATCCATGGATAGTTAACTACTCGAAGGTTGTATTTACTAGTGATAAAGATATGTTAGAGTATATTAAGGTAGCGAAGATTAGGATGTTCTATTAGGAGGAAGACTATGTTAGTAGAAATCTCGGAAGAAACAATAGAAAAAATAAGAGAACTTACTGAAGATCTGTTTACAATAATACACAATGATATTGAAGATCAGACAGGCGAGACTTCTGGCCTTCCGATAACGTTCTGCTGGTATCAGATAGTTATACAAGCAGTGCAGTATATGTTAACAGCTGCCAATGAGGTTATAATAAGTGTGGAGGAATAATGGTTTACATTCCGTATGACGTGTTTGCTAGACGGTATATAATAATGACCAAGCAGAAACGCAAGCCCCTTGAGCCTGGAGATATCTATATTGAATGGGTGAAGATGTTGGACTTCTATCCAACGAAGCGCGAAGAATGGAAAGCTCTCGAAAAGGAATGGGGAGATGCTCTTAAGTATCATTGGACTGTTTGGACACCATTTGGCAGGAAGGAAGAGTCAGCAATAGTAAGGAGATGGTTGTAAATGGATCTTGGTAAGGTATCTCATAAGGATGGACGGACATGGATAACGGTGCATGTGGGTCAGGGAGATTATGTTATTGTGAACTTAGATTGTCCTACGACGTCTGTTGAGCTGAAAGGTAATACGTTGAATGTGAGGACTAAATAGGAGGTGGAATGATGAGTGAAGAAAATTGGGTGGAAATAAGAGTCCGGAAAGTTATGGCTGTAGTTAAATGCCTGATCTGTGGGAATCTGAATAGGAATGAAGATTATGGAGATAAGAGAATGCATGGTAAGATTCTCCTGCACTGCACGAAGTGTAATGTTAACAGGCAGCATGTGGTTGTAGAGAAGATCATGGAGGTAGCAGGCTTACCTGAGTCTCCTGGAGACTCTCCCGACTCAGAAGGACCTGAGGGATAATAATATCTAAACTAAATCTGACAGCCAAAGAGAAGTTCCTAATAGAGAGAGTCACTGGGTATCCAATTGTTAAACAAAAAGATGTAACAGTTGTTGAGACATATCACTGGATAGAGATGGAGAAAGGTCCTCACTACTGTGTCAATAGAGAACTGGCATCCCGAGAACTTACGCTCTCGTCAGAAGGATCATTAGGAGTTTCTCATTCAATCCCAATGGAAGCAGTCTACCTAGCTGAGCAAGGACATCAAGCGTACATTTATCCTTGTGCTGATTGTCTAGAGAGATCCAGGAAGAACAGAGAGGAGAATGGACACTCATTGGGCTATGGATGCTTGATAGTATTTAAGAACAAGTCCTGGAGGAAGCAATGGTGTACGCGACCTGGATGTACGAATAATGTTATAGAACACTTTGAGGAGGTAGAAGAATCTGAGTGACCGACATAAATTCTATTGGTTAACAATACACGCCTATGATCAAGATAATCTAAGACTTGGTGATGAAATCGTAGGCTTCTGTATAGCCTCACCTGGCATCAAAGCACTGTATAAGTATATGCATTATCCTTTCTATGAAGATAACTGGCCAGCATTTGAGCCAGGACTAGATGATAAAAGACTACTTCTGAAAGCAGTTCAACGGAACGGTGATATGAGGAAGAAAAGTGAATGCTTCAAGAAAGGATCCTGTGAGGATGACTGTGAGCTTATATATTGTCATATACGAAATGTTTTTAAATCAAAGACTATGACTCATCAACAGTTTGCTGAGAAGACACTTCGAGGTCTTCAGAGATCAGCAGTTACACTTACTGATGAGCTTGACATCTTACAGAGCGGATATGAGGAGGTGGAAGATGGTGTTGATATGTAAGCTGTGTGGGAATGATATCGAATTCGTTGTTGTAGGAACACATGGTTATAGTGTAACAGATGTGATTAATAACAGTGGTGAAATCATATATCATGATGGACCAACTGGTGTTACTTTCACAACCTACAGTAGGATAGAGTGTCGTGAATGTAATGCTGATACAGAAGATATAGAAGGTGCTGAGGAATGGTTGACGAAGAATCCGTAGAGGACTGGAATGATAAGAGGTGTCTGAGTTATGATTGGTGTAAGGAAGCCTCAGATGAAGTGAATCTACACTGTGAGGATTGTGATCATAAGCAATATGAGATTGAACCTAAATATTTCATGGAGATAGCAGAGTGAAATTAATCGATGTATTACCAACCCATGAGAGATGGGAGAAGGCAAAAGAGGATGGTCATAAGACTGTGCTTTGTTGCACTGAGCATTATGACAACTACTATGTGTGGTATTATTCCCGTATGCAACAGCTGCTAAGTGATAATTCAGAGTTACTTGACATAGAAGTTATTATAGATTCACATTATCAATTACAGGAAGAAATAATACAATGAATGAGAGTGAATTTCTCAGACAAGCTGGTTTGCTACTGAGAAGGTTGACAGGGTGTGATAATCCAGTGCGCTATGTATATATGTATACTAAATCAGAGACATATTATATATCAGAAGAGAAGACAGAGTGTTATTCTAGTTAGGAGGTGGGAAGATGGAAATAAAAATAGATGCAACAGGGGGAGCTATGTCTGGTAAGACATATATACTCATGCGAATGGCACAATATCTGAGAGACATGAACTTCAGTGTGACCTTTCCGGGTGAGAAGTATGATGTTCCTCATGAGCATAAGCTAGTAGCCATTCGATCTGATGATTGGGTGAGGGAGAATATAGTTAGGAAGTGAGATGATGTATAATAGAGGAACAGCACCATATCCTAATACCTGGCAGCCTTACTATCCTGAAGATTGGCATACAGTTCCCTTTCAGCCAGATTTCACTTGGACCAATGTGTGGTGGGTGACGTGTACGAAGTGTGGTAACACAACCAAAATGGGAGACTTGTATTGTCCGAATTGTGGAGAGAAGATGATTCAGGAAGTTGTTGAGAAGGGTGTATCAGAGCGGATATTGGAGAAGTTGGATGAGATATTGAAGGAGTTGAAGAAGGAATGAGAATTTTATTGTGGGATAGAAGAACTGGAAAGACTCATGAATGTATTAAGCTGATGAGAGAAGAGCCTGATGTGATATGTGCAGTTCCAACATGGCAGATGGCAACTAGATATCCTAAGGAACTACAGAGCAGAGTGATTAGTGTTAACTCTAGGGCTGTAATAGGAGTCAGAAGAATGATTCTCGACAATGTGGACTTAATGAAGGATAAGCAATTAGAATCTATAAGAGGCAGTAAGATTGTATTAGTCACTGCAACTCCAAAGACATGGCTTGAGAAGATGATTCAGAAGCATGGCTTTGAAGCTAAGAGGATTCCTTACGTAGGAATACCTGATGGGAGATGAATGAAGTTTTAGTTGAAAAATATAGGCCAGACACACTGGATGGCATAATGGGCCAGAAGAAGATAATAGCCTCTCTGAAGGGCTACATTGAAGCACGAGAGATGCCAAATATACTCTTTGTTGGTAAGTCTGGGATAGGGAAGACTGCGACGGCTATTGCATTCGCAAAGGACATGGGGTGTTACCCAGGAGGCTTTCTGGAACTCAACGCGAGTGATGAACGAGGGATAAAGATTGTCAGGGAGAACATAAAGAACTTTGCAAGGACCAAGGCGATAACTACAACTGGGTGGAAGATTATACTCCTTGATGAGGCCGACGAATTAACCAAGCCAGCTCAACAGGCCCTAAGGAGGACAATGGAAGTCCATCATAAGACCGTGAGGTTTATTCTCACAGTGAACAGTCTTGGGAAACTTAAAGCTGCATTGAGGTCAAGGTGCACGCCGTATCAATTCAGAGGGTTGCATCCGAGCCATGTTAAGACATTGTTGATTAAGGTAGCTCTCAAGGAAGGAGTAAAAATATCTGCAGAAGTCAATCAGGCAATTGTCAAGACAGTCCACGGGGATATGAGACTGGCATTGAATATACTAGAAGCTATGATATCACTAGATGAGCCTACTGCAGATGATGTATACTCCCTCATGGGAGTCGTCGATGATAAAAATGTGTTTTCCATGATGCACGGTGCACTGAAGGGAGACATGAAGGCGTTGAAGACAATGCAGAAGTTGCTTAAGGCTGGAGCGAATGCTCATCAATTGATGAATACTATGTACTGGATGGCAATAAGAGGCGGAATAGGAATGACGGATAAGAAGTCTTTGGACATCCTGGAAGCCATGGGCGCAATCCCAGGGACGACTGATGAGATGAGGCTGACGGGGATATTGGCGAGGTTAATACTCAAGCAAGGGAAGGTGAAGGATGAATGATTAGATTTATTACAGGTAATATCTTGGATGCTAAAGAGGAAGCTATCCTAGTCCCTGTGAACTGTGAAGGAGTTGCTGGTGCTGGACTTGCTAAGCAATTCAAGGATGAACATCCGTACTGGTATATGAACTACCATGATTGGTGTTCTAAGAAACAGTCCGGAATTGGAAAGTTACATTGTTATCGGACGATTGCTAAATTCCGAGACTGCCCGAAGTATATTATCAGCTTCCCTACGAAGACAGTCTGGCGGAAGCCATCGCATGTGTGCTACATTCTCTGTGGACTAGAAGCACTAGTGGAACTGGTGGCAGAGAGGGATATTAAATGTGTTGCTATTCCGTGGCTAGGATGTGGACTGGGAGGATTGCATAAAGGAGCAGTTAGAGTATTGTTTATGAAGTATCTTAAACCAGGTCCCGTGGAGTATGTGATATATGGCAGAAACTGAAATAACTAAGATACAGGCATATCTTGGCATGAGCTATAGTACTCAACGGCGGTTTGCCCAAGGATGGGAGATATGGTATAATGACAGACTGATGGCTCTGATTACTGATGAAGCCATCCTGAGAGCATACTATCCTGGAAAGGCTTATACGCATGATGCTGAGTGTTTGTATCATCCTGATAATGAAGACAGGATGGATGATTATTATAATACTTGGGATAGGTTCCCAGGAGACTGTGATTGTCCATATGAACCTACTCCTCCTGAGGGATTTAGTATGATTGAGATGATGTTGGACAGAGTAAAGCAAAGGGTACATGAGATACAGATCCAGCAACTCCGTCAGGTAGGACGTATGTGTGGGAGTGATCCGAATGTCTAGGAAGCCAGTTTGTCCAAAGTGTTTCAAACCAAAGGGCCACGTAGAGGGCAGTTGGATTTGTTTCACTCGGTATCAAGACTGTGGGATTAATAATATGGAAGGGATGGAAAGAAGACTATTTGTAGAAGGACTTCTTAGCAATGTCTTAGCACTGCTGCTCGACCATGATACTTTCCGTGAGTATAGCAAAGAGATCTACAGAGCCATGCTACTTAAGGCAGCTGGAGATACTCGATGGGAATGGCCATAGGAGGTGAAACAATGAGTACAGAATGGGAAATAGAACACGAATGGGATATGGCAAAACTACTAGTTACTCGAATGACTAGCTACAAGATGTTCTTCTACGACGCAGGAGCACATGGGGTTTATGTGCAATCACTGAGGCCGGCGAATAGGTTCATTGAGACTCCAGTGGGCGTGAAGTATCACTTCGGAAGTACAAAAGACCCTCATGTGGTTATAGTGCGAACTGAGATGATGGATAATGTGTATGCATTCATCAGGGATCGACCACAGTTTGGGATAATGAAGATCTTCAAACATGGGCTTTCCTTTAGTACACTTGAGGAAGACGTGGTGAAGGGCTTTGCTTCAACGAACGTCATGAACATGATGGGGATAAGACCAGAAGCTACATTCAGGATAGCCTCTGACAGCAAGACACTGAGGGAACTCTTCTACCAAGCAGCGCTGCGACACAATGAGGAACATAACTTCGGGTGTGCATTTGATTATGACACATATGATTATGCCTTGGAGATCAGAGCCTACAAGAGGTACAGAGATAAAGAACACGTGGGGTGGTCGATATTCACTGTGCTGTCTGGGGAGGATATGCCGAATCGTGCAAGTTCTTGATCGAGTCCGAGTTCCAAAAAGACTTTGCGAAATTTTTGAATTTTTTTTTCAAATCTAAAAGTACGTAGTAATAGTAACCATAATAATAACAACAATATAAGCTACCATTGGAGGCATTATACTGGATAGCAATGAACTATACAAAGGTCTGTCAGAATTATTAGAACCACTCTTAGAATATTTTAACTCTCTAACCATAGAAGAGGCAAGAATGTGTATTCTATATACTCTACTATGTTCAGCACGAGTGCTCCCTACCATCGATGCTTTAGGCATCCTGGAAAAGACGAAATATATTTACCTAACTACTACAGAACAGGAGGCAGATGATCATCTACCATCCTTTGTTGTGTAAATCCGTGGTCCGTAATCCTAAAAACCATACATTTAAATATGATATAAGTAAATATAAGGTTGCTCGAATTGAAACATATTATTGAATTGCGGGAGGTGAACTTTACATATGCCTATATCGCTAGATGAAGCCAGAGGACTTCCCAAGGAGAAGACACAGGGTGCGAAGGTCGAGGAGCTAGTTACATTCCTCGGTGAGCAGGCGTGTAACGCTGGTGAGATTGCAGAATTCCTAGGAGTTAGGAAGGCTGGAGTATACACTAAGCTCAAGCGCCTAGTGGAGGAGGAAATCCTTGAGAGGGTCTATGACGCTAAGGGAGTCAGCTACTGGTTCACAGCTTAGCTGCTGGATCCTTAGCAACGAATACTCTAGGTTTTTTAAATTTCTTTCCTTCGGAGGGAGAGGTGTCAGATGAAGAAGATAACTCCATTCGATAACCTCGATGACCTATTTGAAGGTAAAGCTTGGCTAGCACTAGAGCTAGCAGAAAAAGTTGGAATGTCTGTCGATGCTATTCGACAGAAGATGATTGTATTGGAGAATGCCGGATTGATTACACACGTACGAGAAGGTCGATTTAATGTATACTTCACGGTGAAAGACCGTGAGAAGTATCTTAATGAGAATCCGGAAGAACGTTTTAGGACGAAGTCGAGGAGGTGAATTTTATGAAAATTGATGATATAACACTAGGTAAGCTAAACCTTTGGGCAGAGAAGTCCCCTAAGGAAATAGATGATCTTAAGGAAATATTCGAAGAGAAGTACAATGAAATCAAAGAGCTCCATCCTGACATGGCAAAAGATGCGCTCATCAAGCGTGCTAGGTTCCAAACATATCGCGCCGTTAAATCAGCTGGTCGCAGCACGGCAAGGCCGACAATTGGTCTGTTTATCGGATTCAATCAGGCATATGACATTACTCAGAACAACAGGAAGTACGCACTAGAGATCTACGCCAGGAATCCGTCAAAGGCTGTCGAGGATGGTCTAACCGATGCTGATGGTATGGTTCTCGATAACCGTGCTAAGATGCCTTGGGGAGCGGATAACCCTGACTATGGTAAGGAGATGAAGCCAAACTTCCTGAGG
>SDBU01004246.1_pt1 | contig 17683 bp, 29 predicted proteins | sample 2277071 | NCBI WGS metagenome assembly SDBU01 (sample SAMN10397929, study PRJNA504765) | marine sediment metagenome | isolation source: marine sediment core GS08_GC12, 126 cmbsf | place: Arctic Ocean: Gakkel Ridge, Loki's castle | collected 2008 | reverse complement strand
CCAATTCTACTTCAGAACCACTGATGTCACAGGTACGGCTAAATTACCTAAAGATGTAGAAATGGTTATGCCAGGGGATAACGTAACGGTAGAAGTAGAGCTCATTACGCCTATAGCCATGGAAAAAGAACTGAGATTTGCTATTCGTGAAGGCGGCCATACTGTCGGAGCAGGCGTAATAAGCGAGGTATTGGAATAAAAAATAGAAAGCGGTATTCATGAGCGCGAAGAAAGCAAAAGAAAAAATAAAACCTCAGCAGAAGATAAGAATAAAACTCATGGCTTACGACCACAGATTGCTGGATCTGTCTGCGGGAGAAATAGTGGAAACAGCAAAGAAAACAGGTGCGCTTGTTTCGGGTCCGGTGCCACTTCCAACAAAAAGGGAAGTGTTTACGGTATTGAGGTCTCCGCATATTGATAAAAAATCGCGCGAGCAATTCCAAATAAAAACACACAAAAGATTGCTAGAGATAATTGGCCCGACCTCGAAAACAATAGACGCGCTAAGAAGGCTGGATTTACCGGCAGGCGTGAACGTAGAGATTAGGTAAGCGTAAGGAAAAAAGATGATAGGCGTACTAGGAAAAAAAATAGGAATGACGAATATATTCGACGAAAACGGAAAATATGTTCCGGTTACTCTGATAGAAGCGGAACCGTCTTTAGTCTTAGGTATAAGGACTGAGAAAAAAAACGGCTATATCGCATTGCAGCTTGGCATAGGCAACAGGAAAAAAATACATAAAAATAAACCGAAAAAAAGATTTATCAAAGAAATAAGGTTAAAAGAGGATCCGACATCTAAAATTGGCGACCTTATAGGTGCGGATGCATTTCGTGTCGGCGATTACATAGATGTAACAGGAACTTCAAAAGGAAAAGGATTCCAAGGCGGCATGAAACGATGGGGCTGGGCAGGCGGCCCTAAAGGGCACGGATCGATGCACCACCGCAGGGTTGGCTCTATTGGCGCAAGCTCTTTCCCGTCAAGGGTGCATAAAGGAAAAACCATGCCGGGCCATATGGGAAACGAAAAGAAAACCGTCCAGAATCTAAAGGTTGTTAAGGTTGATAAGGGAAATAATTTACTTATCGTAAAAGGGGCGGTCCCCGGCCACAATAATGCATATCTTATAATAAGAGAGGCCAAGAAAAAACCAAAGAAGGTAGAAGAAAAGAGAGACAAGGTAGAGAAAAAATAAAATGGCAAAAAAAGCTCAAAAAGAAATATCCAATAAAGTTCCGCTTTATGACGCTCATGGAAAAAGGGAAGGTACCTTTGAACTTGACAAATCCATATTTACGGGAAAATATAACCCTGCCCTTATCTACCAAGTAGTTAAGATGTATCGTTCAAATAAACGAACCGGTACTGCTTCAACTAAAGTAAGAAGCGAAGTATCCGGCGGCGGCAAAAAACCCTGGCGTCAAAAAGGGACCGGGCGCGCAAGAACGAGTTCGATAAGAAGCCCTATATGGAGAGGCGGCGGAATCATATTCGGCCCGCATCCGAGGAATTTTAAATATCAACTGCCAAAAACGCTTAAGAAGGTGTCTCTTATTCATAGTTTAAATTCTAAATTAAGAGACGGTCTTTTTGGAGTCATAAAAGAACTTAAAATAGAGGAACCGAAGACTAAAATTTTTAAAACCATCATCGATAAAGCTAAATTAGGAGGTTCTATCCTTTTGACTGTAGATAAAAATGATAAAAATTTATATCTTGCTTCCAGAAATATTAAATCGATTACTGTAACGCTTTATTCGAACCTTAACTCATTTGATGTATTGAGACACAATAATTTTTTGATAACAGAAGAGGCTGTAGAGAGTTTGAGTAAGAAATTGAAGGCATAAATGGAAGATGCTTATACGACAGTGAAAAGCCTATTGAGAACAGAAAAAGGCACCGAAATGTTACCCTACAATAAATATTTATTCTGGGTAAATCGGGATGCGAATAAAATAAACATAAAGAAGGCGATAGAAGAGATATATAAGGTGAAAGTTAAGGATGTTAATACCATAACATCGAGAGGCAAAAAGAAACGCGTTAGGTTCCAAGAGGGTAAAACGCCTGACTGGAAGAAAGCAATTGTAACATTGAAAGAAGGCGAAAAGATAGATGTTACGTAGGATTAAGGATTAGGTTTACCATGGGAATAAAGAAATATAGACCGACAACGCCGGGTAGGAGATGGGCAACGGGGTATGACTTCAAAGAAATCACTACGGGGAAACCCGAGAAATCGCTCACCGTCTCTTTGAAGAAATCCGGGGGAAGAAACGTTTACGGCAGAATAACTATAAGAGGCCGCGGCGGTGGTCATAAGAGAAAATACAGAATCATTGATTTTAAAAGAGATAGGTATGATATGCCGGCAAAGGCAATATCAATTGAATACGACCCGAATCGCACCTCGAGAATTGCTCTTTTGCAATACACCGATGGCGAAAGAAAATATATTATAAGTCCTTTGGGTTTAAGGGTAGGCGATGAAGTAGTTTCGGGTGAAAATGTAGAAATCAAGGTAGGGAACAGCATGCCGCTTGCAAACATACCGCCCGGCATACCTATCCATAATATAGAACTTCAAAAAGGAAGGGGAGGCGTAATTGCGCGTTCAGCCGGTAATGCCAGCAATATTCTGGCAAAGGAAGGTAAATTTGCGCATGTAAAAATGCCAAGCGGAGAAATAAGATTAATAAAAACCGACTGTTATGCCACAATTGGACAGGTTGGAAATATTGAACATGATGCTGTGTCGTTAGGTAAAGCCGGAAAATCGAGGCATCTGGGAAGACGCCCCCTCTCAAGAGGCGTTGCTAAAAATCCCGTTGACCACCCTATGGGCGGAGGCGAGGGGAAATCAAGTGGCGGAAGGCATCCAACTACACCGTGGGGAAAACCTACAAAAGGTCTAAAAACCAGGAAGTCAAAGCCTTCGGACAAATATATTATACAACGGAGGAAATAAATGAGTCGTTCGACTAAAAAAGGCCCTTTTGTAGATATTAAACTCCTCAAAAAAATTGACAAGGCAAAAAAAATAAGTGATAGGAAGCCTATAAAAACATGGTCAAGGAGATCAACTATTACTCCTGATTTTGTCGGACTTGCATTTTCTGTTTATAATGGGAGAAAGTTTTTGTCCGTATTTGTAACAGAAAATATGGTGGGTCATAAACTCGGTGAATTTGTTCCGACTAGAGTCTTTAGAAGACACGGGTCTGCTACAGAAGTATCGTTGGAGAAAACATAACGTAACGAGGGTAAGATGGTTTCAAAAGCTATAGCGAGATATATTAGGATTTCACCGAAGAAACTACGATTAGTCATTAATGCTATCCGCGGAAAAGGCGTTGATGAGGCACTCGCTGTTTTAATGAATACAAATAAAAAGGCGAGCGAACTTGCGGGTGAAGTAATCGAATCTGCGGCAAGCAACGCGCAAAGAAGGTATCCTGAAAAGAAATATATTTATGATGACTTTTATATTTCAAAAATTACTGTGGACGAAGGGCCGTCGCTGACGAGATATAGAGCGGCTTCTATGGGCAGGGCCGTAATGATTAAAAAAAGGACGAGTCATATTCTTGTCGAATTAGACGTGAAGCCTGAAAGATTGGAGCAAATGGCTCAAGCAAAAAAGAAAAAGACTCCGGCGAAAGAGCCGGCATTGGCTAAAGGAAGTAAATAAATGGGGCAAAAGGTTCATCCATACGGTTTTAGGTTAGGCATTATAAACAAATGGAAATCAAGATGGTTTTCTAAAAAGGGAGATTACGCCACTAAATTTTTGGAAGACGTAAAAATAAAAAAGTATATAAAAAATAAATTCTTTTCTGCGGCAATTTCAAAAATTGAGATTGAACGCGCCTCAGACAGGCTGAGAATATTTATATATACTGCCCGGCCGGGTGTAATAATAGGCAGGAGGGGCCAGGAAATCGAGGCTTTGAAAGACGAACTTCATGCAATGTGCCATGCAACAAAAGAAATTTTTATAGATATAAAGGAAATCAAACAAGCTGCTACGGAAGCGCAGTTGATAGCCGAAAATCTAGCATTTCAGCTAGAAAAGAGAATTCCGTTCAGGAGGGCGATGAAAAGAGCAATTCAAATGGCTAAAGACGCCTCTTGTCTGGGAATCAAGATAAGAGTAAAGGGGCGTCTCGGCGGGGCTGAAATCGCGAGAACCGAAAAATATATGTACGGAAAACTCCCCCTCCAAACTTTAAGGGCCGATATAGACTATGGTTTTACAGAGGCGCATACTACATACGGACTTATTGGCGTAAAGGTATGGGTATATAAAGGCGAAAAATTTCATTTATATGAAGAAATAAAGAAAAAAAGGAATATGCGAAATGGCGCTAATGCCTAAAAGAGTTAAATATCGTAAGGCGCAAAGAGGACGAATGGCCGGCACGAGCCATAAAGCCTGCGAACTTAACTTCGGAGAATGCGGGCTCAAAGCCCTTGAAAACGCGTGGGTAAAAGACAGGGAGATTGAAGCAGCAAGGGTTGCGTTGATGAGGCATACCCGAAGGGGCGGCAAGGTGTGGATAAGGGTATTTCCGGATAAACCTGTTACAAAAAAGCCGGCTGAAACAAGGATGGGCAAAGGAAAAGGCGCTCCGGATCATTGGGTATGCGTGGTAAAGAAAGGAAGAATTTTGTTTGAAATGGAGGGCATGCCTCTTGAACTGGCCAAAGAATCGATGAGGCTGGCAGCCAACAAACTTTGCATCAAAACAAAATTTGTAAAAAGAGCGCGTCATGGCTAAACTAAGATTGGATGATTTAAGAAATATGACAGATGCTGAATTGCAGCAGTCTATCGCGAACTTAAAAGAGGAACTTTTCAAATTGCGTTGCGAATTTCGAAGCGGACGTATCGAAAAACCCCACAAAATCGGTTTGGCCAAAAAAAAATTGGCCAGGATTTATACAATTTTAAATGAAAGAACCGCAAAAATACAAAAAGGATGAAGCAGTAATGTCGGCAAAAACTCAAGCAAGTACCAAAAAAACATTGGTTGGCACTGTTACAAGCGACAAAATGAATAAGACCATCCTAGTAAGGATAGATTCTAAAAGGCCTCATTATAAATATTCAAAATTAGTTAGAAAATCTGTCAAATTTAAAGTGCATGATGAAAAAAATAGCGCAAAAATAGGCAACATGGTTAAAATCGTCCAGACAAGACCTCTTTCTAAGGATAAGAGATGGAGGCTTGTGGAAATAGTGAAAGATGTAAAAAGAGGATACACGCCATGATAAGGATGCAGACGATACTAGACGTGGCTGATAACACAGGAGCAAGAAAAATTTCTTGCATAGGCGTAATATATCGCTCTAAAAAGAAATACGCTTCTATCGGCGATATAGTAAGTTGTAATATAAAAGAGGTTACGCCTGACGCTATTGTAAAAAAGGGAGAAGTGGCTCGAGGTGTAATAGTAAGGACTGCCTTTCCTATTAGAAGGAAGGACGGCTCTTACTTAAAATTTGACCGAAATGCCATTGTCCTTATTGATAACCAAATGAATCCCCGCGGGACAAGGATATTCGGACCGGTTGCAAGAGAATTAAGAGAAAAGAAATTTATGAAGATAATTTCATTAGCGCCAGAGGTAATTTGATGGCGAAAATCAAAAAGAATGACATAGTTACGGTACTCGCAGGCAAAGATAAAGGCAAAACGGGTAAGGTATTAAAGATATTTCCTAAGAACAATAGGGTTATTGTAGAAGGCGTTAATTTTGTTAAAAAGCACTTAAAGCGCACCAGAGAAGACCAGAAGGGCGGAATTATTCAAAAAGAATCGCTTATACACATTTCTAACCTGGCTATATTTTGCAAAGGTTGCAATAAGCCTACAAAGGTCGGTTATAACCTGCTTAAAGACGGAACAAAATCACGATTTTGCAAGAAATGTAATGAGGTATTCTAATGGCGAGGCTATACGAGAAATATAAAAAAGAAATAGTGCCTGGATACATGAAGCGTTTTAACTATAAAAATGTGCACCAGGTTCCAAGGCTTAAAAAAATTATTATAAGCATCGGAATAAATGAGGCAAAGCAGGACGCCAAAATCCTGGAAAGCATACAGGATGGCTTGGCAAAAATTACAGGTCAATGGCCGGTAATTAGAAGGGCGAAGAAAGCCGTAGCGGGATTCAAATTAAGAAAAGGTACGCCCTGCGGCTGCATGGTAACGTTAAGAAGGGATAGGATGTATGAATTCTTTGATAGACTTATAAATATTGCTATGCCGAGAATAAGGGATTTTCAAGGACTATCGGATAAATCGTTTGATGAGGAGGGGAACTATTCATTCGGAATTACGGAACAAATGATTTTTCCGGAAATAGATGTTGATAAAATACAAGTTACGCACGGTATGAATATAACAATCGTGACAGATGCAGGCTCTAAAAAAAGGGCTTACGAATTGTTAAAGTCCTTTAGAGTCCCTTTTAGGAAATAATAAATGGCAAAAACATCATTAGTAGCAAAGGCAAAAAGAGATCCTAAATTCAAGGTGCAAAAGTACTTTAGATGCCAGCTTTGCGGGAGACGCCGTGGATATATGCGGCGTTTTAAGCTTTGTCGTATATGCTTCAGAGAGCTGGCTTTAAGAGGGGAGATCCCCGGAGTAGTGAAGGCGAGCTGGTAGTAGCGCGAAAAGAGGAGGAAGACGTGGCAATCACAGACCTAACTGCTGATATGTTTACGATGATTAGGAATGCGAGCAAAGCAAAAAAGGAAACTGTCCAAATAAAGCGTTCAAATCTATTGGAAGTCATATCAAAGATTTTGAAAGAGGAAGGCTTTATTTCTAATTACAAAGGGATTTCTGATAAAAAGCAGGGTTCCTTAAGAGTGTATTTAAAATACCTTAAGGGTAAAAAACCCGCGCTAGAGGGTTTGAAGAAAATAACAAAACCGAGTTTAAGAATTTACAAGGGTTACAAAAAACTTCCCCGTGTCCTGGGAGGCATTGGTATATCAATAGTCTCAACCTCTCAAGGTGTAATGACATCTAAGGAGGCGCGTCGGAGGAAAATCGGCGGGGAAATAATTTGTTACGTGTGGTGATAAACTATGTCTAGAGTCGGAAAAAAACCAATAGATATGCCCGCCGGAGTGAAGGCAACCATATCCGGTAACACGATAAAGATCGAAGGAGTGAAGGGAAAACTCGAGTATGCCTTCGATAACAGATTTAAAGCATCTTTGGAGAATAATAAAATTTCTATTCAAAAACCGTCTGATAATAGAGAAGATGCTTCCAGGCACGGTTTAATCAGAAGCCTTATACATAATATGGTAATAGGGGTTACTCAGGGATATTCTAAAGAGTTAGAGATAAAAGGGGTCGGTTTTAAAGCGCAAGTCCAAGGAAAAAAACTTACTATGCAGCTAGGATATTCTCACCCGGTTATTTATGATGCGCCCGAAGGCATAAAAATCCAGGCACCTAAACCCACACAAATCGTTGTAAGCGGTATTGACAAAGCAAAAGTCGGAGAAGTGGCTTCCGAACTGCGAGAATTTTATTTGCCCGAACCATATAAAGGGAAGGGTATAAGATACGTAGGTGAATATGTCAGGCACAAGGCAGGAAAGACGGTGGCATAATCATGGGATTACAGGGTAGAGAGTTACGACATAAAAGGATTAGAAAGAAAATTATGGGTTCGAAGAAGAAGCCGCGTTTGTGCGTCTTTAGAAGTTCTCAACATATATACGCGCAGCTGGTTGACGACATTGAGAGCAAAACCCTGCATTCGCTCTCTACAAACAGTCCGGAAATTTTAAAAAATTTAAAATATGGCGGAAATGTGAAAGCTGCCAGCGTGCTGGGAGAAAAGTTCGCCAAAGGTGCTATAGGGAAAGGGTTTACAGACGTTGTATTCGATAGGGCTGGCTATAAGTATCATGGCCGCGTAAAAGCTTTGGCAGAGGCCTGCAGGAAAAACGGACTAAAATTTTAACTTTGACAGAAGGAGACTAAAAGAAGGTAAATAATGGCTGATAATAACAAAAAACAAAGACAACAAACCCAAGAAGCGGAAGAAAAACTCTTAGAAAAGGTCATTCATATAACAAGGGTTGCCAAGGTTGTAAAAGGCGGCAGGCGTTTTTCCTTTAATGCAATTGTAGTTGTCGGCGACGGCAAAGGAAATGCCGGTTATGGTTTTGGTAAGGCAAATGAGGTATCCAATGCTATAAGAAAGGCCTTAAGCAGCGCCCGTAAATCATTATTTACAATACCGCTAAAAGGCTCAACCATACCGCATGAAATAATTGGGAAATTTAAGGCGGGGAAAGTTCTCCTAAAGCCCGCCGGTCCCGGAACAGGTGTTATAGCAGGAGGGCCTGTAAGGGCGCTATGTGAAGTTGCCGGCATAAGGGATATTTTGACAAAAAGCCTTGGTTCTCAAAACCCTGGCAATGTAGTCAAGGCAACGGTAGAGGGATTTAAGAAACTGCGTTTATATAGAGAGAGGTAGCCGGAACAACCCCGGAGGTTAAATGAAGTTATCAGAACTGAAAGCTCCGAAAGGGGCGGTAAAGAAGAGGAAAATAAGAGGGCGCGGCGCAGGTTCGGGGCATGGAAAGACCTCCTGTCGCGGACATAAGGGTGCTAAATCGCGTTCTGGTCCTGGTACTCACATGGGTTTTGAGGGCGGGCAGATGCCCCTTATCAGGCGCTTACCCAAAAGAGGGTTTACATCTAAATTTAAAATTTTATATGAGACGGTGAATATTGAAAAATTAAATACGTTTAAGGATAACTCGGTTGTTAATGTCGCTCTCCTTATCGAGAATAAAATAATTAGAAAACGAAATGTACCTGTAAAAATTTTGGGAGACGGAAAGCTTACAAAATCATTTACGGTCCAAGCCGACGCTTTTTCCGCAAATGCGAAAAAGAAAATTATTGAGGCAGGGGGGAAGGTAGAAATTGTTTCAAGCGTTCGTTAACCTATTTAAAATACCGGATTTAAAAAAGAAGGTTCTTTTCACATTGGGATTAATTGCCGTGTATAGAATAGGCGCATTCGTTCCTACTCCGGGCATAGACGGCGCCAAACTTATGCAGTTCTTTGATAATATTGCAAAAACTCAAGGCGGGACGTTGTTCGGCATAATGAATATGTTTTCCGGAGGCGCCATGCAAAGATTGACAATCTTTGCTTTGGGAATTATGCCGTATATATCCGCATCTATCATACTGCAACTTTTAACAGCGGTGATTCCGGCGCTCGAAAGATTATCTAAAGAAGGCGAAGCGGGACATAAAAAGATTATACAGTACCCAAGATATGGAACTATTGTTCTGGCATTTATTCAATTATTTTTTATAGCGCTTTGGCTTGAGAAACCGGCAAGATTCCAGGGATTGCAGATAGTCCACTATCCGGGATGGTCTTTTAGTGTGCTTACCGTTATAACGCTTACAACAGGTACTGCTTTTATAATGTGGCTCGGCGAACAAATACAGGAATACGGCATAGGAAACGGCATCTCGCTAATTATAACAGCGGGAATTGTTTCAAGGATCCCGTCCGCTTTATACCAATTAATATCGCTGGTATCGCCTTTTGCTCCGGAAAGAGCACAAATCGATCCGCTCAAGCTGATATTGATGGCAATAATGTTAGTCGGAGTTGTTGTAGCAGTGGTACTTATAACGCAGGGTCAAAGAAAAATACCCATCCAATATACCAAGCGTGTTATAGGCAGAAAAATCTACGGGGGCCACAGCACTTTTATACCGTTAAGGGTTAACCAGGCTGGTGTTATTGCTATAATATTTGCGCAAAGCATAATCTTATTTCCGGCAACAATAGCCGGATTGGTGCCGTCTCAAGCAGTTCAATCCGTTGCGAATGCCCTTATGAGAGGACAACTCTTATACAACATCATCTATGGGGCGTTAATAATCTTTTTCTGTTATTTTTATACGGCAATAACTTTTAATCCTGTTGATGTTGCAAATAATATGAAAAAATATGGCGGGTTTGTCCCGGGCATACGTCCGGGAAGGCAAACTGCAGATCACTTGGATTTCATAATGACTCGCATAACGCTTCCGGGCGCTATATTTTTGGCAATAATAGCCGTATTGCCGACTATCGTCTCCAGATCCATGAAAATTCCGTATCTTGTAGCCAGCTTTTTCGGCGGAACAGGCCTTCTCATTATAGTTGGTGTAATGCTAGATACTATGAGACAAATAGAAGGCCATCTTTTAATGAGGCATTACGAAGGTTTCATGAAAAGAGGGCATGTGCGGGGAAGAAAGTGAAAATAGTCTTATTGGGTCCGCCTGGCGCAGGAAAAGGAACGCAGGCAAATGTTCTTTCAAATAAATTTGGCGTGGTTCGCGTTTCCACGGGGGATATCTTAAGGGAAGCGGTGAAAAATGATAGAGATGCAGACCTCCTAATAAAAACCTACATGGATAAAGGAGAGCTTGTTCCGGACGAAATTGTCTTAAGCTTGGTTGCAGAGAGGATTTCAAGAAACGATGCTAAGGGAGGGTTTATTTTAGACGGTTTTCCCCGCAATAAGAATCAGGCGATAGAATTAGAAAATCGACTAAAGAATTTAGGGGTGAAGCTGGATATGGTTTTATATTTTAAAACAAAAGGATCAACCTCTATAGAAAGACTAACCGGTCGAAGGATATGTCCGAAATGCGGGTTAAACTATCATATTAAAAACAGGCTGCCCAAAAAAGACAATATTTGTGATGTCTGCGGCATTGGGCTTATCCATCGCCAAGACGATAAGGTAGAGACTATTAAAAATCGATTAAAGGTTTACAAAAATCAAACACAGCCTCTCCTGAAATACTATAAAGATTTGGGTTTGTTAAGGGAGGTGCCGGGCGATTTAGACGTTGATGACCTTTTCAAAAAATTAAAGACTTTGTTCGCGAATGAGAATCTGATATGAGCGATGATTGAAATACGGTCGCCCAACGAGATTGAAAATATAAGAATTGCCGGAGTGATAATCCGGAAAGTATTAACCGCTCTTTCTAAATTTGTGGCCGAAGGTATAAGCACCGAACGTTTAGATGAGATAGCAGAAGATATGATATTGCGAGAAGGCGCCAAGCCGGCTTTTAAAGGTTATAGGGGTTTCCCAAATACCATCTGCGCATCGATAAATGACTCTGTCGTTCACGAAATCCCCTCACAAAAACGGCTTTTAAAAAACGGCGACATTATAGGCTTCGATGTAGGAGTGGGGTATAACGGTTATTATGCCGATAGTGCCTTGACAATTGGTATTGGCAAAATATCTGCCAGGGCAAGAAAATTAATAGAGACAACCGAAAAAGCTCTTTACATAGGAATTGATAAGGCAAGCGAGGGAAATAGGGTTTCTGATATATCGCACGCGATTCAGGTATTTGTAGAATCCAATGGTTTTAATGTAGTGCGAGCATTCGTGGGACACGGAATCGGAAGAAAAATCCATGAAGAACCCGAAATACCAAATTTTGGAGAACCCAATAAAGGTGCTCGTTTAAAAGAGGGTATGATCTTTGCTATTGAGCCTATGGTAAACGAAGGAACTGGTGATATAAAAGTTTTATCGGACGGCTGGACAGCAGTTACGAAAGACAGCTTATTGTCTGCCCATTTTGAGCACACGATAGTAGTAAGGAAAAATAAGGCGGAGATTTTAACATAGATGGCGAAGGAAGAAGCGATAACAGTTACAGGAACAGTTTCAGAGACATTGCCGAATGCGATGTTCAGGGTTGAACTGGAAAATAAGCACAAGGTGCTGGCGCATGTCTCCGGTAAAATGAGAATGCACTTTATAAGGATTCTTCCCGGAGATACGGTAACGTTAGAGTTATCACCCTATGATTTGACACGGGGAAGGATTATAAGAAGGGAAAAATGAAAATATGAAGGTGCGTTCGAGCGTTAAGAAGATTTGTTCTAAATGTAAAATTGTGCGTAGAAAAGGTGTAGTACGCGTTATATGCAGCGATCCAAAGCATAAACAAAGACAAGGATAAGCAGGAGGAATAACGTGCCACGAATAGTAGGAGTCGATATACCAAAAGAAAAAAGAATAGAGATTGCGCTCACATATATATTTGGAATTGGCCGCACAACGGCGAATAAAATTTTAAGAAATGCCAATATAACCCCTGATACCAGAGCAAAAGACCTTAACGAAGAAGAAATCTCCAGAATTACGGCAGTTATACAAAAGGATTATAGAATAGAAGGGGATTTAAGGCGGGAACAATCGGCAAATATTAAAAGGTTGATGGACATAGGCGCTTATAGAGGGTTTAGACACAGGAGGGGCCTTCCGGTGAGAGGGCAGAGAACAAGAACGAATGCAAGAACAAGAAAGGGTCCCAGAAAAACTGTCGGGGTCGTAAGAGCTAGAAAAGTGAAGACACCGGTTTAAATCAAGTGAGGACATGACTTGCGGAGGACGAAGGCCGACATAAGTCAAGTGCTCATTGAAGGAGAGCTAAATTGGTCAAGAAAAAAATTAAACAGAAAAAGAAAATTAAAAGACTCGTCACCGCTGGCATAGCTCATATCTCAGCCTCATTTAATAATACTATCATAACCATTACCGATAAAAATGGAGATGTGCTTTGCTGGTCATCTACTGGAAGTGTCGGATTTAGCGGTTCAAAAAAATCCACGCCCTTTGCGGCTGGCATTGCGGCGGGAAATGCGGCGAAAAAGGCCAAAGATTTAGGACTAAAGGAAGTAGAGGTTTATATAAAAGGCCCTGGCTCAGGGAGAGAAAGCGCTATACGAAGCCTCCAAGCAACGGGCCTTGCGGTAAGGGCCATAAAAGACGTAACCCCTATTCCGCATAACGGCTGCAGGCCGCCCAAGAGAAGAAGAGTATAAGGAGAGAACTAATGGCTCGGTACACAGGTGCATCTTGTAAATTATGTAGACGTCATGGCGAAAAACTTTTCTTAAAAGGAACGAAGTGCTCAACGGACAAATGTCCTCTTGCTCGCAGGCCGTTTCCGCCAGGACAGCACGGAAAAATACGAAAAAAAGTGTCTGATTACGGCGTTCAGGTAAAAGAAAAACAAAAAGTCAGGAGAATATACGGTGTGCTTGAACGGCAGTTCAGGCTTTATTTTCGAATGGCCTCGAGGTCCAAAGGCGTTACCGGCGAGATGCTTCTCGAGTTTTTAGAAAGACGTTTGGATAACACCATTTACAGGTTATGTTTTGCTTTTTCCAGAAATCATGCAAGGCAAATTGTCGGAAATAATTTAGTCCGGGTGAATTCAAGAAATGTTAATATCCCGTCTTATCTCGTTAAAATAGGCTATAAAATCGAAATAAAACCGAAAGAAAAAATAGAGAAATTAGTTAAAGAAACAAAAGAGATCCTGAAAGATAGGCCTATTCCGTCATGGCTCAAAAGGGAATCCGGGGAATTGAAAGCCGAGGTAATAGGTTTACCTACCAGAGAAGATGTAGGTTTTCCGGTAGACGAAAATTTGATTGTAGAATTATATTCGAAATAATTGAAAATGATTACACAGGTTTCTTGCACTCAAAAAAAGACGCTTAGATTACACAGATAATCTGCGTAATCTTTCTTTAATCTGTGTAATCATAAATATTATATCAGGAGGGATAATTAATGGGGGTAAAACTTAGAAATTTTGAAATGCCAAAAAAGCTCGCATTGAACGAAACAAGCTGCACGCCTACGTATGGAAAATTTACCGCTGAACCATTTGAGCGGGGATATGGCATGACAATTGGCAATGGTCTTCGAAGGGTCTTGATATCTTCCATAGAAGGTACGGCAGTAACGTCTGTTAAAATTGCCGATGTACAACATGAATTTTCAACAATAAAAGGTATCGTTGAAGATGTTACGCAGATTATATTAAATGTAAAACAACTTGTTTTAAGATCCCATTTTAAAACCCCGAAATCTATTATTTTAAATGTGCAGAAAAAAGGGGAGGTTACAGCAGGCGATATCACTCGAGACGAAACCGTTGAGGTATTAAATCCAGATCTCCACATAGCTACTTTAACAAAAAAGACAAAATTCCAAATGGAAATGGAAGTAGAGAGAGGCAGGGGTTACGTTCCGGCCGAACGAAATAAGAAGGAAGATATGCCCATAGGCGTTATACCTATTGATTCGGTATTTTCCCCCGTTAAAAAAGTAAATTTCGCTGTGGAAAATACAAGGGTTGGCCAGATTACCGATTATGACCGGCTTATTCTGGAAATATGGACAAGCGGCGCTATCGACCCGAAAGAGGCTATGCTTTATGCCTCAAACATACTCCAAAGGCACCTGGATATATTTGTAGGGTTCGGGAAGTTACCCGAAGAGATCGTTGAAGAAGAGGTATCTAAAGAGGAAAAAGAGCTGGAGGGAAAATTAAATATGCCTATTTCGGAACTCGAGCTTTCGGTAAGGAGTTTGAACTGTTTGAGGGAAGCGCGTATCAAAACAATCGGGGACCTTGTCAAAAAAACCGAGATGGAAATGCTCAAATATAGAAATTTCGGCAAAAAATCTTTAACAGAAATAAATAAAATCTTGCAGGATATGGGGCTGCAGCTCGGTATAAAAATCGAGAAGAAGGCAAAATAATCGGGATTTATTATGAGGCACAGAAAAAGAAGAACAAGACTTAACAGAACAGACGCTCACAGAAAAGCAACGCTTGCCATGATTGCCAAAAGCTTATTTATCCATCAAAGCATCAAAACTACGCTTGCAAAGGCAAAGGAGGCAAGGCGCGTTGCGGAAAACTTAATTACCCTGGCCAAGAAAAATGACGTCTCGGCCAGAAGATCTGTTTTTTCAGTTCTTCGAGATAGAGGCGTTACTCAAAGATTATTCAAAGAGATAACTCCCCTCTTTACCGATAGGATTGGCGGATACACGCGCATTATACCTCTAAATTACAGACGCGGCGACGGCGCTAACCTCGTAATATTGGAACTCACGGAAAAGATAAAAGAAGAAGAGCCAAAGAAGAAGCCAAAGGTCGAAGAAGAAAGACCGAAAAAAGAGTTGGCAAAGAAAGAGAAACCAAAGCCGGAAGTTCACAGAGCAGGCCCAGAAGTAAAACCAGAAGTTAAAGAACAAAAAGTAATAGAAGAAGTTAAAAAGGATAAAGCCAAGAAAGAAGAGAAAAAAATAGAGAGAAAGGCCTTTTTCGCGAGATTCTTCCGCCGCCGAACCAAGATGTAACCCACCTATATTAAATCACCGATAGAGAGATATGTAAATCTTTTGTGCGTGCCGAAGCAACTGTTTTTTTAACTAGGGACAGCGACTAGTTATCTTCACTAAAAACTAGAGATAACTAGTCGCTGTCCCTAGTTAACTAAAGTATAATAAGTCCGATTTTTCCCCTTGCTTCACTATTAATATTATGCTATATTTATCATATTAAAGAAAGGGTGAATTATGTCTAAAGTAGCCAAACGAATGGCACAGATCAAGCCGTCTCCGACGCTGGCAATAACGTCTCTTGCAAAAAGCATGATAAAGCAAGGCAAAAACGTTATAAATTTCGGCGCAGGGGAGCCGGATTTTGACACACCAGACGCTATAAAAGAAACTGCTAAAGCTGCTATTAACAGCGGCTTTACCAAATACACGCCTGCTAGTGGAATGCCGGAACTTAAACAGGCTATATCCGGTAAGTTCTTGCGTGACAACAAGTTAAGATATGATCCTGAGCAGATTGTGGTATCCTGCGGCGCAAAGCACGCTCTTTATAATATCTTTCAGGTTATATGTAATCCTGGCGATGAGGTCCTTACAATTTCACCATATTGGGTGAGTTATCCTGAAATGGTAAGGCTCGCAGGTGCAAAACCTGTAACAATTACGACAAATGAATCTCGCGGTTTTAAGCTCAACATTAAAGACCTTAAGAGAAAAACTTCTAAATACACAAGGGCGCTTATTTTAAACAGCCCTTCAAATCCGGCAGGCGTTGTGTACCATAAAGCAGAACTTGAGGAAATCGCAGATATTGCCGTTTCAAAGAAAATCCATATCATTAGCGATGAAATATATGAGAAACTAATTTATGACGATGAAAAGCATATATCAATAGCATCGCTTGGAAAAGATGTTTATAAACTGACGATTACTGTAAACGGTGTTTCTAAAACCTACTCAATGACAGGTTGGCGAATTGGATATTTAGGCGCTGAACCTGTTTTTTCAAAGGCTGTATCGATACTACAGAGCCATTCGACGTCTAATCCGGCTTCAATAAGTCAAAAAGCGGCTTTAAAGGCTTTAAATATAGACGAGTCTATTGTTCAAAAAATGTGCGTAGAATTCCGGAGGCGCAGGGATTGCATGATAGAACGACTGAATGAAATAGAGTCATTAACTTATACAAAGCCTCAAGGCGCATTTTACATATACTGCAACATAAAGAATTCCGGAATGAAAGCAAAGGATTTTGCTAAAAAGCTTTTAGAGGAAAAATTAGTAGCTACGATACCGGGAGAGGCTTTTGGCTCCGATAAACACATAAGATTAAGTTTTGCGACAAGTTTAGAAAATATAAAAGAAGGTTTGGACAGGATAAAGTCATGGCTAAAACGATAGCAGAGAAAATATTATCTCTGCATGCCGGAAAAGATTTAAAGGCGAACGACATTGCGATATGCAATGTGGATTTCTGCTTTGGCCAGGACGGAACAAGCAGCCTGATAATCGATAGCTTCAAAAGGTTAGGTGTCCAAGATGTATTTGATAAGTCAAAATTTACCATGTTTATAGACCACTCAAGTCCCAGCCCCAACATGGGTGTATCTCTAATACACAAGATTATGAGGGATTTTGCGCGGGAGAAAGACTTTAGGCTTTTTGAAATAGGCGAGGGGGTTTGCCACCAACTTGTTCCCGAGCATGGTTTCATAACATGCGGAGACCTGGTTTTGGGCGCTGATTCTCACACATGTACATATGGTGCTCTAAATGTCTTATCAACAGGTGTTGGGTCAACAGATTTGGCTATTACGCTTGCCAGCGGAAAGAACTGGTTTAAGATACCTGAAACAATAAAGATACTAATATCAGGCGAATTACCTCGTGCGGCATATTCCAAGGATGTTATTTTGCGAATAATAAAAGATATCGGCGCTAAAGGAGCGACTTACAAGTCGTTAGAATTTTATGGCAAAACTATAAAAAAACTAAGCATAGAAGCCAGGTTTACGATTACAAATATGGCAGTTGAGATGGGCGCTAAATGCGGCATCATGGAAGCGGATTCAAAGGTTATTAATTGGCTGAAAAAACATTCCAAGAAAAAACCTCTTCCTGTGACTGCCGATGAGGATGCACGTTATGCGGATGTAAAAGAATATTCTGTTGGTGATTTATCCCCGCAGATAGCAAAACCTCATGCAGTAGATAATGTAGTGCCTGTTGAAGAGATTGGTGATGTAAGAATAGATCAAGGTTTTATAGGTACGTGTACAAACGGCAGGTTGGAGGATTTGGAAATAACGGCTAAGATATTGAAAAACAGAACCATTCATTCAGGAGTAAAATTAGTGATTGCGCCTGCCTCCAGGAATATATATCTGGAGGCGATTAAAAAGGGTTTGATTGAAATATTCATAG
>SDBU01004245.1_pt1 | contig 17684 bp, 21 predicted proteins | sample 2277071 | NCBI WGS metagenome assembly SDBU01 (sample SAMN10397929, study PRJNA504765) | marine sediment metagenome | isolation source: marine sediment core GS08_GC12, 126 cmbsf | place: Arctic Ocean: Gakkel Ridge, Loki's castle | collected 2008 | reverse complement strand
TAATTTACATTTTAGTTGATTTCTTAATATCAAAATTTCAATCTCCCTTCTCAAGATATCCTCACTCAGATTTAATTCATTATGGCTTTTTAATAGTTTATTTAAGTATTGAAATGTTATTGAATTTTGATTTAAAGAGATTTCCTTAATACATTTCAAAATCTTTTGTTGATTATAGAGAGAACGCGCATTAGAATCTAAGTGATATAATTGATGGGTATAGTTATAATCAAAATCACTCGATTTATCTTTTTCCTTTAGTTTTTCTATTAAAACTATGGCATCCGCAAATTTTTCTTGAGTCATTAATTCTCGAATTTTATTTAGCTCTTTAACTATTTCTTTTGTTTCCAAAAAGGTTTACGTCCATATATGTTTTAGATAATTAAATTTTTGAGAATATATCATGTTTACGATAGCTAAGTATTCAATTCAGGAAATTTACTAATCAATTTTTCATCAAATTTGTTTAAAACCGTAAAAACTGCTTGAGATAAATCATAAATTTCTTTTAAATCGATTTCTTTAATTTCTCCTAACTCTAATTTAGATTCAGAGCCTTTATCAAGGTAGACTTGAGTAATTGAACCATTTCATATATGCGCCGGTTTCCTATATTTTATCTTTACGAAATTAATGAAATTATTGTAGAGAATTCCTAGTTTTGTGGGAAATCAGCCTATTTCTCTATTCTATTCGAGTATGGCCATAAATTTTCTGATTACTGGATTTAAAGGTAATTAATAGGAATCATGCAATTTAAGATAGTTTGCTAATTCCTCATCACTAACATATTTTTTAAAGGTTTTCGTTGATGTATTTAAATGGGTGTTTAGTGCTAATTTGAGAGCTTGGTTTTTAATTGTTTCATGTGCACTTTTAAAACCCATTTTAGACAATCGTTCCAAAAGTTGCACTCCTTTAATAAAATGTAATTCCTTGAAAATTTGTTCAAAATTTATATTTTTACAAATTTCATATAGTTGTTTTGGCTCCATATAGGAGAAATATTTATTTTTTGTTAACTCATTTAAAGTTCTTCCATTTAATCTCATTATATTATTTTCTAGTTCTTTATTTAGGATCATCCTTGCTGTTGGAACATTGAATTTAGAAAAGATATAGAGCAGATCAAATAACACAATACTTCCACTTGATAAATCTTTTCGCAATTCATCAAAATTGATTTTTTCAAAAATTTCAATACGTTCTGCTTTATTTAACTTCCTAACATAGTCAAGTTTTAAATGAGTTTCTATTGCTTTAGAGCCTGGTTTAATAATTTGAGTCTTAGTTACTTGATGTAATATTGTTTTTAAGTTCGAATTTAATATCTTATATAAATTATTGTTTGGTAAGTTAAATTTAGCTATAAGATCGTCAATATTACCTTTATTTAACATTTCACCAATTATTTCATTCACAAAATCACTAAAAATAATTGATTCATCCTCTGAAAGATAAGAGAAATATATTTGGGCATATTCCAGTAGATCCTTTAACTTTATACTATTATTTTTAGTTTCATTAATCCCACTCTTAATCTTCTCTAGAAGAATTTTGAAACTACCTTGTATGGGATTAATATCTTGAAATTTATTAACATCAAGATTTTTGGGAGATTCTATAGGTAGATTTTCAGGATAATTTTTTTTAGTTACTGTAAGGATTTCAAAGAATTTTCGACTGCCATTCAAAGTTAAAAATGTCATTAAAGACTCTTTATTATGTAATGAAGAGGGAAAAATGATGACAGAATAATTATAACTACGTCTTTTAGCATACGATCTATACTCTTCACTTTGCTGAATATAAGGAAAAGCACTTTTTGGTGATTTAATGACGAGAGGGTTTATTCCCTCAGGGATCTTAACATCTACAGACCCTCCGACAATTTCCAATGCCTTTTTAACATTCATTTGATTATATACAACATCTTCGATTTGAAAGGTCTTTTCGGTTATATCTAAATGTTTTATACTTTCTACCTTGTCTTGAGAAAAGTTGAACTTAGCATAAGTAGCTTTTCCCCTCATTCCCATTTTGATTTCTAACATTTCATTTTCTACAATTAAAATAGAGTTAGATGTATTTATCAACCAGTTTAGTCCAAGATTAAAATCAAGATAAATATCCCTTTCAACAAATTTACATAAGTATTCAACAAGTCTTAAACGAATAGGATCTATCAGTTCAAGGCTAATTTGCTTTTTTATTAAGTAGTCTTTAACCTTTTCTTCGAGTTTTATTTCATCTTCTCGTTCCCATTCAAAATTTAGAAATTCTTGGAATTCCACTGTATTCCGATACTTGTCAAATTCAGTTACTTGTTCAATGTCTCGAAATAATTCTCTTTTGCCATAGTATGTTCCAATTCCTTCAAAGAAAATAGTGGTCCTCACCGCTTTCTTTAAATATTCTAACATATCTTCCTTTTTTTCTTGAATTGCTGATGCTCGTGCCATCTGTAACTGTGCGGGTGCCCATAATGTATCGTGACTCTCACAACCATACATTTTATCTAATAAAATAATTGCTTCATCAAATTCCCCTCTATTTATCAAAATAGTTCCTTTATTTAAGAGACCAGGGGCATATTCATCGTTTTTAATCATCTGAGTGTAACAATCAAGCTCTCCATCCTCGTCGTGTATCTCCCTATGGATTTTAGCTTTTTTTTCCAAAATATATATGTTTCCAGGTTTGTTTTCTAATGCTTTATCTAGATTTTCTATAGCTTCTCTATGTTTCCCCATTATGGTAAGTAATTCTCCTTTATTTCTTAAGATGCTGCTCTTTTTTGGATTTATTTTGAGAATATCGTCATAGCAATCTAAAGCTTTATCGTATTGAGTTAATTCTATCAACGATTTCCCTTTTTTATTCAATACTTTTATATTATTTGGATCGATTGCTAATTTTGCATCATAATTAGCAATAGCCTCCTTATTCTTCTGAATTCTATTTTGTTCTTCTTCTGCAAAATTTTTTATGCCTTCTACATTATGCGACAACTCGATTAATATTTTTTTTTGTTCCTCTTTTGTTAGTGTAGCTAAGATAAAGTCAACCAATTCAGATTTTTTCTTTCCTGAATATCCTTTAATTCCTAGGCTACTGCAAATTTGTTTTAAGTCCTTTGTAGAAGCAGTCTTAAGTAACCACTTTGTTGTATACTCGTTGACTTCGAATATTTTCTCATAATTCAGTTTAAATTCACCAATTGCAAACTTTCTAATTCTTTATTTGTCTAATTAGGTGGTATAAAGAATGTATTGATTTTATTTAAAGAAAATCGGTAACTAGAATTCTCAAAATACTATATTTTTAACTACCTTTAAATTAGACAAAGTTATATATCATAATGAATGAGGGTGAATTTGAAGAGGAAGCTTGATTGGAATCATTACATCTTTCTGAATTATGAGGGATTGAGTTAAGTTGGATATGAACTAGAACTACAGAATTTCGTGCGATCTCGGAATGAAAAATAAAATAAAAAGAAAATAATTAACCCAAATATCTTAATAATTAAGGTAACTCTTGTTAGTAAGGAACAGCTACAACTTCTTTTACTTCAGGAACGAATTGTTTAAGAGCTTTCTCAATTCCAAACTTTACGGTCTGCTGGGCATGCATTTAGTCAATGCTTTGAATTAAAGCAATTAGCAACCTGCGCAATGACCCATCAAACGTACTTTTACTGTCCCATCTTCCTCTATACTAACGAGTTCGACGTCCCCGCCATCCTGTTGTAATTGAGGGCGAATCTTTTCTAAAACTTGTTTAACTTTATCTTTATCCATTTTTTTCACGTAATTATGTTAATTATGGTTCTTAGTATAGTAAGGTGTTTAGATTTTTAAAATATATCTTTTATATTTTATTAAGAGTTTAGAAAAATTCTTTTACGAAATAGGTAAATTTGAGGATAAGTATTTCTTTTTTAAAACAAGTAGAGAATCCTATCGCTTAGAATTGTAAAAATCTTCAAAAATTCCCTCGTTTTATTCAATACATTAATTGAAGGAGCACCAAAAAATAAAAGGGAACATCTTCTTTTAGATAATATGATACAAAATTCAATTCCACAACAATTTCATGATTGGTTTATTCAACCCATATTGGAAATTCCACTAGATAATCCTGATAAAAACGAACTATTTAGAAATTTAATGAATAAACGATTGAGTGCCGATCTCGATAAAAGTTTGAAAATAATAAAACAAAACTTGGATTACCTTCTCGTTCCAAAATCAAAAAGACAATTATTGGAGTATTTATATTCTGTTTGCCCCACTGATGATCATCATTACATTACATGGTTCAAACGTTTATTGGGAATGATATGTAGTCAGATAATTTTCGTCTATCAAGATGAAGATTTAGCAAAATTAAACGATATTGTTGCAGAATTTTGGGCTGGACATTTTGAACTATATTCAATAAAACTTTATCAGAATCGTGGATCTCTACAACGACTCCTCGAAGAAACAAAATATATATTAGATGAAATAACTGGATTTGATACATTTGGATCCTACAATGAAGGTGGATTGGGTGCAGAAAACCATAAAATTTCTAAAAATGAAGCAGTTTTTAATGAAGAAGTTTGGATTTCAATATCCTACATTCAATTGAAGAGAAGAATAGTCTTAAGGAATAACATTTACATCTTATTTAGGGGTAGGGGTAATAAAATTCAACTCTGGAAGGATGTATCATTAAAGACAATTGAGATGATCTGTGATTTTTTACTCAAGTTTTTGTCTTTTCCTAACCTTGAAATTGTGAATGTAAATGTTTCTGACTACAAAAAAAAAACTACTCTACCAGAACAGATAATAGAAACCATTGACATGATAGGAAAGATCAAAACACCATTAAATTTTGATAGGATCGTTGAAAGAGATATAAAATTTAGCGAGAATACTTATAATGCAATAATTAGAGAAATAAACACTACTTATCTCCATTACTGTTTTACTGCAATGTATATCTTAGTTCGAAAATTACTTGAAAACTTGGTGCTGGACTCTTTGAGATTGTTTTATACTACAAGTGGAAGTGACAAGTATTATAATTCAAATACGGGTAAATTTCTTGGATTTAGTCGTCTTCGTGAAAATTTTCAGACAATGATTAACGATACTCATTTTATCCGACAAGTTCAGACAATTGATCAGAAAATAATAGATTGGTTGTTAATATTTAAAGAAAGCGGAGATATCCATGCTCATTCTACATTTAGTATTACACACCAAAATCTCATTGAGGAAAATAAAGGTATTCTTAACGATTTAATTAAAATTTTGGAGCAAATTAACTCAAAGCTTAAGACTTAAGAATCTTCTTCATTTAGAAATTTTTCATAAGCAGCAATCTTATAACGACTCAGGTAACTGAAAATAAAACTAATTGAATATAAAACTACTAAGTCCACATCCTGATCCAACATTCCAAAGAATTTAGTATCTCTAAGGTCAATATCATCGTTTTCAGAGATGAATTCACCACTAACTTTATAAAGATTACCTAATTTCAAAAGATTATCAAAATTTTTTATGTTTTCTGCGATTTAAATCGTAGTAAACAGGATTTTCTTGAAGTAAATTAATGACAAATTTAAAATTTTCATTTTTAGAAAAAATAAATCTATAAGATTCATGAATAATAAGTGTATTTATAAAATTAATTTCTTTAGTCTCTTGATTTGTTAGAATTATCTCCTTGTCAGAGGAAATTTTATTATATTTAAAAAATTTTTTATTAAAAATCATTAAACATAATTTAGGTGTGAGTGGATAATATATTCTTGTAAATTTATCATATATATTAAATATGGGAATACCTTCCTCATCCTTAATTGCGTTTTGGTTATAATAAATTACAGGATTATCGGACGTAAAAAAGAATAAATCTTTTTCTATTATCTTAAATAAAATAAAATCCAGAGAGTTCAAATGCTTAAGAATTTTTAACTTTAAATTCAATAATATTTTTAAAATATTTTTATTAAATTTTATCTTTGAATTGGTGAGATAATCCCTGTTTAGCACGATAAGATAATTTTGATATATTTTATCTCTTTTAAACCAAATATCCTTTAATTCATTTAATTGATTCTTGTTATATTTCTTCTCAAATTCCGGTTTAAACTCATTAAAAAGATCTCTCATCAGCATTATCATCTTTTTCCTTTGACTTTCTGTCCGAATATATTGAAAATATATAAGGTAAGTTAAATGCTTCCGTTCTAATTTAGAAATATGGTTTATGGAAGATCTTTCAATTATACTGTGATACGTTTTAGATAAGTCATTTTCTTTAACTGACAAGTAGTTTTCAATTGGTTGGGGTGGAAATCGGTCATAAAAAAAATTTTTTACAGCAACATTTTTAATACTTGTAGGAAAAGGTATGCTATTTATGCGTTTATGTAAGCAATAAATCTGAAAATTATCTTTTTCCAACTCTTCGGAAAATTGTTTTAAATAAAAACGAGGAACGATATGTTGATGCTTCTTTAATTCGGTAATGCCCATTATAAAATCACAATCGATTGAGAGTAAATATTATAAGATCAATAAATATACCAGTAAAGAAGAAAAATTCATACAAATCGCTTTGAGTTATCATTTTAAAATGAAAGTTTGATACTATTTGTTAGGGATAATTAGGATTTATATTTTCTCAATGTTAAATTAGTGAACTATTACCAAGAATGGGAAAATTAAGATAAAATTTAATTGTTAGAAAAGAAAATATAATTCAGGTATTCAAAGTGGTGAAACCAATTTATGCTGAATAATTTAAATGAACTTAAGATTCAAAAAATAATGAATGAAGTAAATGAGGGTAAATATGATAATTACAAATCTTATGAATGGGATACATTATTTTTAAAGTTTCAACAATTCTATGAAGAACAGGGAGATGACTCTAAACAGCAATTTATGGGCGCAGAACGCGTAATTCATTCATTGAAGTATGATCCAAAAAGAAAACAATTCAAAAGTGAATTTGGTGAGGAAATACAACCAAAGGGGGGTCAATATGCATATTATAGAAAGAGAGCACGTGAGACAAATAGTCTAATTTTGAGAGCAAAATATGCAGATGTAGCATGGATAGGTCTAAACGAGTATGACTTGATGTTACTAGCTATTAATTCTTATATTCAAAGTTTCCCCTCATTATTAAATAAAAATATGTACAGTGAATTAATTGCATACTTGATACGTTCCCTTCACTTACTCTCTGAAGTCTTAAATAGAGATGTAAAACTCAAAATCGATGCAGTAAACATTATTATTGATAATCTCGCAATTATCCTCAAAAAAAAAGAAATTATTTGGATTAAGAAAACATTAGGTGTTTTTAATGGGATTTTAAATGAAAATTTAATAGATTGGGAAGGAATTGAATGGTTAAAGGTGTGTGAGCTTTTAGAAAATGTAATTCAATCATTGACAATCAATGAACCATTGAGGAATTCTTTTGTAGAATTTCTACAGATTTGTAGATCTCGTATCAAATAAATTAAATCTACTTAAAATTACTTTAATTTACTTAATTTAACAAAATTTATTAAAATCATTGAAAATATCAAATTTATCAGTGTCATTTAGCTCTATAACTCTATCTCTATGTGAAACAATTCCGTCTTTATCAGGAAAATTGGTTGACGAGAATTTAGTTCTTCCAATTTCACCACTAAGCCAATTTCTTTGACATCTTAATATTGTTTTAAATTTTTTTATTCAATTCTCTTACCTTATAGAGAACTTCATCATGATTGTAGAAGATTATTGAGAAGATTTTTCGAATATAGAGATCTTTTATCCTTTTCAAGATAGTGCGTAGGTAAAAACCAAGTGTGCGTTCTTCTTCATTTAGAAATTTTTCATAAGCAGCAATCTTATAACGACCTAGATAGCTACAAATAAAACTAAGTGAATATAAAACAACTAAGTCCACATCCTGACCCAACATTCCAAAGAACTTAGTATCTCCAAGGTCAATATCATCGTTTTCAGAGGTAAATTCACCACTAACTTTATATGGATTACCTAATGGTAATCTTGTAAAAAAAGTAGTCATCAAGTCAATTAGGCTTATCGTCATTTCTTCCATGAAAAATCTCTTAAATGGTATATCTAATAGAAGAAAAAAACGTGGAGCAAGTCCAATTTTGGATATGTAAATGGGTTGGACAAAAATTTTGGATATGTAAATGGGTTGGACAAAAAGAACTTTCCTTACGATTTAGAAAAAACTTCTTCTGGAACATTAAAAGCTGAGAGTTTACCTTACGGTTATAATATTAACGATGTGAATGATATTGTCTTTGTAGATGATATTTATATGTCAGGAGAACAAGCAGGTAGAACATATCAGGAATTAGAAAAAAAAATAGCAGAATTGTATATCAAAACTGACCAGAAACCAAGATTGCATTATTTATCTATTGCAGGAAATAAACATTCTACTCAGGGGAAATATAAATGGGATTCTTTCACAGTCGGAGAGGAATATAATTTTAGGAGAAATGGTGAAAAGTTCGAAGGTGTTTCTGGAGTAGTATTTCCTTTTTCGATTCCAGATGGCCATAGACACAGTATAGCTCGAAAATTGTATAGGAATAAGAAAAGATTTGCTCACAGAAAATTTGGATAATTTTATCCTGGACCTGAAAATAAATTTCATCCAGAGAAAATTTTAGAAGTTTTTATTGATAATTAGTAAATCAATTTTAGAAAAAAAATTTTAAGGGATAAAATTAAAATTTTGTCGTTGAATTTCAATTAATGCAACACAAAATTAAAAAACTCAAAGATATTAAATAATTTCCAAATAATACAATAAAATATTATCAAATCCAAATTAGAAATTACAAACTATAAAATGTTTTATTATGGCTAAAAAACGCAAGTTAAATGTCTTTTCTGACGAGTTCGTTTTTAAATTACTTGAGAGTATTGATGAGGATGGTCTAAGAGATGTTTTTCAATCTATTGAAACCCTTATTAGTAATGATAATCTTATTTATCGTAAGCTTCCAGGTGGGAAGGAATTTGGTCTAAACATAGATCTTAAGGAAGAAACAAACTTAACTATCCCAAGTGTAGAGAAACATAAACAGAAAGACACGATATATGCTTTAATGAGGTTTATAATTAGATATGTAGAAGGAAACGGGGAAGAGCAAATAGAATCATTATTAGATCGTACTGACGTTAGCTCAACTGAGAATTTGCAAAATAATCTCATTCTCTTCGTAAATCTAGTCTCTAAAAGCGACACCGTGCTTAATTTTATCATATATGGAAGTTTTTCCAGAAGTAATAAATTAGAAAATTATAGTTATAACATAAATTTAGACTCGTTAATTATTAAGGAGAATAATAAAAATCGCTTGATCCAAACACCTATTGGATATTTAACTTTAACTTATTTTAATCCTAAAAGAGGGAAGACTAATGTTATTGATTTTTCAATATCCAAAAGATTGCTCAAGAAGTTTAAGAAAGATATTAACAAGTTTTATGATGAATTTGAAGTTTATGAAAATTTTGCTAAACAGAAATCAAATAAAGAAATCAAGGAAAAGGAAGAATTATGAGAAGAGAGTCTATTCAAGAAGAATTTAGTGAAGCAGAATTTAGTGAAGCAGAATTTAGTGAGGAAGAATTTATTAAAGAGAAAGTACATATCGCTCAATATTATTCAATATATTACACGTTGGTGAAACAAGATATTAGTGTAAAATCTAAACATCCAAAATCTCTTAGATATAATCTCGTAAATGCCTTATGGGAGGAGTTAGAATATTTTTTAATGGAAGATGAAGACTTCAAAATAGAAAAGATTGAGAATAATTCAATTACAATTAAAGCCTTGAGAAGAGAATCGTTTCATAACTTCTTTGTAATGGCAAAAATCATAGGAAAAATTGTTCCGTTTAACGGTAGCGTCAAATTAAAGACGAAAGAATTCAGAGCACCAGATTTTGTAAATGATATGTTGATTTATAATTTTACAATAAAAACTGATTTTGGGAATTTCTACAAAGGAACTATTTATATTGTAAAATAAATCAAATGAAATGGCACTAAATCATGTGGAATGTTTATTGCTTGGATATTAAAAAAACTCACGTAGAAGAAATGGCTCACGATAGACTTCTTAAAGCTGCAAGAGAATATCAAGAAACATTAACAGAAGATGAAGCAAAAGAAAAAGTTTTACAAATAATGAAAACAAGCCAAAAAAAGAGTTTTATAAAAGTCTGTGAAGATACAAATTTACCTAAATATTTCATTTACGAAAGACTTCCTGGTTCGAAAAACATTTGGGTGAAACTATGCATTGTAGAAGATGAAAAAAGGAAGATTAGAATGATTAAAACATTGTGGACTGATTCCGAAGCAAGAACGCCTAAACCTGAGAAAAGAAGTAGACGCAAACGATTTGATGCTTAAATAAAACTATGAATAAAGTATATTGACAATATGTAATGCGTGATGAAATATAGCTTCTGCTTCGAACTGGTCAAATCGAGCTTCAGGGTGTTGTAATTTATTACGGATCTCCCTTAAATAATCAAGATATCCAATTAGTGTTTTATCTGTAGAATCATTCTTTTGTAATTCCACTAATAAAGTTTTCCAGCCTGACTCTTTAGGATCCTTTCCAGTTATTTTTTGATAATAGGACCTTAAAACAGACTCTACAGCTCTCATCGTAATCATTGAAGCAGGAGTCCATGCTTGAAGTGTTATACATCTACAACCATCATCTAAATCCGCTTTTTCAATATCTTTCATTAAATTCCAAATTTCTTCTCTAAAAAATGATTTTGCTCCATTCATTAACTTTTCAGGGTTTAAATCTGTGCCTTCAAATAACTTAATGACCCGAATATTTGACAATTCTCTTTCAATTCGATCTTGCCAAATTGGAACCAACTTTATTAACTTATCCCTCATTTCAATGACCGCTTCTTTGATTTCGGATTCAACATCATCTTTCAATGCCTCGAAGAAAACCTCAGTAATTTTATCAATTTCTTGAAGCGTATCTGACTGTGTAGAAAGTTTTAATAAAAGTTTGCTTAGATTTACTAAGTATGGATATTTAATGGAAAAAGGAGAGTTAGAATCTTTAAAAGTCCATAGTTTACATGTATCAAGACATATTCCCATGAAAAAAGCCTCTTTTAGATTCATTTCATCAACCTGTATCTTTTTAATGTTTTTGATTTTGGAAAATTCAGATGATTCTTTATTGACATATTTACTCCTATTTTTACTAAATCTTTTGGTAATAGTTTTATATCTTACCGACAAAATATAAAGATTTACTTTTACTTCCAGTCACCTCACTCTGTCTCAGAAACACCATTCCATAGTGTTGGTTTTCTGATCATTTAAATACTCGATAAAATTAGAACATATAGACCAACAGCTTCAAACCACACGTTCTTTGTGGTAAAAAAGTCAAGATTCAGGGAAAATTTGTTAGTAAAAAAATCAAAAAATTAAAGTCAAATTATAGAAAGTGAAAAAAAATCGTGTGGTTTAAATATATACTTGCTCTTTATGAGGTCTATAGAATAAGAGTCCTCTCTATAGGAAGGGGATTTCATCCTCAAGGAAAAATCAATCTGTTTTTAAATATAAAGTTAGAATAACTATCGTTGAAATTTTGAAAAAAAATTATTGATTATTATTTTCTACTCTATCTTTTAAAAGTTCTTTTGTTAATTCCATTTTCTTTTTTTCTAATTCATGTATTTGTTTATCTAATTCTTCTGCTTCTTGTTTTATTATTTTTTCTTTTTCCCAAATATGTTTCTTACTTTTTTTTGGAGTTAAACCATCAATTAAATATTTTTGATGAATATCTTTAACAGGTAATAAAGATTCTGCAGCAGTTTTACCTGTTATTTGAATTTTTTCGTTTGTAATCGCCATATCTTCTATGACGGTTTCAACAGCAAAAGCCACTTTTCTTAATCGATCTTGATCTATACTTTCTTTTACAACAAATGAAGTCATCGGAATTAATGTTCCTTGAACAAAATCAAAATATTCATATGGAATTTTATAAATATTTAAGAGCCCTACAAATTGTTGTTCTGCTTGTTGTATAGTAAGAATATTTCCTTTAAAATCAACAAATTCATGTACTCGATTTCTATTATTATCTATAAATACTCTACTCATTGATTTTAAAACTTCTTTTGCTATTGTTCTTGCCGCATTGAACACATTTGCTATTTCACTATAATCTCTCCTAGAATCTGGATTCTTTTTTAATTCCCTAGCAATCATTGGAAAATTATAAAGAATATTTCTTGCTCTTAAATCTTCAGTAATCTCGTAAATCTCCTTCATTAAACCTCGTGTGTGTTTGTGTAATCCTTTAAAGAGATTTAATCTTTTCTTAATCTTCCGTTGCATTTATTTCAATCACCTTTATTGGAATTCTTTTATGTATTTGATCTAATTGAGCATTTAGATGATCTCTTAATTGAACCATATATTCGACACAAGTGTTTAAGCTTTCTTCGGATAATTTGGCTTTTAGATACTCTATAACAAACCTACTTTTAACATTTAACATAAAATTTCTGAAATATTTCACGGTCTTATTTTCTGCATCAATAAATCTAGGTAAGGGATCTATTTCTCCTTCTGAGATCTGAAGTCTATAAGTTAGAGCTTCTTCTAATGCTTTTTGAGTATAGCGTATTTCTTCCATAATATCTTTACGTTCTTCTGGAGTTTTAAATTTTGCAACAATTTCTCCTTCCTCTGCTGAAATAGGATGATCCACTTTTAACACTTGTTGTCTAACATCTTGAGGTAATTTCTTCAAGTTTGAAACATAAGAAACTAAGTCGGTTGGCGATTTACCTGCTCGTAATTGAGATATTAAGAGTCCCTTATCTCTATCATTTAATCTATGAATGGCATAAACATTCTGAGTAGAAAGTTTAAACTCATTAAGATCATATTTTATACGAGTTTCAAAAGCTCTCAAAATTATTGTTAACTCTGGTTCTGAGATACCAATAATCTTAGCAAATTCGGCTTGAGTTTCATACTTTCCAATTTTTTTTCCTTTTTCATATAAATTAACAATAGCTTTTTCATATTCGGAAGTCTCTAATTTGTGTAAATGCAGATTTTCAATTATTTGTCGCTCCTTTCTTTCAATATCTGAAAGTCCTTTGATGATATTACATTTAATCTTTTCAAGATTTGCTATTTTAGCTGCTCTTACCCGTAATTCCCCTGTTATTACTACATTATTTTCATCAATTTCAGGAGCATTAATTATCCCATGATTTTTATAAGTTTTAGCTAAATTTTTTATTTCCTCAGGTTCGAATGTCTTTCTAGGTTGATCAGGATCGAATTTAATATCTTTTAGTTCAATCCATTTTTCTTCAATTTCTATCACCAAATTAAACACCTTTTTTTCTTATTTCTTTACTGATTTGATAAATATCTGCCCATGAAATCTGAGAAACGCTAAATTGTTCCTCTGCACGATTAAAAATCAACAATTTTGTGTTTTTTGTATCAAAATCATCTAATCCATCCAAATGTTTTACTGCACCTTCTAAAGTATTAAAAACATAATACGATTCCCCTTCAGGATTCTCTAAAATATAGAATGGGTCATTATACGATAATTCGAAAAAATTAGGTTTGATCTTACTTTTTTTAGCAACAGATTTTTCTTCAAGTTCAGTATTTGGTTTTTTTGCCATTATTTTTCCTCTTTTATATCTTCTTTATTATCAATTTCTTTATTTTTGATTATATCATCTATAAATTTATGCCATGTCCTATTTCCTTTTACTTTTGATAAAGCTTTATACTCTTTATCTTCTAACGGAATATTTAATGTTTTCATATGTATGAGTAAGTTAGTTAGTTATTATAAAAATGTTATTAAACAGTAATTAATGCTTAAGACTAAGATAATTTTCTATATTTTTTTATCCTGGTCCTGAAAGAATTTTTCACCCGGAGAAAATTTTGATATCAGGATGACCAGTTTTTTAATCACAATTTAAATACATTAGAAATAAAAAAGAAATAAAAAAATGTCTGGAATTATTGATACAAAAGAATATGGGCAGATCTTATTATACAAGGGAATTAACTTTATCGGTATTCCAGTAAATAGGCATTCTGAAGCCATTTCACTAGGGGGATCTAAATCTGGACCCCCTCCAAGAGAGGAATGGAAAATACTTGATCCTGAGACACGAGATGAAATCCCAATTTCAAATTATCAAAATAAAGTTAAACAAATTAGAAATAGGGAAGGTTTCATGGGAAATAGAGCCCCATTACCATATCTTACAGGATTGAGGAATATTTATAACCGTGATAGCATTCAAAATCTTTCATTAACATCACAAAATGAATTTGCTAAACTCACACCTTTAATAACCACCTCTAATGACATAGCTGAATTGAAAAACGCAATTATAGAAGGAAATGTGAGAAATATCATAGCTAGATTTAGTCGAAATCCTAGTAATCATGCCACTAAAGTAAGAATTCTACTAAATGATGAATAATATTGCAAATTTTTCAAATTTCTTATTTTTCTAAAAATTCTTTTTTACCTTTCTCGGTTAAATGAAGATTGGGAAACCAAGTATACTCCCTATCCCTCCCAGGCGCAAGGATCCCAGATGTAATATATTCCCAGATTTTATCTACTATTTTCAAATAATCATCGTTTTTTAAAATAACGACACGTCCCAAATCCATTTGTTCTATGTCCATATAACCTAACTTAGTTGCTGCTCTTTGAATGTAATGGTATAAAGCATGATGTATTCCTACAGTAAAAATTTTCTCATTTCTAATTAATTCTTTTACAATATTTTCAATCTTTTCTTCATCAAAACTTTCATATTTTTCTGAAATTTTTATCACCTTGAATTTATTTTGAATTATTGGATTATATTATTTTATGTTTTTTACATTTTTGGTAATATATTTTTATCCAAGACATTTTAAATGAATTGATTTTAAGCTTTAGAAATCGATTAGAACATTAACTTTTTAAAACGCATAAAAATCAAGGAATTCTATCCTTAAAAAATGATTTCAATTAATTTAATCACCCCGTTTTGAAAAAGTGATCGTGAAATGTTTTTTAATCTATCATTATAATCTTAATATTTGATTGAAATATAATTTATATATCTTAGATTTGATGCAAAGTAAAAAGGTTCTGAGAGGATCTATTAAGAATGAAGGTTTTAGAAAAACTAAAGATTATCCAAAATAACTCATCGTTAAGTTATTTAACGCTAATATGAATTATATTCATGGAATCTCGTAAAATAATTAAAAATACATTCAGAGGTCAAATCTCATGCCAAAAAAAGCAATTATTAAGAAATATTAATTAGATTGGTGTAGTTTTGAAAACCAGACCTTCATTAAAGCGTTAAAGCACGATGGGTTATGGTCTCTAGTCAAACAAATGATAATTTTATAAAATAAATAATAAAAAAAAATTAATTTTAGTTTTAAATAAAAAGGGAATCGTACTTCTCTTTCTTGAATTCCTCTTGAATTTTTCTACTTGCTTCTTCATAGTCATTGATATCAACCCCTAACCTAATACCAAGGGCAATAGAATATTGAATCAATTCTGGAATGTGCTCTAATAAATTATCAATCGAAAATTTACTCACATTACTTGAAATGTTCTCAAATAATTGAACAAATAATTCATCTTGTTTCTTTTGGCCCATTTTATGAATTGCTTTTGAGAAAAGAGTCAGTTTATATTTTTGAAATAATTTTTGAAATAAATCCTTGTCTTTATTTTCACTCATCAGATCTACCTTATCTTTTTAATTTTATTAAATAATTTCATGTTACTAATAATTTAAAAAAATTAAATTTAAAGTTAAATATATTAAGTCTTAATCTGTACCTATGCCTATTTTTTTTTTTTTAAAATAGATTTATTCCAAATGTAATAGATTATTGGAATATTTATTACAAATAGAATGTCGTAAGTCATTAAATCGATTAATTCTAAAAAATATAATATAAAAGGCAAAGGAATTATAAGATTTATAAAAATTATTGGTGTTAGAGCTTCCATTTTTTCATTTATAACTATTTATTTTTATTTTTTTCACGCGGGATAGTTAATTATAAAAGCTCTTATCCCTGGGATCATTAGTTTAACTTGTTCATCTGTAAAATTATCTTTATTGCCATGTGCAGCATCATTTCGAATACCTAACCAATAAGTAATTTGTTTTTGTTGTGTTTTTGGGTAGATTTTTTCTCTCGATAAATCTGCATTCATAGTGTCAGCTGGTTTAGGTCTAATTCTATCTGGTTTTATTAACTCGATTTCAATTTCATTTTTTGTACATAAGATTCTTAAATGCGCTTCTAAAGTAACACCAGCTATAACCGCAGCAGCAACATAATAATGCTCCTCTAAAAGATATTCACTCATATCTAAGTAATCAACAAAAATATCCCCATGAATAATTTCTGATAGAGATTTTAAATTATCAGCATCTAAATCTTTATGTAAGCCCTCCAATACACCAATAACATGTACAACCTTTACTTTATCAAGATCATTTTTATTTAATAACTCCTCAGCTATTTTGTAGTATCTGGATTTTTTAGATGTGATTCTTTCTATTACAGTAATCGCTCTTGTAATAACACTATAGATTTTATTGAGATTTTCGGTATTAACTTGAAAAGCCGTTGATATTAATGGAACTATCTCTTTGTAATCTTCTAATATTCCCTTGATTTGGTTGATATATTTTTCTTTTAATTCTTCTCTTATTGGAGTCACCTTGATTTTTCTTAAGTAATATTATAATTTTGTCGCATTCTCTTTTAACAAATATTAAATCATCTTAGTTAAATACTTGAATTTAAAAATTAAAAGAAAAAAATTATTTAATTGATGCTCCACATTCAGAGCAAAAGTCTCCGGTTTTTAAAGCCTCAGCACCGCAAGAAGAGCAATAAATTATTTTTGGCAATTCCCTCTCTTGGGCTCTAACTGGTTGTTCTTCTTTAACAGGAATCTCTCTTGTAATTGGTATAATTCGTTTTCTACGTCTATAAATAAGAATTCCTACAATAGTTAGGATAACAGCGACAGAAATTATTATGGATAATAATACACTCCAGAAAACGGGTTGTATATATACATTAGATGCTCCGTTATTCCCTTGTTCACATTCAATAGTAAAATGTTCACTATAATCATATATAGACGCATCATAATAATCTGAAATTCTAATTTGATAATTTAAGCCGTCTGCATATTCATTAGTAGAAATATGCCAAGGATAATAATCTCCGTCATTCGTTTCATAAGAACTAAGCGTTTCTAAAAACACTCCATTTCTATATAAATCTATTTTAACATAAGAAATATCTCCTGTAAATGTCCAAGTTATATAATTATATCCTTCTATAAATGTATCTGTGCTTATTGGGTAATCAATAGTAATTGTTTTTATCTCTGTTTCTATAGTGAAATATTCACTATAATCATAAATAGAAGCATCATAAGAGTCTGAAATTTTAATTTGATAATATGAACTATCTGTATATTCATCATCATAAATGTACCAAGAATAA
>SDBU01004244.1_pt1 | contig 17688 bp, 15 predicted proteins | sample 2277071 | NCBI WGS metagenome assembly SDBU01 (sample SAMN10397929, study PRJNA504765) | marine sediment metagenome | isolation source: marine sediment core GS08_GC12, 126 cmbsf | place: Arctic Ocean: Gakkel Ridge, Loki's castle | collected 2008 | reverse complement strand
AATCGGAGATTTCAAAATCAACCTGGCAATGATAGCCGCCTTCCTGACACTCATTGGGTACTCGCTTAACGATACAATTGTCGTCTTCGACCGTATCCGGGAAAACCGCGGCAAGGCACGCACCCTCAATCCACAGATAATCACCGACAGCATTAACCAGACTATTTCCAGAACTATTATGACATCCTTCACAACATTTATAGTTGTGCTGATAATGTACATTTTCGGCGGCCCCGGGCTAAGAGGCTTTACCCTGGCAATCGGCTTCGGCATCATCGTAGGCACCTATTCGTCCATCGCAATAGCCGCACCAATATTGCTGCTCGGCACAAAAACAAAAACCAAAATTCGAAATCCGAAGCGCGAAGCACGAAATAAATATAAATGACTAAAATGACACTGAGTGTCATCCTGAGACGGAGCCGAAGAGCCTGCCCTGAGCTTGCCGAAGGGATCTGGTCTGCGAATGATGAGATTCTTCGCGGAGTTTATCCTTGAACGAAGTGAAGGGCTCAGAATGACAGCGGCTGTGAGTTTTGAGCATTTGATATTTGGATCCTTCGACCCATTCGACTACGCTCAGGACAGGTTTTGATATTGTTTCGGATTTCGATACGCCTGTTAGAAGCGTATGTATCCGTATTCGAATTTCGGGTTTATGGCAAGATGCCAAAAGATTTGAAAATAGGAATGCTCCTGGGCATGGTACTGGTAATGGCCGTTATGTTCTGGCTCTCTATCGGCCCCGGCCTGAGTCCAAAAGCAAGAATACAGCACCTTCGCAACGTTGCGACCGTGCAGGAAAATTCCGGTTCGCCAAATAATCACCCGACAAACAGTTCAGCCGCAATACAACCTGATTCAACAATATACTCCGCAGGACACCCTACGGTGGAACAAACCGGGAAGATAAAAACCCAAAAATTTCACATCATACGCCAAGGAGAGACTCTTTCCGAGATTTCGCACAAATACTACGGCTCTGCAAACAAATGGCGAATGATCCTCGATGCCAACCGAGATGAAATAGAAGACGTGAGCAAACTCAAACCGGGCACAAAAATAATCATCCCGTAATAAACCCCGTTAGAAATTAGAAATAAGTCGCCCAACGTCTGTCGTGCCCATAGCAGGAATTTGTAACGGGGTAAACTTTAAAGCGAGAGGAAGAGCAAAAAGCTCGTTCGCGGTCTGTCTACTATCAAACAACGGCCTGCATTACCCCCACCTCAAATCACCGAAATCAAAGGGACTTTGCCGCTTCTTTGTCAACCAGCCAGGTAACCTTATTCAGAATGGGCCAAAGGGCGTGAATAGGATACTGCACCTCATCCGGCTCACTGGTTAAAACCTCTTTCAAAATGCCGGCCTTTTCCGGGCCGGAAACTAAAATAGCCAAATGAGAGGCCGCACATAAAACCGGATGTGTCAAGGTTATCCTGTTAAGCTTCTCGTCCAAAACATAAACAACACACGCCAAATCTTCGGTATCAAAACGTGCATAGGAATTCGGAAACAGCGAACCCGTATGCCCCTCAGCCCCCATCCCCAGCAAAATCAAATCAAATTCAGGCCTCTGGTTTTCATCGAGGCCGAAAACCTCTCGAATGGTTCGTTCGTAGCGGGTGGCTGCAGCCTTGAAATCGTCATACTCAGTGGGGATTCGATGAATGTTCTGCTCTGGGATGGCGACTTTAGCCAAAAAGGTATCGGCAGCCAGCTTGTAATTGCTCCATTGAGAATCGGCGTCAACGTATCGCTCGTCAACCCAGAACAACTGTATCTTGTCCCAGGTCAGAGATCTCGCCTGCGGCACTTCGCCGAGCAGCTCAAAAAAACGCTTGGGCGTATGCCCCCCCGATATGGCCACGTAAAAGGCATCATTTGCTTTTATCGCCTTTTGCGCATCTGCAACAAAAAGCTCGACACTTCTTTGGGCAAGACTCTCAGGGTCGGAAGCAATTTCAACATTCGGTTTATATTTTGCAGTAGTCTCCATAATATCACCGCCTTTGCTTCGACAAGGGCACCGTTCCCACAAAAACGCGAACAGCTTACAAATACGTACAGAAAAACACCATCAGCACCTCCACCTCCGAGCCGGTCTCATACGAAAAAATCCACCGCGACTTTGAATCACACCCACCCCTTCTATTGTACGGATGTAAACTATAACTATTATCCGCTTTTAAAGGTGGTCTTGCCAGAAAAATTTTAAAAAAATCCACTATTTGTTAACTCCCACCCCAAAAAGAACTTATAGAGCGATCCGGCACAATCAGGTGATATCATCAATCTCCCACATAAACGCTTTTATGCCTTCCGAACCCCGTTCCTCTCTCATCCGGCGGACATTCTCCATTACTTTTTTGGCCTTGCTCTGGTCGGTAACAACAAAGGTGCCGCAATTTATCCCGGGCCAAACGTCGGTATTCAAATGCGGTTCACTTGCCTTGCCTCTGCCTAAGGTATTCGGGAATTTCGTATAGCAGTCAATGCCCACAGACTCCAAAGCTTCATTCACTTCCTCATCCATCGCCGCATTGTGCACAATCAAAACAGCTTTCATAATCATCCTCTTACTGCCGAAACCTTAAAACCTTCAAACACACTGTAGAGAGTCGGCATCAAAACCAGGGTAATGACGGTCCCTACAAACAGCCCACCAATTATCGTTACGGCAAACGGCACCCAAATTTCGGAACCTTCCCCTCTTGACAAAGCCAGGGGAGTCAGAGCCAGTATTGTAGTGCAACTGGTACATACCACGGGGCGTAATCTGCTGCGTCCCCCCTCGATGATTGCCGAATAGACATCAAGCCCGCGTCGTCGCAGTATGTTAAGATAACTAATAAGAACAATTCCGTCATTGACTACAATTCCGACAAGCATAATCAGCGCAAGAAAGCTGACAACACTCATCGCCTGAGAAGCTAAGGCCAATGCGATAATTACGCCGACAATACCAAAGGGTATCGAAAGAAATATAATGAATGGGTCACGGAACGACTCGAACTGCGAAGCCATCACCATATATACCAATACCATTCCCAAACCCACAGCAGTCACTAACAGCGTGAAAGCCTCTTTCTTTTCTTTTTCAGCTCCGGCAAATTTATAGCTGAAACCAGGCGGTGCAGGAATCTTATCAAGCGCTTTTCTAACATCCTTCACCACCGAACCAAGGTCTCTGCCGCTGATTTCAGCGGAAACCGTAATATAACGGGCCTGGTCTTTTCGTTCGATCTTCGTGGGGCCAAGACCCTGCTGGATTTCAGCGATATTGGCCAGGCTAACTTGACCACCTCCTGGCATACTGATGGGCACATCTCGCAAATCTTCAATCCTGTCCCGGTCTTTCGGCCGAAGCCGGACTTCTACATCGTATTCATCTCCGCCCTCGCGATATCTCGTCGCGGTGCTGCCGGCAAAAAATGTCTCTATCTGTTTACCGATTGTTCTGACATCAAGACCCAAATTAGATGCCTTTTCGCGGTCAATGATAACCTTAACCTCCGGCTTTTCCTCTTTTCGGCTGATTTGCACATCCTCCACACCTTCAACAGCAGTTATTGCCGACTGAACGGCCTCTGCGTACACTCGCGCTTCATCCATATCATGGCCGTAAAGTTCAACAGACAATTGTCCGCCGCTGCCAAACATGAGCGCCATAAGCGGGTCCTCCGCACTGTAGCGAATAGTTGCTCCCGGTATCTTATCCGTGATTTTACGAAGCCTATTTATCAGGTCTCTTGGCGAAGCATCGCGCTGCCTCTTAGGTTTCAAGCTGATAAACAAAATACCCTTATAGCTTTCTTCCTCTGAAGCAATGTTTCCGCCGCCGGCCTCACCAAAAACACCCCAACGAATAAAACTGTCCCGCCTTTCAGGAACATTATTCTCTGTTATTGTTTGCAGCTGCTGCGCTACGACACCGGTGCGCTCATAACGAGTACCGATCGGCAGCTCATACTCTGCCGATATTCGATTTTGGTCCTGTTCGGGGAAAAATTCAGTGCCGATAAACCCAACAATCCCAATGCTCCAAACAAATAAAACAATACAGGAAACAAAAACCGTTTTGCGGTTATGCAGCGACCAGTTCAGGAACTTGACGTACAGTTGTTCCATTTTCGTGAAAACTTTCTCCCCCAAACGGTAAAATAAGTCTAATAACGACCTCTTCGCAGGATGCTTTACGGCAGATGAGTCCGGATTATGGACCCTTAAAAATCTTGAACACAACATTGGCACGAGCATAAGGGCGGTAAACAGCGAAGCCACCAGGGCCATTGTTATAATAGCCGCGAACTGTCCGAATACAATCGCCGCTATTCCGCCGACAAACATAATCGGTGCAAAAATCGAAATGGTCGTCAGTGTCGAAGCAATTACAGCTACGCCTACTTCATTTGCGCCGAAAACGGCGCCTTCTTTCGGCCGCTGGCCTTTATGACGATGACGATTGATGTTGTCAACAACCACGATGGCATTATCTACCACAAGACCAACTGCAACAGCCAAGCTGGCTAATGAATCGGTATTAATGGTGTAACCAGCCAAGTACATCAACAGAAAGGTAATTATCAACGACGTTGGAATTGCAACGGCAACTATAATACTGGCCCGCAGGTCTTGGAGGAAAAAAAGTAGCACTATAAAAACAAAGAAAACAGCCCAAAAAACCGTGTTACGCAAAGTGGCCACAGAGGCCAAAATAAACTCGGAATTATCCATCACCATCTTGGTCTTAACATCGGGCGGCAAATTTTTCTTTATCTCGTCAAGTTTTTTCCTAACCGCCCGCGCCACCTCCACCGTATTTTTGCCGCTCTGCTTTTGAATAAATATTGCCATTGCCTTTTTGCCGTTCATGCGCACCTCATACGTACGCTCTTTGAAGAAATCCCTTACTTCGGCAACGTCTTTTAACTTTATAGGTATGCCGTTACGGCGGGCAATCACAACTTCAGCAACCTCCCGGGGACTCGAAAATTCCTCAGGTGTGCGTAACAAATAGTCCTTGTAACCGGTCTTTATGTTACCGCCGGGAGTACTAATGTTCTGAGCGGCAAGAGCTAAGCTTATCTCTGTAACCGATAAATTCAAAGCCGCCAGTCTGTCCCTGTCGATATCAACCCGAATCTGCCGCTGCAAACCGCCACCGGCTGTAACTGAAGCCACCCCTTCGACCCGCTTGAGCGGGTCAACTATCTCGTCATCAACTATATCCTGCAAATCCGGATAGCTGTCCTCAGCCGTAAAAGCAATAATTGCAATTGGTATCATTGAAAGGTCAAACTTGAAAATAAGCGGATTTTCCGCCTCCTCCGGTAATCGGTCCCTAATCAAATCAATCTTTTCACGCACATCGTTTACATGTTCATCTATTTTCTCACCCCAGGCAAACTTCAACGTCACCGCTGACATTCCCTCCTTGGAGACCGAAATGACCTCGTCAACTCCGGAAATAGTGCTCAGAGTATCCTCCATCAGCTCGGTTATCAATGTCTCCACTTCTTCGGGCCCCGCCCCCTGATACGCTGTTAAAATTGAAACAGCCGGTATTTCCAGCTCCGGCATCAAGTCTAATCCCAGCATTGACATCGACACCAGGCCCAAAACTACCATTGCAATAAATATCATCAAGGTGGTTACCGGCCTGTTTACGGAAAGCTGAGCAAGTTTCATTTGATATCCTCTATTCGTACAACCTCGACATCCATCCCGTCGGCTAAATAATTCATCCCGTTAACCACAAGCGTCTCGCCCGCTTTTAAACCTTTGGTTATTTCATATCTGTCCGCTTGTTTTATACCAATCTCAACAAAATGTTTACGAGCAATTTTGCCGGCACTCGCCCCTTCAACCACATACACATAATGCTTATCAATCTTGCCTCCAAGAACAACGTCCCGGGGAATAACCACCACGTTGTCTTTTCGCTTTGTAATTAATGTTACCCTCGCAAACATACCCGGCTTCAGCAGCAATGCTTCATTATCAAGACGTATCTCGACCTGTATGGTGTGGGTTTGTGCATCAAGAGCCGGATGGATTGAATGCACGCCGGCATCAAATGTCCTTCCGGCAAATGCATCAACTTTGATCCTGGCAGGCATCCCAACAGTAATTTGGGTACCGTACTTTTCGGCAGCGGCAACAATTACTCTTACCGTCCTCATATCGGCAATAGTAACAATCTGGTCCCCCGACCTAATCAGATTACCCTCGTCAATATGTTTGGCAGTTACTATCCCGTCAATAGGCGAGACAATCATGGATTCGCGAAGGTTTATTTGAGCAAGCTCCAGATTGGCCTTGGTTAAGCTCAAACTTGCCGCCGCCAATTCGGCAGCGGTTATAGCTTTATCTTTGCTCTGCTCTGTAGATGACCCGCCTTCGTATAAGGCAACAATGCGCTTCTTTTCACGCTCGGCATCGGCCAGCTCAATCTCTTTAGCTCTAACGCCGGCCTTAGCTGCAGCCACTTGAGCTAAGTAAACATCGTGGTCGATAATCGCAAGCTGCTGACCCTTTTTGATCGACACACCCTCTTCAACCGCAACCAAATCACTCCCATCCGAAAGAACACTCAAGGATTCGACTCGTCCGGCAACCTTGGACGCTACATTCACAATCTGGTTTGCTTTTATCCAGCCGGTCAGCTCTATCGTCTCTTCTATAGGGCCTGTGCTTACAGCTTCGACCTCAACAGGGACTTTCTTTTCCTCTTCCAGACTCTTTTTAGACAAGCGGGTTTTTGCATAAAAACCAAACCAATATGTAACAAACACCAATGTTAATGCTATTAGCAGAAACAAAATTCTTCCCCATGTTAGTCCTAAGGACTCCTTCGGAGAAGCGGGTCTTCGACTGATTACTTTCATTTCCTCTGCCCCTGTTCTATTCTAACAAGTGCCACTGAAACCTTTTCTTCTGCAGCGAGCGATTCGTGATTTTTGGCCTGACCTTCGGCTTCAGCAGCTTCAAACATCGTGAGAGTTCCCATTGCTTTGTGTAAATCCAATTTAGCAATTATGTGTGAGTATATAGCCTGGTAATGATTTACCCTGGCCGTCGTCAAGGCAGCCTGGGCGTCGATCATCTCCACCTGCGTATTTGTGCCCTGCTTGTAACCTACCCCCGCAAGTCGCAGTCCCTCTTTTGCCCTGGTAAGGTTCAACGACTGAGATTCAACAAACTCCTGGGCATCCTCAATACTTAGCAGGGCCTTTGTCAATTCAAACAAAGCAGTCTCTTCGGCATCAATTAAATTTATCAGCGCTTGTCTAACTCGTGCTTTCTGGGCAATTATCTCACCTTCGCGAGATAATCCGTCAAATATAGGCAGCGTCGCCATAACGCCGGCCTGCCAGAGATGACCCCACTCAATGTCCATAATGTTATGCGGGTCGGGCTCAGACCAGGTATTGTCATAATAGCCACTGATAGTCGGCCAATATCGGCTCCTTGCAATTCTAAGCAGCTCCTTCTGATACTTTATATCAAACTCTCGGCTAAATAAATCAGGGCGGCTCCGATAAGCAGCTTCAACAGCCTCTTCCATTGCCATTTCTGAAGAAACGTAAACCAGCTCGTCCGAAAGAGTAAAGTCACTGTCCTGCGAAACACCCATTACCTTCAATAGCTGCGTTTTTGCCATGTTGATAGCATTCTTGTTCCGTATCAGCTCAGCCTGAAAATTCGATAGTTCCACTTCAGCCCGCAGAACATCAAAATCAGAAGCGACGCCGCCCTGCCGCCTTTGTTTGACGCTATCAAGATGGGCCTGAGCCGAGCGAACAGCATCAGCACTAATTTGAAGTAAATGCTGATTGAGCAGCACATCGTAATAGGCATGAGCCGCGGCATAAATCAAGTCCTGGACCGCCGCCCGGACCGTCTCGTCGGCAAGCATAGAAAACAACCTGGCAGCGTGTATTGTAGCTTTTATTGACCCACCGGCATAAATCGGCTGAGAAACCCTCAGCCCCACCGAATAATTATCAACATCACCCAACGTAATTTTATTTGCTCCAATAGTGAAAGATGAAACCTCGTCAAGCCGCAGGTAATCCCCCGTAAGATTCACGGTAGGCAATATTGCTGAATAGGATTTTAGCCGTCCTCCGCGGGCAATCTCCTTTTCCTCGGTGATGCGCTGCAGAACTTTATTGTTAGCCAGCGCCAGCTTTAAGCAATCTTCGGTGCTTAATTTGCCGCTGATATGTGTCTGAGACCGCTCTTGGCGCTCTTTGCGGGTCTTCCACTGCCGGTACGCAGCCCCTCTCGACAAGCTGACCTCTTCATAAAATTGCTCACTGCTGAGACATCCAAACAAAAACAGAGGACAGAGGACAGAGAACAGAAAACAAACTCTGACTTCTGTTTTCCGTCTTTGCCGTAACCTGTGCCCCAGGTAGGCATCCTGTGGACTGACTTCTGATTTCTGTCTTTGCCGTAACCTGTGCCCCAGGTAGGCATCCTGTGGACTGACTTCTGATTTCTGCCATAATAGTTTCATGTCTTCAACTCGCTAAATACATTACATATCATCTCTTTTTAATAAATCCTGTATGAGTTCTGCAAAATTGAGGTTAGGCATACTTTGAAAAGAAAAAAATCGTTTTTTGTTTTTTCATTCTGTTTTGTCCTCGGCATAGGCCCGAATACCAGCAGCGGAGAATTCAACAATGTGGTCAATCGCTTTAGCTAAATCGAACCTCGGCAAGGCCGCCTCATCACACTGCTCAAACATAGCTTTTATGTGGACCAAATGCACCAGTTGCCCAACGACAGAAAATACCACAAACGGGACCTTTGACTCTTCCACACCTGGGCAAGCTTTCACCAGAGCCGTCCGCATAGCAGTCAACGTAGGTATAACTATCTCCTGGGCAAACATATTTGCAGGCAAGTGCTGGTCTATCATTTCCCGGGCCCAAAGTTTGCCAAGCCGACGAGCTCTACTTTCATCAACTAACGGCCCAATAAATGCTTCTGCGAAGGACTTGAGCAGAACTTCCAACTGAGGCTTGCCGTCACTTTTAGACATCACCTTGTCGATACTTGCAATGCGGACATCGCGCATCAAAATCAGATGACGGCGCCAAACCTCCTGGTACAACTTCTCTTTCCCACCAAAATAGTAGTTGACCGATGCGATATTGCATTTGGCAGAGGCGGCAATATCGCGAATACTTGCTCCCTCAAAACCATGTTCACAGAAAAGCTCTTCGGCCGCATCGAGCAATCGGTCCCGAACCCCTTTATTAGTATTGCTATTCGCTTTGTTATCCTGCGACATCACTATGTTAAAATTCCTAAACGCTTGTTTTATACGGTAGTTTAAAACGCCTGTTTTAATATATCAAGCATTTTTTTACTCTTTTTACAAAAATTTAAAAAACCAAAAGACATTTTTCATGCAAACCAAAGAGAATTTAGTGGTATTTTGGGGATAACGACTCAGATGCTTCCTGGCTGGAATTTGCCTTCTTCTAAACTGCCTATATTGGCTATATTAATGCAACCTTGCCCGGGCTACTGTGACGAGATACGACATGCACAACGAAAGATATGATATGCCAGGTCGGAAATGCGAGCTGCGATATACGAAATACCAGATATTATGATATGCCAAGTCGGAAATACGGGCTGCGATATACGAAATACCAGATATTATGATATGCCAAGTCGGAAATACAGGCTGCGATATACGAAATACGAGATGCGAAAGCCTATCTCATAATCCAGCGTTTTCCTTTATAAGTTAAGCCGGCACCAGACCTTAGAGTGGGATCGCCTTTGAAGGCGTAACTTAATTCGAGGGTCTTTCGCAAAAAAACCTTACGTGGCAAGCCGCTCTGGTCTTTCTTCACCGGATGGTTAATGGCAACCGTCTCATTGCTCAGACCTGCTATAAATACTTTTATATTCTTGGCTTGCACATCAAAATCAGGCCATATAACGGCGATATCTTTTGTGTTATCCTCACCCTGAAGTATCCTATTGCCGGCCTTTGCCAACGATTCAAGAAATGGGTATCTGCTCCGATGACGCTTTTTAATTTTCTCAAAAACCGCTGGTGTTACAGCTTTGTTTGCCGGTGTAATTTGAAAGGTATCCGTCATCAGGTCGCACTTAGGATAAAAACCAACATCGTTATCTGTATTGTTGGTAAGCGTAATTATCACGTACCAGAACCGTGTCGGCTGATTTTTAACTCGCGTGGGCAGGACGATTTGCTGGGGATGAGTAAATTTCATATCTACCGTCCATTGACCTGGAGCAGGCACAATAGCCGGCTCAGGTGCAGCCAAACATACACAGGCTATCACCGCTGATATTCCCAAAATCCCATAAAAGAACCTTTTCATCTTATGGCCCTCATCAGAAAATAATATGCATTGTCCTTTGCGAAACCTGAAACGAACGTTTCCATCCATATTTTACACTAACATCATCAAAAAACCAAGAAGATTTTGCCTTATATTTCAACTATAAAAAGCTTTATTTAAGAAAAATTGCTGAACGTTCCGAGCTCATAGACGACTTTTAAAAAATTGGATTCGTAATATTAGGTTGTTGGAAACCTGCACTATAGCTTCCTATATTAACATCAATCGCAACTGAAATTAGCTGGATTGGGGGAAAATTGGGTTTGAATTGGGTTTGTTTTTTTGGCCGGAAGGCGGTTTTCATTCTCATAATCCTCTATAACATATAAGTTTACGTTCATTTTTGGCATTTTGGGAATTGGGTTTGTTTATTCGGACTAAGAAATCAGCTTTTTTTCTGTAATCCTTTGTTAAAGTTAAGTTTACGTTCATTTTGGCTTTTCGGAGATTGGGTTTGATTGGGTTTGAATTGGGTTTGTTTTGACCAATTGTCCAATTGTGTTTATTTTCATAATTCGTCGTATTATATGATTTTACGTTCATTTGACTTTTTTGGAAATTGGGTTTGTTTTGCATAATCATAGTGAAACACACTCTCTATTTCTCCATTTCTCCGCTATTTTAGACTGATATGCTCCGCCAATTGGATCCTCGACTAAGACATTCGGGGACAAGCTGGATAAAATTTGGGCTTTGATGGTCATTTGGAACCCCCTTTTCTGATTGACGATTGACGATTTATTAGTGATTCTAATCCATTAGTTTGGTGTATTATACCATAAAAAGGTTTGAAGTCGAGTGAAATCTAAAAAAATCTCCGATACACGGCACTAATTGCAGATTAGACACGGACCCCCGGCAGGATACCAAGTGAGTGCTTCCGGGGGTAAACTCCAGGTGTGGATTTTTGGGGGTTTTTGGGGGAAATTTGCTTGATTTTCGTTGGCCGGGGTGGTAATTTTGAGTTTTTGAACTCTTGATAGTACTATTGTTCTAAATCTGTCTATAACAAAAGCTCTGGGGAAATAAGAAAAATGAGCCGAATCCACACAACGCATTTATCCTTGACTACCACTCACAAACGGCTATTATTTCATTAAACCCGACAAATTTGGAGGCAAATTGTTATGTCGAAGGCCAAGGGAACAATAACGTTGGTATCCATTCTCAAAGATTCCAATTATGATCTTTCTTTGTTTGCCACAGCAGATGTTAAGAGCCTGGAGTCAAGAATCAAACTCGTAAAAAATAAACCTTATGTCGATTGCATCATCAGAGAAAAAGAAGTTCAACTCAAACCAGAAGAGGTTGTCCGTCAGCTCTACACTAAAAAACTTATCGATAAATATGGATACCCTAAAAATCGTATTCGTTTTGAACATCCCGTCCAGTTTGGCAGAGAGACTAAAGCCGCTGACATCGCCGTCTTTGACAAACATAGACCCACCGTGGAATACATTATTGTAGAGGTCAAAAAACCTAAGCTTAAAGATGGCAAAGAACAGCTAAGGTCTTACTGCAACGCCACCGGAGCCCCCATAGGTGTTTGGACAAACGGCCGGCAGATTTCCCACTATAATCGCAAAGATCCGAACTTCTTCAATGATATTACCGACATTCCAAAAACCGACCAGACCCTTGAAGATATTTTGAAGGAGCGATTTACGTGGCGAGACCTCATCATCAAAGACAAAATCCCAAACGAAGGTAAATCCCTTAAGTCAATTATCACCGAAATGGAAGATGAAGTTCTCGCCAATGCCGGAGTGGACGTCTTTGAGGAAGTTTTTAAACTTGTTTTTATAAAGCTGAATGATGAAATGAAAAGCAGTAAGGATAAAGGTATTCTTGATTCTATTATTGAGGCGAATCTTAGTAAGAAAGAATATAGCGACTATGAAACACTTAAAAAATTTCTTTCTGTGAATGATGAAGTATTGAAGTATCATAAAAATTTTAGAGTCCTGGAGTTTAGAAATACCGGTCAGTCTGAAGGCGAGCTAAAAAATAAGATTCAGAAACTTTTTGACGACGCCAAAAAGCAATGGCCCGGTGTATTCTCCGATGAAAGCAAAATCGACCTTTCACCCTCTCATCTTTCTATCTGCGTCTCTAGTCTTCACGATGTTAAACTTTTCAATTCTAATCTGCAAGTAATTGACGAGGCCTTTGAGTATCTCGTAAGCAAATCTTCTAAAGGCGAGAAAGGACAGTATTTCACGCCTCGCCATGTAATTGATATGTGCGTTAAGATGCTTAATCCCCAAAAGGGTGAATATATGATAGACACCGCTTCCGGTTCCTGTGGGTTTCCTGTCCATACCATTTTCTATATAACTGGTCATCTTTTTGAAAATGCTGATATTTCAAAAGAAGAAAAAGATAATGTCCTCAAGGTCTTTGGCATCGATTTTGATGAAAAGGTCGTTCGCGTGGCCCGTACCTTAAATCTCATCGCCGGTGACGGCGAGTCAAATGTTCTTCACCTCAATACGCTAGATTATGATCGTTGGAACGAGACAATCAGTAATCCCGATTGGCGGGATACATACGGTAGTGGCTTCAGACGCCTAGAAAAGCTAAAAAAAGATTCGAATTCTTATAAAGAATTTAGCTTTGATATTCTGATGGCTAATCCTCCTTTTGCTGGAGACATCAAGGAATCACGCATCATCCATAAATATGAACTCGGATACAACCAGAAGAAAAAACCCAAATCAAAGGTTGGACGCGACATCCTCTTTATTGAAAGAAATCTCCACTTTCTTAAACCCGGTGGCAGAATGGCAATCGTCCTGCCTCGAGGTCGTTTAAATAACACCTCCAATAAGGATATCCGCGATTTTATCGCATATAATGCACGCATCAATGCGGTTGTCGGTCTTCACGACAATACCTTTAAGCCACACTCTGGCACAAAGACAAGCGTATTATTCCTTCAAAAATGGGACGAAAAACTCTGCCCGAAGAAGGATGATTATCCAATCTTCTTCGCTGTTTCAGGAAAGTCTGGGAAGGATAACTCCGGTGACCCTATCTATCTGAAGAATAGCCAAGGCAAACCAAAACTCGATAAATACAACCATCTCATTGTTAACCACGACCTCCATAATCAGGGCGGCGAATTGCCTAACGGCATCGCTGAGTCATTTATTGATTGGGCAAAGAAAGAAAAATTAAGTTTTTGGAAATAGCAGATGAAATACTCCATAGTTTTAAAGAAGAATACAGTTGGTGATTTCAGATTGGATTCAGAAGTATATCTGCCCATATACTTTGAAATCGAAGAAAAATTAAAGCAAAAAAACTGTACCACCCTTGAGAATGAGCGATCCCTTTTTTCAAAAGGAATTTTTGATATTAGGGCAGAATGTTACATGGAAAATGGAGGAGTACCATTTATTAGAATTAACAATTTAGGTGACACTCTTCTCAATGATAATGAAATCATCCATATTCCACACTCACAAAATAATCTTAATAAGAAGACACATTTAGTCCGAAATGATTTGATACTCTCCAAGACTGCTTATCCTGCAGCCTGTCTTGTAGATATATCTTCGTGCAATACTTCTCAGGATACTATAGCTATAAAACTTAAAAAGCACGCAAAGATCAAGCCTCATTTTGTGGCAATTTTTCTAAACTCCCGATATGGATATTTTCAAATGCAACGATGGTTTACAGGCAATATACAAATGCATTTGAATTTGACCGATAGTAAACAGATAAAAATCCCAATACTAGATGAAAGCTTTCAGTCTTTATTGGTAAATGTGCTAGAAACAGCCATTAAATATAAATATTCAGCCAGGAATTCTTATTTACGAGCTGAACAAATTCTTCTTTCTGAGCTTGGCTTATTTAATTGGAAGCCAGATCATCAACTTTCATTCGTAAAGAATTTCTCCGACACAAAATCCGCCGACCGCATCGACGCCGAACACTTCAAGCCAATGTATGAGCAAATACACAAAAGAATCAAGAACTATAAGCTAGGGTATAAACCTTTGTGTGATATCTTGAAGATAAAGGACAAGAACTTCATCCCTAAACCCGATTTAACCTACAAATATATTGAGCTTGCTAATATCTCCACCAATGGGAATGTTAATGGCTTTACCCATGCCACGGGCAAGGAACTTCCGAGTCGCGCAAGGCGTAAGGTTAATGCTGGAGATGTTATCGTCTCATCCATCGAGGGATCCTTATCAAGCATCGCCTTGATTACCGCCGATTTAGATGGCGCTTTGTGTTCAACAGGATTCTTTGTCGTCAAATCAGATCAAATCAATTCCGAAACATTGCTTATTTTGCTTAAGTCTCAGTTTGGCCAATTACAACTCAAAAAGGGTTGCTCAGGATCAATCCTAACGGCTATAAGTAAAGACGAGTTCAAACGAATCCTCTTGCCTGAAATATCTTCAGCAGTTCAAGAGGAGATTAGAAGCAAAATATCAGAAATGTATGCTGCAAAGTTATCATTAAAACGCCTTATCGATATCTCCAAGAGAGCCGTTGAAATGGCTATAGAAAAAAATGAAGAAGCCGCCATGGAATGGATTAACAAACACTTAGAGGGCTAAAAGCAAGTGCCGACCTTTACGTCAGAAAATGCACAGATCTGGAAAGAACTTTCTGATATTGACTATTTTAGTCAATTTATTAAAGCTTGGCTCGCCTTTAATGCATGGCTCAGAAGCGCGTACCCTACTATCAAAACTGACAGAGAATTAATAAAAACCATTAAAGAGCAAAGTAATTCCGTCCGCAATAAGATTCGTAGTCTTCTGACCGACACCGGACAACATGGACAGGCATTCAGAAGCATGGTTGCTGATTTACATACTCAACTGGAAAATACACATCTTATAACACAAAAAGCCGGCAACGAACGAAGAATCACTTTTATCGAGTGGGATTTGGAGAATCTCACTTCTGAGAGTATTTTTTCACATGCGAGAGCAGATTATTCAATACTCAGATTTACGTCTGGGAGTGATAAGGGGAAAATTAAAATCTCGGTTGTTAAGCAGACAGACAAAACCTCTATTTACGAGTTTCAACAAGATAATTTCAACTGGGAAGAGCTTAAGGCCCACCTTCCCCTTCAAAGACTGCCCGTTACACGCCGAAATAAGATAATGGAATCTTATATTTTAATCGGACCGTTCAAGAGAATTTCTTGGCTTGCCCGTCCAGGCGAAGATGATATAGCAATAGGTTCATATAAATTTAAAAATGATGTAAATGGGCTCTGTTCTGCCATCATCGAAATAATTTATCAGATGCGGTGTTTACTATTCCATGGAGAGTTGGTACCAAGAAAAAGTTATAACATGGTCTACGAGCCAGCGTATAGAATCGTCAAAGTATTCCTTGACGCATTACACTAGACCTTTTTACTTTGCATTCTCAAGTAAAAAAGACCTTTACAGGCATAAAAAAACGGGTGATTTATTCGTAATCGACGCCCACGGCGGCTGGCCAATATAATAGTAAAGGAGCAAAAATGTCTGAGGAGATTATTGGAAAAGTATCGGATTTCTTCGCCCAGCCTGTAGTAGCTGGTATCGAGTTGACGGCAGTTTTAAGAGTTGGAGATAAAATCAACATTAAGGGGCATACTACCGACCTTGAAATGACGGTTGATTCGATACAAATTGATAATGCCCAGGTTGCAGAGGCCAAGTCAGGCGACTCTATTGGCGTAAAGGTCAGTGAGCGGGTAAGAGGTGGGGATTTGGTCTATAAGATTATTGACTGAATAATCCACGCCCCCGGCCCCCGGCAGACAAGCAAGTAAGCACACACCGAGGGTAAACTCAAAAGCAAGTGAGGTTACATTCCCCTGCTGCGAGTCAGGGGGGTGGTTCCCGGGGATAAACTCGGGTAAACTAAGAAAGCAAGTGAGCATACACCGGGGACAGGGAAGCGATAGTTTTGAGTTTTAAGTGTTTAGTTTTGAGTTTGGTCTGAGCTTGCTTCGGAGCCTTATAGGCACGTAATCACAAACTTTTGCAAACATTTCTAAACTTTTAAAAATTGCTATTCGTACTTTTCTCGTCTTCCATGATAGCCGTAAGGACAATCATAAATTTGGCCTGTATCGCCTAATATGTTATGTAACAAAAGAGACGGCCTATTCGGGCGGGGGCGGCACCGCGCAAGGAGGCAGAAGCGGCACGCGTTTGCCCGTAAGGGCGTAGGGGATACATGCGATTGGCTCGGCGCCCTCATCGGGGAGTCCGTCGCCATCGGCATCCGCGGATGGGAGGAAAAACGCTATGGTGCCTTCGCCTTGCAGAGTGTTTTGGCCAGTTAACAGCCCCTTTCCATAGACGACCTCAATGTATACGATTTCCGGCAACACGGCAGGCGGCTCAGCCTCCTTCGTTCCGTATGCTATCAATGTCTTTTCGTAAGTATTTCGCCAAATATAATGGGTCGCGCTGGTATGCTTATCTGCCATAATTATAATACAATCGGTCGGGGTAATGCAAGCTGTTGACTGACTTTTAAGCAGAATACTCCTTAGGACGAGTTCGTGGTTTAAATGGCCACTGAGGTGATTTGAATTGGAAGCTGGGGGGTGGTATGTGAGATTCTACAAATGAACTTAATTGTCCTTTCTCGGGCACCTCTACAATAGGTTAAAGAATCTGCCCCAATAAGCGCTGTTCCCTGTCCTTTCCACATTTCTTCACAATCCTACCAAAAACTCACGCCCATTCATAATCAGGAGATTTTCCTTGACGGGAAGGTAGATAATTTGGTATAGATAAGGTTAGTGAAGTCTGTGCCTGGGCGGCTGGGTATCTTTGGATTCGAGGTCATCCAGCCTGTCTCGGCTTGGCTCGTCAAGGCCGAGCGAGCTGGGGCGGGGCCGAGCCAAGACGGGCGGGCGCAATCCTTGTAGTTTTTGGATAGAGGAGGAGTTATTATGCAAGACACAGAGTTAGTTGTAACGGCGACTTTGTGCTCCGCAAGTGGAGGTTTTCACATTTCAAAGAAAAATTCAAATCCCGCCTCTGCGGGAATGCTTGTTTTGGTGTGTGGCCAAAACATAATTCGTACTTATTTTAACCCTTTTTGAAGGAGGACTATTATGTGTAGGAAAATGATTTATTTGTTTTCTTTTGTTCTGGTGACGAGCCTGATTATAACGAGCGCAGCCGAAGGTACCGACCCAAGTCTTGTCGCCTGGTATCGGTTTGACGGCAACGCCCTGGACAGCTCCGGCAATGACCTCCATGGTACAGAAATGGGCGACCCGACCTATGAG
>SDBU01004243.1_pt1 | contig 17689 bp, 13 predicted proteins | sample 2277071 | NCBI WGS metagenome assembly SDBU01 (sample SAMN10397929, study PRJNA504765) | marine sediment metagenome | isolation source: marine sediment core GS08_GC12, 126 cmbsf | place: Arctic Ocean: Gakkel Ridge, Loki's castle | collected 2008 | reverse complement strand
GGTTGGCTCTTCAATAGGGGTTGGCTCTTCAATAGGGGTTGGCTCTTCAATAGGGGTTGGCTCTTCAATAGGGGTTGGCTCTTCAATAGGAGCAGGGGCTTTAGGGGCAACTATTTTTCTAGGAGCACTGGCTTTTTTTGCCGCTTCAACCTTTTTTTTCTTCTTGAGCTTGTCTAGTTGCAACGCTTCAGCGAGCTGTGTGTTTTTAATTTTGAATTTAATGTTTTTTGCCAACCGTTATAACCTCTTTTGTCGGACTTCCTCAAGAATTCTATCAATCATTTCATTGCTGATTTCTGGGATCTTTGCCAATTCTGATGGGCTGGCGCTGAGCACTTTTCTAGGAGTGTCATAGCCAGCTGAAATGAGCGAGTCGGTAATGAGTGAGCTCATTCCTTCAATTTGGAGGGCCTCATCTAGGGAGGGATCGTCCATAAGTGCGAGTTGTGCCCGTTGGATGTTCATCGTGGTCTGGTATTCGCTCATTCTTTGGACATTGAGTTCAATGCCAATGAGTTGACCACATAGGCGGGCATTCATGCCTCGTTTCCCGAGGACAATAGGATAGGACTCATCATCAACGACGATTGAAATGGTCGATTCGTCTTCACTGAGGCTTATCTTTTTGATTTCCACGGGGGAAAGGGCATTTTCTAGAAATTGTACTTTGTCTTCTGCGTAGGGTAGGATGTCGATTTTTTCATTGTTGAGTTCTCGAATGATGTTTTTTACGCGGGTGCCACGGACACCTACACAGGCACCAACGGGATCGATTTTTAGATCGTTGGAAATCACTGCAATTTTTGTGCGATAGCCTGCGTCGCGGACAATTCTCTCGATGCGGATGGATTCATCTTCGAGTTCGGGGACTTCTTGTAAGAAGAGTTGTTTGACAAACTCGGGGTGGCTGCGCGATAGAACGACTTCTGCACCGCCGCTTTCTGTGTCACGGACTTCATACAAAAGAGCTTGGACTCGTTCGCCTATATTGTAGCGCTCTGTCTTTGGGTAGAAGCGGTCGGGTAATATGGCTTCTACTTTGCCGAGATCCACAATGAGTGTGGCTCCACGTACGATCCGCTTTACGGTACCAGAGATGATTTCATTGATCCGATGGCGATATTCTTCATAGATCACATCTCTTTCTGCACTACGGAGTTTTTGGGCAATGACTTGACGTGCTGTTTGTGCTGCAATGCGTCCAAAATCTGATGGAGTGGCTTCAATATCGACCCAATCGCCAATTTCAGCATTGGGATCCAATTCTTGCGCCGTTTCCAGAGAAATTTCTTCATCGGGAATGGTGACTTCTTCAACGACTTCTTTTTGCGCAATAACTTCGATATTCCCTGTTTTGGAGTCAATTTTTACCGATACATTGATCAAGCCTTTGATGCTTTTTCGAGCAGCCACATAAAGGGCTTCTTCGATCGCTCCGATAATGATATCGCGCTTGATCCCTTTTTCTCTTTCAAGGTATTCGAAAATGGCAACGAGATCTTTATTCATCGTTTTTCTCTTCTCCTGCCTCTTCTTTCTCTTCAGAAGATTCTTTTTCTACTTTCTTTTTCTTGGTTGTCGTTTTGGCTTTGCCAATCACAATGTCATCTCGGTTGACTGCGGTTGTGTCTATGAGGTGTTCCTTGATCGATAAGGCGATCTTTTTGTGCTCAGGATCGAGCTTGATCACTTTTGCTTCGATAGGGGTGCCGGCTGTAATGATGTCTTCCACCTTCCCAAAGGGTTGATCAGAAAGTTCTGTCACATGCACGAGGGCTTCCAGGCCGTTTTCCAGCTCGACGAAAGCGCCAAACGCGGTGGTTTTTATCACGGTTCCTTTGACAACTGAACCAACAGGTGTGGTTTTTTCAATGGTTTCCCAAGGGTTTTCGCTGAGTTGTTTCACGCCGAGGGTGATTTTCTTGCTTTCTTTGTCGACAGAGAGAATGACCGCTTCTACCAGTTCTTCCTTTTTGAGTACTTCAGATGGATGAGAGACTTTCTTGATCCAGCTGAGATCAGAGATGTGAATGAGGCCTTCAACGCCTGGCTCTAGTGCAACAAAAGCACCATAGTTGGTTAGGTTGCGAACTTCGCCCTTGATGCTGCTTCCAACGGGATACTTGTCTTCGACGTCTTCCCAAGGATTTTTCTCGAGCTGTTTGATGCCAAGGGAAATTTTCCCCTCGTCTTTCTGCACGGAGAGGACAATGGCCTCCACCTCGTCACCTTTTTTGACGATCTCTGAGGGGTCTGTGATGTTTTTGACCCAGGACATTTCGGAAACATGGATGAGTCCTTCTATGCCGGGCTCAATCTCAATAAATGCTCCGTAAGGTACAAGGTTGACGATTTTTCCTTTTATATGTGTTCCAGGAGGATAGCGGGCTTCAATGTCTTCCCAAGGGTTCTTGTCTTTTTGTTTCATTCCAAGAGCAACTCGACCTTTTTCTTTGTCGACGTTGAGAATGATGACTTCGAGTTCTTGCCCAACTTTGACCATTTCAGAAGGGTGTTTGATCCGCTTCCAGGTCATGTCGGTGATGTGCAAGAGGCCATCGATGCCGTCGAGATCGAGGAATACACCAAAGTCGGTGATGTTTTTGACAATGCCAACGCGCACATCTCCTTCATCGATGTTCTCAAGAAGTTCCACTTTGCGAGAGATTCTCTCTTCTTCGAGAAGTTCTCGACGAGAAACGACGATATTTTTTCTTTCGGTGTTGATTTTGAGGATTTTGAAGTCGAACGTTTCGCCGAGGTAGTCGTCGAGGTTTTTGATTCTTTTATTGTCGATTTGGGAGCCAGGGAGGAAGGCTTCCATTCCGATATCGACCATGAGGCCGCCCTTGACTTTGCGCAGGACTTTCCCCTCAACAATAGAGCCCTCTTCGCAATTGTTCACAATGTATTCCCATTGCCGTTGGCGACGGGCTTTTTCTCTTGAAAGGACGATCTGACCATCTTCTCCTTCTGCCTGATCGAGGAAAACTTCGATTTCAACATCGAGAGCAAGGGATGCGGGATTTTCGAATTCTGAGACAGGGACGAGTCCTTCTGACTTTAGGCCGACGTCAACGACGACAAAATCTTTGGTGATTTCAACAATACGCCCTTTGAGGATCTGTCCGATGTTCATAGCGGATACAGAACCTTCCTCGGAGGTTGCTTCTCGTGCGTTCAATAGTTTTTTGAACTCTTGAGCTTCCTTTTCATCAAATTCAACGTCGTCAATGACTTTACTTTGATTCCAATCGTTTGTGGTGTCTTCCATAGGTTAAAGTTTCTCCAAGTCTAAAAAAAAATTCATTGACACCGGCCAATGAATCTTCATCTGCCATTTTATGTGAACAAGAGTATCAGGGTATATAAAAAAACTCAAGTTGTCATTGGGTTTTATTGCGTCTGGCTGCGCTTCATTGTGTTTTACTGCGTTGGGCTTCGCTCAGGGGTGTTGGGTTACTCTCTTTTTTAAATCTTATTTTGGGCCCCCAGAAGTTCTCTGCGTAGCGATCTTCCGGTCGCTACGTCCGGCACTTCGTTGCTTGAGCTCATCTGACTGCGGCAAATCGTCCCTCTCTCCGGGCCCCGTGCGCAGCACTGTGACCCGATCGAACGGGCCAATTTTTCATTGTCATATGAGCCTCGGGCTGCTCGCGTACGAAAAAAAGGATTCCACCTTTTTTTCCTGTCGCTCGCAGGGCCAATTTTATTGTGTAAATAAAATCTTGAGAAACTTAGGCGCGCAGCACGCGTACTGGAAGTGCGAGAAGATCATTTCCGGTTAATTGATCCTTTTGAGGAAGTTGATTGATTAGTTTACATGCTTGGTGAAGGGTCGTTACCGTAATTTTGTCTAGCATGTTTTCCTCAATTTTTTTCTTGGTAGTTGGATTTGTTGCCAAGAAGACAGCGAGTTTTGGATACGCACAACAGCTTGCTGCATGTTGCAAATCTGATAGATGTTTTTTCCAATTTGTATAATCGTCATCACCTTTTGAGAAGGGGGTTGAGAGAGTTGCATCTTCTAGACAGTCCCGAACCGTTTTCGTGTATGGATATCCTACCACTGCAAGAAATGCTAAAGCGATGTATGCGAAAGGAGAGATGATGAGCAGGGAAATTCGGGAGATCACTTCTAGGATTTTTCCGTCCTGAGGTAAGGGGGAAAAGGTATTTTGGATAGCGGAATGGAAATTTTTCAATGGTTCCACAGAGGGATGAAGACTGATTGTAGACATGTTTTTCTCCTTTTAGGTCTATTATTATATAGGAAAAATCTTTAAAAATCGAATCAATTTTTTCCCATGCAGTTAAATGGCGAAAAAGCGACAATTTGTTTGATTGGAAGTTGTTAAATAAAAATTTTACTTTAGATTATGTCCTGTCTTATCTTGAAATTTGGTGGCGCGGCAATGGGAAGCATCGAGCGCTTTTCTAAACTGGCCACATTTATTGAATCTCGCTTGAAATACCACGCGCAGGAAGATTTTGTGAATTTGGGCTTGGCGAGACAAAGTCAAATTGATAAGAACGAGAAGCATCATTCCCGAGTAGGGAAGGGCGACGAGGAGGGTCAATTTGACAAAGTCGCAGCCAGTCAAAATTCACCAAAGCTGACGGAGGGTGGTATAGAAGATGTAAAAATTGTCGTTGTCGTCAGCGCTATGGGAACCACTACTGATGAATTGCTCAATCTGGCGAAGACGGTTCATCCGAATCCCCCTAAGCGAGAGCAGGATATGCTGATCTCCGTGGGGGAACGAGTGAGTATGGCCCTTCTTGCCATGGCCCTTGAGTTGAGGGGGATCGATGCGATCAGTTTTACGGGGAGTCAATCTGGGATCATCACCACCAGTGATCACTCTGAGGCTCAGATTCTCAAAGTCCGTCCGGAAAGGATTGAGAAGGCCTTGGCAGAAAAAAAGGTTGTCATCGTCGCTGGTTTTCAAGGGGTGAGCCTTGAAAAAGAAATTACGACTTTGGGAAGGGGTGGATCCGATACTTCTGCTGTGGCTCTTGCTGTTGCCCTTGGCTGTAAGAAGGTGGAGTTTTATAAGGATGTTCCTGGTATTGGGGAGAAGAATCCTAAGGTTCACCCAGATGTCGAAATTTTCTCGAAGCTAACCTATGAAGAGGCTCTGGGTATCGTAGGGGAGGGGGCTGAAGTGCTACATCACAGGTGTTTGGAACTTGCTAAGAAACATGGCATTCTTCTAGAAATTCGGCCTTTCTATGCGCCTGAAAAGGTGGGAACGATCATTTATTATGAGGTTGCTCATGTATGATAATTTAGCTGAAGAAATTCTTTCTCGCGTATTGCTCAATAAATGTGAGCCCCCAAAACTGACTTGGTCGCAATCTCCTGAGGACCCTCTGAGGCTGAGGGTTTCACTTGTTTGTCTCTATCGAAAAGGGGCCGCAAAATTCTTCTATGATATGGTGGCTCGGTGGCTGATTCCGGGAAAACAGCTCGAGGTGTCTTTGCATTTTGCAACCTATTACAAGGGCTATACTGTGAGTGAAATTGTGCTATTGCTCGAAAATGCGAAAGATATTGCCTGGGCAAAACACAATGCCCCTTTCCTTGAGAAGGAGATTCTCATGGGGGTTCATTCGATTTATCATGCGAAAAAAATTCTCGAACTTCGGGGACTCTCTCTCGATGAAAAAACGGTCCTCGTGCAGGAAAAAATTGCAGCGATGGTCCGTCGTTTCCCAAGGGCTTTCGACTACGATATTTTTGGTGAAATGCAACATCTTTTTCTCACATCAAAAGAGGATTTTAAAGCGATCAGAGGGCCGTCAGAAATTGGGCGTATTGTATTTACGCTTTATCTTTTTCGCATCAATTTGGAAAAGAAAATGGCCAAAAATCCATCAAAGAGACACGTTTGCTTAAGGTTAAAGAAGACTCTTTTGCATACTCCCTTTGGTTTGAAAGAGGTCCTTTCAATTTTTGTGGGGCTCAATTTTTTGAAAGAACATGAGTTGTTTGAAGAGAGACATTTTCTTTCTGCGGTGTCTCAATTTATCCCAGGAATTCAGAGTATCCCGGGTTCTTTCTTTGCTCTCGAAGATGAAAAGCACCAACGCTTTTATTTGGATGTGGAAAAGCCAACGCAACGTCCATTTTCGTCGTGTGAGATCAAAGAGCTTGAAAAAGGGCTAAAGGCAAAAATTCGTGCCCGTGTAGAGCAGCTTGTCCCTCCCGTTTTCATGCCGCGAAATGAAGAGGAGGTCATGAGGGGAATTCTTACTCTCTCTCATCAACTGAAGTATTTGCGCGATCTTCCTCAAATGATGATTTCTTTTGATGAGCAAACAGATACAGAACTTTGTTTTACCGTGATTCTTGTCCGTATCCTTCATCCGGACAGTCTCCCCATAAAAGAGCTTCTGGGAAGTGGGAAGCTTAGTGATAGTATTTCAATTGATCGGATAAAAGTTGTGGGGATGCTCAGGAGAAAACATCCTAAAGAGGCGACGGTGATGCGGATCCGTCTTCCCAGCGCGACTTTTCTTAGGGAAAATTTTTCTGTTGATCTCTTGCAAGCCCGTTTAGAGCTTGTGAAAGAAATGAAAAGTGCCTTTGGAGAAGTGCGTGATTACAATGGGGGAATGATTGCCAAGCAAAGTGAAAATTTCAAAGCTCTGAAAAAAGAACTGAGAAAAGATGCAGAAAAGCATGCGCTGCTTTTACAAAACTTTTTTCATGCCATTTTTCCCGCTGCCCTTAGCACAACGCTCGATCCTAAGCTTTTGAAAATCCTCTTCCAAATGCTTGTCGATATGATGCAGTCCTCAAAGGAAACTGTTTTGTTGAAATCAAAACAAGCGAGTGATTATCTCTTTGTGATGACGAAATTGAGCGAGCTTTCACTTAAGCAAAAAGTGTGGAGTCGGATTGAGTCTTTGCACATTCCTTCAAATGAGCTGCTCTCGATGCAGATGCAGGTTTTTGATACTTTTTATTTGGGCTTTCTCTATCTCAATCCCGCAAGAGACAAGCAAAAAACTTTTTTAGAAACGATTCCTGAAAGTTTGGCTATGAACATAATGTAATCGCGCTCGAGCGCGATTACATTATGTTCATCCACCTCTAATTCCCTCATCGCGATCTATGGGTATTTCTTCTGTTTCTTCTTCTTCGGTCCTTTGAGAATCATATGATTCCAAAGACTCAGGGTGAGGCACTTTTCCAATGGAGGGAGATTGCATGATTGTAGAGAGAAATTTTTTCTCCTTGTGTCTTGCAATAAACAAATAAAAATGTAACGGCATTGTGATTAGAAGGTTTGCCACTCCACCAATAATGATGCCAAACCAAAAATTGTTGAAAAAAATCTCTTCTGTGGGTTTTTCAGGAATTTTGTACTGTAAAGGAACAAAATGGATTTTGGTTGGATCGGCTGGTTGCCAAACTGCAAGATGACTCTCTGAAGCAACAATGTCTGCTATCAATTCATTTGGAAATGCATGAATCGGTTCCATTTCTACTGCCTTTCTAGGATCGCTCGTATCAAATACTCGAATGAAGGAGCTAGTATTTGAAGGAAAAAAGACTTTCGTTCCAGAGATAGCGATTGGAACCCTGGAGAGATATCCTTCTCCAATTTCGATACTGCTGTGAGTACACGATACGGAAGCAGACTGTTGAATCTGCGATAATACTCCCCAAAGAAATATTGCTGGGATTGCTTGGGGGTGTTGATGCATGAAACTATAGGCAAATATTGCTGAAGGAAGCGATGGAAGAGGCCGTATTCTTTTCGGTAGAAAAGTTGGCTCTAATGAAGGAGGAGGATACTCCATCTTTTTCAACAGGGCAAAAGCTTCTGCATCTGCCTTTTTCAGTTCTTCTCGAGTCAGTGATCTGAAAAGCCTCCTGACTGGAATAGTACTTTCCATACAATCTGAAAATCGAGAGAAGACTTTTCCTAAGTGTGTATGGTGCTCTGGCCATTCACTCAAAAGTTCATAAGAGAAAAACCTTCTGAGATAGCCTTTCTTTTTCAAAAAGGCCTGCTCGATTTCTGCAAGAATGGGAGCATTCTCATCTGAAGAAGATAATTGGGAGATGCGCTGAAAAAGGATTCTTGAATGGGAAGTTTCACCTCTTTTGACAGAGAGTTTTTTTTCAAGAAGAGAGAAAAACGCTCGTTCTCTTGTTTGCCTTTCTTGGATAGAAAAAATCCCTCCATCATGATCATCCAAAATTGACTTGTTGCCCTATTTGTTTGGAGGGAGAATGGACTCCCTCCAAACTTCGTTTTCATCAAAGTGGGCGCCATTCATATCGGGTCGGAGGCGGAGTTTCCTCCGCCGTCCTCCCACACCACCGTACGTACGGTTTTCCGTATACGGCGGTTCATGAAGTACTTCCAAGTATTTCTAGCATTGGACAAAATCCCCATTTCTTTAGCCACTCGTTTCCAAGTGCCATATGAATAGTTTTTGATTTTGCTATTCTCCATGGCCCCTTGCTACTGTAAGCTGTTCGCTGTCCTTGACTTCGGATTCCACGTTCGCGCAGTTTTCTTTTCCTACTTTTCGTGTTTTTCCATTGCCTCCACAGCGCATATCTTATCTGTCTTCGCATCCAACCATCTAGACTGCTTATTGTTTCTGGTACTTCAACGATTTTGAAGTAGTTGATCCATCCTCTTGTGAGTCTGTTCAGCTGCTTCTTCACCGTTTCTTGTACTCCAATAGCTTTACAGCTTTTGAGAGTTTTCTTCACTTTCTCTCTAAACCGTTTGACTCGCTTCCTATCTGGCTTGATGCGACATCCATCTTCTTTTCCTGTGAACGTGAACCCTAGAAATTGTCCTTCCCAAGGTCGCTTTACTCCGCTTTTGTCTTCGTTGACGTTTAGCTTGAGTTTCTTTGTCAGGTATTTGGTCACAGATTTTATCACCCGGTTTGCAGCTTTCTCGGATCTTAGGTAGATCTTGAAGTCGTCTGCGTACCGACAAAATTTGTGCCCTCTTCTCTCGAGTTCTCTATCTAGATCATCGAGTAAGATGTTTGACAGTAGTGGTGAGAGGGGACCCCCTTGAGGGGTCCCCTCTTCACTAGGTTTTATGAGTCGGTTTTCCATGATCCCCGCTTTTAGATATCTCCTGATGAGCAGAAGAATCTTTTTGTCGTGGATTTTTCGACCAACTCTGGCCATCAGCATATCATGGTTCACACTGTCAAAGAACTTTTCCAAGTCAATGTCTACTACCCAGGTGTTTCCTTCTAGGATATATTCTTGGGCCTGTTTGACTGCCTGATGTGCACTTTTGCCAGGGCGAAAACCATAACTATGCTTCGAAAATGTGGGTTCGAATACTGGACTGATTTCTTGCAAGATGGCTTGCTGGATCATCCGATCCACAACGACAGGAATCCCAAGCTTACGGATTCCTTTTCCATCCGGTTTTGGGATCTCCACCCTCTGCACTGGCTTTGGGTGATATTTTCCCTCTAGGATGGCTCGTTTTATTTTAGGCCATTCTTTGCTTAGAAAATCTTCCAGTTGTTCTACCGGCATTCTGTCTATCCCCGGAGCTCCTTTATTGCGTCTCACCGCTCTGGCTGCTTCGTGGATATTCCAATCTCTGACCAAGCTCTCAATTGTTGGTTGATAGCTCGAAGAGATCGTTTCCTCGGGAAAGGTATGTTCTTCTTTTGCCGTAACATCCATTGCGCCTGTTGTGAGCGAGAGTAGGTACTGCCCCTGGTCATTCACCACTGCTTCGGCCTCTTGCCTCTTTCTGCAATTATCTGATGTCATCGACTCCAAAAGTCCTTTCTTTGTTCTTCATGTTCGGGCCTTCAGATGCAAGACATCCTACTATGCCGTCTGCTGACTTCTGATTATCCTTCACAAAGAAATTGCCTTCTTCATTAGCCAGCCATGCTGGCAGATAATCAGATCTCCCCGGGTAAGACATGTCACTTTCCCACTTTGCCTGCCCCATATACATGCGCATATTCCGTGCAAGTTTTGGACTTTGGTTTCGGAGGCAACCTTGTCCTATGCGCCTGCCTCATGAGGTTCCTGTGCGTCAGGCCAGTGTTTTGTCTCTTAAGCTTCCTTCAGATTCCACCTCGCGGTGGACACCCTTGCTGAGACTAAGACTTCCCCTTGCCGGGCGCCTTCGGGATTTTCACCCTATAGTTACATGCCATGCCGGGCACACCTCCACCCAAATCAAAGATTATGGGATGGAGTCTTCTGGCGTCCCTTTGATAAAGTCTGCAGGGGGGTGATTTCCTAGTGTTTGTACAGGCCTTGGTGAATGCATTAAGGCATGAGAAGTCTCTGCTATTGCATATAAACTCATATTACCTCCCAAAAATTTGAGGAAGGATACATCGAATTGGGAAAAACAGGCCAGTAAAATTTTGAATTGCCACAAAATTGAAATCATTGCATAACATTGTCCCGCAAAAGCAAGAAAGGAGGCCTCGGTGTAATGAGTTATGCAATGGTCTCAATTTCAAAAAATTCATAGGAGTGATTTATGGCATCAGTAGCAAGTAGCGTAGACAAACTTTTGGGAATGGATTCCCCAATCTCCAGTTTTGAAAACATAGAAACTTTAAACCCCGTTCAAAGATTTCAGATGATATCGAAAGCAGTAAAACAAACTTTTACTGAAAAAGATATAGATAGATCAAGCCTTGTCCCTACAAAAAAAGAAAGTGAAAGAAGTGATCCCTTTCAGATTGAAGAAGACTCTAGATTTCGAACTATATCTATTTTTGGAACAACTGCAACAGCTGGTGCAGCTGTGCATGAAAGTAGAAGATATTTTTCGGAAGCTATCTCGGATTTTAGGTCTTCTGTTACAGACAAAGTAAGCAAAAAATCATTTAATCAATTTAGAGGAGTTATTGAAGGAGTTGCTTTCGGCGGTGCCATTTATTTAGCAACAGCTTTATATCAAAAGCTAGCGAAAGAAATAAGACAAGAAATATTAACTGTTTTTAGGAACATTTCAAATGACGAAATTACTCGAGATGAACTATCAACTTCTGTCGATGAGGTTTTTGAAAAAAAAGCGGGAAGCATATTTAGTTCAATTTTTGAATATTTTAATCCTGTTCCTATGGGATATTTGTTGCTTACAAAGGGTATTGTTTTGGATTCTAATGGAAAGTTCCATGATGCTCAAAACAAATATCAAAAAGCCTTACAACTTAGTGCAAATGATAATAATTTGAATGATTTAATTCGATATGCTCTTGCCCGTTCTATTTTGCTAAGTAGGACTGAAGCAGTTAATGAAGCTGATCGTAAATATTTTGCAAAACTTCTTAATACTGATGAGCTGATTTTTCAAGGAAAATATGGTGAAGTTTTTTTTGAAGATACTCATATCCCAGCAGATTTTGTATGCCCCATTACATTTGAAGTGATGCAAAATCCTGTATATTATGAAAGAGACGGTCATAGATATTATTTTGAAAAAGCAGCTATTACAAAATGGCTTGATCAAGAGAATAGTTGCCCAATAACACGAGCATCATTAAATCGAGATGCTCTATGTGATGACAATGACCTTGAATATCTCATTCGAATATGGAATCAAGTTAAAATAAAAATAGATGCGGACTACAGTAAGGGGATGGAGCTATGAGTTTTATATCGAGTTCGTTGCGTCAAGCGCGTCACGTTGTAACTGCATTCACAAATTTTCCTTCAAAAGAGATTTTAAGATCGCGAATTAGCATTCGTGAATGGGTTCCTGCAATTCATAAATTCTCACGTCTACAGTATCCATTGCTTTCTCAGAGACTGTCTGTGAATTGCTTTTACCAGAGTGTGCAAGGATTTTTTCCTTGGAAGATTTTCTGGAGACCGGAGCGAGCTTTAATAAGCTCGTGTAGGTTGAAGAAAAGCTTCCAAGGGAAAAAGATTGTTTCCAATCCTGGTGAAATGAATTTGCAGACAGTCTCTCAATCCACTTCCCGAGCTTTTCGCTTAAATACAAATAGTGCAGAAAAATTGAGGGAAACTCAGTTTCGAAGAAACTTTTCACAAGAACCACATTTTTCCTCAGTTAGAACTCTAGATTCATTGTTTTGTTTTTGTGTTACAGGAGTTGTATTGGCTGCGGCAAATAGGTTGCATCATCCGCATAATTTTTTCTCCATTGCCTATGGTGAGGAAGAAAAATCTCGCACTATGGCTCTGGTTGATTTGAAAAACAATAGTGCAATTCAAGGGAAAGATTTAGTAGAAAAAATGGGTTTAAAAAAAGTTGAAAAAGGAAGGTATAGAATAGAAGTAGAAAAAGGAGAATTCGACGAATATATTATTGACAATGATAATGAATGGTACGAAATAGAAAAAAATAGTCCATTCAAAGTAAAAATAGTTGATGGCCAATTAGTATGGAAGTCTTTTATTATTATAGGGGCTAAAGATATACGTAAAATTAAAGAATTCTATAAAAAACTAGAAAAAAAGGGTTTTAGAAGATCATTACATGTCAATACTGGAACTCATGGTGGTCCAAAAGGAAATTTGGATACCAAAGGTGCTGGTCAATTTTTTGATCAAGATTTGCATGTCTTTTCCGATTATATGAGTGTATCTCTGTTTATCGTTGGTCCAAATCGTCCTCCTTATGGAGCAAAAGAGTTGAAAGGTTTGAATATACAGGCTGATCTTCTAGATGCGTGGTGTTTCTCAAATGCTACACCAGATGATTTATCTTTATTAAATGAAGCAGGCAGAAAAGCGGAACTTGAAAGGATTTGCAGGGATTCACCTTCCCTTGTAGATGTTATGAAATCTACTATGACTTTTAGTCATCCACATAACATTCTAGACAATCCAGATGATCAATATATTGAGCTTGGTGATTTGAAAGAGGAAATAAAGGCAAAATTAAATCAATCAGCTTTTTGTTATGTTAATGGGATTGCAGGATTGGGGAAAACCTGTGCCATTTTAGAAATTGAAAAAGAAATGAAACAAGATGAAAAATATCTTGATGTTGTCTTTTTTTCTCTGAAGTCAGGATTTGGGAAAGAAGAGTTTTTGCAATTTGTGAGAAAAATTTCTCCCGGGAAGCAAATTTCTAATGAGGATGCCCTAAAAAAGTATTTTAAATCTCTTGGATCTTTAACTCAAATGGCCAGAAATGAAAAACCAGGCATAAAAACATTAGTTATTATTGATAATGTAGACACGGTAGAAGATTATAAATTAATTTACAATGTTTATGATAGTTTAAAAGAGTTTCCTAAAGATGAGTTGTTTCAAGTATTGGTAACAGGTCGTAGGGATCTTGAGGCTGCTGGCTTTTTTCGAGATAAATTAAATGGGATAGAGAATCCAAATAAATTAGTCATTAATATGGATGATTTTTGTAGTGAAGAAAATATTTGGAAGCTGTTCGTTGAGAAATTCCAAAAACTTCTACCTAGTCTATCAGCAAATGCATTGGAAACAAAATTTAAAGCAAAGGAAGAAGACATAAAGAAGCTCTTGAATAAATGTGGAAACCATCCTGCAACTAGCATTAGCATAGCTTATATATTAGCGGCAGCATATAGAGTTGATGATTTTGATAAACGTTTAATTTATGTATCAGGTCATGTGGACAAGGTTAGTAAAGCAAAAAATTTAGGTAGTTATATGCTTGAAGAAGTACTTAAGCTAAGCTTAGCTACTATGGATGGACTCTTTGAAGGTAGAGCAAGTAAAATAGCTGAGTTTTTTGTTTTAATTTCTAGTGGTTGCCTATCAGATGTTCGAAGAGTTGTAAAAAAATATTTTGGAGAAGGGGATGCTTTCGATTTCGAACTAGATAAGATTTTTGGTGAATTCCTAACGTCTGGGATAATTAAACGTTTTAATGATGGCTCGGGTAATTATAGGTATGACATGCCTTTAGTTTATCAACGAGCTATTCGAAATAGTCTATCCAAAAAATATAGATCTAAAGCAGAAGCTCGAGAAGATATTAATAAGATGATTTCAATCATTTTGGATGAGATTACTATAAAGTCTTCTGAAGAAAAATCCAGTCAAAATAAAGATGGGATTGATATGAATATGATGATTTTATTAAATCTCATTAATTTTGCAAAAGATTATAATGTTGTTGATGAGTGGATGAATGAAGTGATAAGTAGCAGAGCTATAGAATATGCCTCGAAGAAATTATTTGCTGTCGAATACGAGGAGGTGAATGGCAGTTTATATCATTTCTTAACTGCAATTCCAAATAGATTTGGATATTCTTTGAATGATATTTTATCAAAGTTTTTAAAGAATAGAGAAATATCAGATGCCGAAGTAATGGATATATATGTGAATCTTTCAGGGAGATTTGACAGCGCGATTCGTGATGAAGAAGCGTTGAAATTGTTAATGAGCTTGAATAATTTATTTGTGGTTTGTAAAAATGAAAAATTCAAGAAAAATATTTTGGATAAAATTGAGAGTGAGTTAGAAAAATTAGAGGGCGAGTATAAAGCAACGCGAATAATAGAGGAAAATATTGATAGGGTAGAAAAAAATCAAAAAAACTTATTCCTTTTCCCTCAAATTGCATTTCACAGGGTGTCTCAAGAAGGTCGTGAAAAAGCAGAAAGGTGGGTAAGAAAAAATGCAAAGATAGATAAAATAGCAAATCTCAGTAATTGGAATCTTAAAGATGGATTAGGAGTTTTAGTTCATTTTCTTTTAGAAAATAAATGTGTGGAAGAAGTAGATTTGTCCCACAATTCTTTAGGATGGGATGATTGGAATCCAGAGGCTGTTAGAGAATTATTAGAATATCCTGGTACCTTGAAAATATTAAAATTAAACAATAATTCTTTATGCAACTCACGTGGAGCTCGTCTTATCTTAGATGGATTAGGAAATAATACAACTTTAGAAGAAATAGCTTTAAATAATAACAGTATGGGGGATCAAGGAATTGAGATGCTATGTAATGCCTTAGAGAATCACAAAAGCATTAAACGAATTAAACTTCATTACAATAAATTTACTGATGTTGGCTTAAAACGCCTGAAAAAATTAATGGAAAAAAATCCCAATATTGATTCGATCACAACTGAATATTCTTCTTGGTGGTGGCAACATCACGATGGAACTAAAGAAATTGTGAGACAAGCAAATGGTCAGGTCAAATGTATATATTAACATGAGGGCAAAATTGCATGCTACGGACTCAACTTGACTTTTGCGGGGAATCCGCCATACTTAAGGGACGTGAAAAAGAAACCAATCTTAATTGAGCCTTCCTTATTGTCTGGGGATTTCGGAAAGATTGCCGATGAGGCCAAGCGGGTCGAGGACGCCGGCGCTGATGGCTTGCATATCGATGTGATGGATGGGCATTTTGTGCCGAATTTAACGCTCGGTCCAAAAGCAGAGCTGCCTAATAAGTACAATTTTTAGTTACACCCTTCTGAGAATGCACAGTTGCAAGAATATATGAGAGCGCAATGAGGATCTCCGGGATAGGTCCTGCCTCGTGCTCGAGGTCTGGAAAAAAATTCGTTGAATTTGATGAAGGCAGTGTGGTATAAATTTGAGTAAATTGTTCATCGTCTTGCTCTTCTATGTCATTGTGTAAAGACAACATTATAGAGCAAGAAGTGACTTTTCTAAATTTTTTTCGGTTTTGCAAAATTCCGATTAAATCGGAGTTTTGCAACTACCTCTAGAAACTAATTTCTCAGTGAGGTAATATGGTTGCTCAGATTTTTCCCCAGTACCATCAATTTAATGCTCAGCCTTTCTCCTATTTGTTTAAAATTATTGCCCCCGACTCTTTGACTTTAAAGGTCTCTAGCGCATTTCAAAAAAGTGCAGTAAAACTTTTACTTTCAAGAGAAGAATTGGGGGAAGAATATTTTGACAAAATTTTTTGCGGCAAAGATCATTCAGTTGTTCTCGACCACTTGGTTCAAATTGGAATTTTATCTAGAGAATATTTTCCTACTTCTACAAGAATTGATCAGATAGGGAAGTTTATACAAAGAAAAGAATGGCTTGACGCTGAAAAAGAGGCTTTAGAAGGGCTGCGACAGGGAAATGAGGGTGAAAAACCCGCATATTATGAGCTTCTTGAAAGGATTTACGATGCTTCAAATCCTGAAAAACTTGAAGAGCTTTGGAGCTCCCAAGGAAAGGCCTGCGAAGAAGCCTCACAATTTTCTGAAGCTGAGAAAATCTATGAAAAAGCTTTTAAACGCTTTAAAAGTTTTAACGCGGCATTTGACTTAGCTCATTTATTCAATATTCAAAAGGCTATCGGGAAAAGTGTCCAGACCTATTTCGAAGCATTAGGGATCGCTTTACTAAATGGAGAACTCGAAAAAGTTTCTCTATGTATTCAAGCAATCCTAGAGATTGATCCAAGAATGGGAGCATTAGATAGCAACCAAAGGATGCAACTTCTCATGCAAGCTCAACTATTGAAGATTTCAGCTACACTCCATTCCCAGCAACGCGACCTTTTTAGGTTTCTTAATGTTCTTCCTGGCAAACACCTTGAAACCCAATTAGCCTCCCTTCTTTATAATGCAGTTGTTAAAGGAGAGGTAGGTGTTGTTAAAATGGTATTAGAGCACCCTGACCTTGTCGATATCAACGCAAACTTACACAATGAGCCCCTTATTATCACTGCTGCACAAAGCGGGAGTGAAGCAGTTGTTAAAGCATTGCTGACTCATCCTGCTATTAATATTGACTGTAAACGAAGGTCCGGTCCTTCAGGACCAGCCCTAGCTATTGCTACAAACGCAGGGCATAATAACATTGTAGACACCTTATATGGACATTTAAAGGCTTTGAAAGATGATCTATTCGCATTTCAAAGCCAACCTCTGGGGGCAACGGAGCATCTTCACATCCATATTTACCAAGGACGTTCAAATCAACAATGTCTAATTTTCATTGGAATAGACCAAAAAGGTAAAAGGAAACTTCTAGACGTTTCATGCCAGCCGAAGCAACCTTGGCAACGCCATCTTCAACGACTAGAAGATAGGGGGATAAAAGAGGTCAAGTTTATGACTATTGCAGCGAATGCTCCAATACGATCAAAAGGAGAATGTCAAACCCCACCTCCTTTCCGCGACGCATCAATCTATTCAGAGCATGAGGAAATAAGAACACAACTAGGTGCAGGTGTTGCACATGTCTACAATGAAATTTCAGAAAAGATGCCTGAGTTCATTAAATTTGCCTGCTCAGAACCCCTTTGTGAAGAGGTAATATATAGAGCAATCAAGTTGAGAGGAAAGGACTATTTTATAGCATGACTTTTGATTTCTGTTGCAAATGGTCGTTAAGGATTTACCTGTCAATAAAAAAGAATTTGTAACTACTCAGATATACCCTTTTCTCTATGAAAATCGAATGAGTGGGGTCGACAGATTTTTTAGCCTCCTCATAGAGAGATCAAAAAATCTCAGGCTGAAAAAACACCAGCTTTTTCTCTATGAAAAAGAGAGGTGTGTGAGTAGTTGCAAGAATTTTAATTTTTTATCTCTGGGGCTCCTGAGCCTATTGTCAACAAATATTATCAAATTTGTATATGCTAAAAATGAGCCATCTCCGAAAATTCATTCCATCGGCTATGCTTGACTTTTGCTTAAAATCCGCCATACTTAAGGGACGTGAAAAAGAAACCAATCTTAATTGTGCCCTCTTTATTAT
>SDBU01004242.1_pt1 | contig 17695 bp, 11 predicted proteins | sample 2277071 | NCBI WGS metagenome assembly SDBU01 (sample SAMN10397929, study PRJNA504765) | marine sediment metagenome | isolation source: marine sediment core GS08_GC12, 126 cmbsf | place: Arctic Ocean: Gakkel Ridge, Loki's castle | collected 2008 | reverse complement strand
TCTATCCTCTGAGCTACGAGGACAAGTAAGATATTTTACAAAAATTGAGTTTTTATATGAAATGAAAATAGTTTGAAATTTTACTCTGATTTTAACACTTCAGTAAAAACATTAGATGGGATACTTACTTTGCCTATCTCTTTCATTTTCTTTTTACCCTTTTTTTGCTTTTCCCAAAGTTTTCTTTTTCTAGTGATATCTCCACCATAGCATTTAGCTGTTACATTTTTACCCATTGAAGATATAGTCTCTCTAGCAATTACCTTTCCTCCAATTGCTGCTTGAATTGGCACTTTAAATAATTGCTTTGGAATCAGATCTTTTAGTTTTTTACAAAGAGATCTTCCTTTTGCTTCAGCTTTAGATCTGTGAACTAGAGTTGAAAAAGCATCGACAACTTCTTCGTTTATTTTAATCTCTAATTTAATAATATCCGCTTTTTGATATTTCGATAGCTCATAATCAAATGAACCATATCCACGAGTATAGGATTTTAATTTGTCATTGAAATCTGTTAAAATCTCATTCATCGGAATTTCAAAGGTTAAAAGGAGTCTTTTAGAATCCAATGTATCTGTTTTAATAAGGAGTCCTCTTTTTTCCATACCTAAATTCATTACGACTCCAAGATATTCAGATGGAATCATCACATGACAATCAACATATGGCTCTTTTATTGAGTCTATGATTGTTGGATCTGGAAAGTGGGCGGGATTATCTATTAAAACATTTTTTCCATCGGTTAAATGAATTTTGTAAACAACACTTGGCGATGTTGTAATAATATCTAAATTATACTCCCTCAGCAGCCGCTCAAACGTAATTTCTAAATGTAAAAGTCCTAAAAATCCACAACGAAATCCAAATCCTAGTGCTTGAGAACTTTCTTGTTCAATATAGAGCGCTGAATCATTTAGTTGAAGTTTTGTAAGTGCATCTTTTAAATTTTCAAAATCAGATGAATCTACAGGATAAATCCCTGCAAAAACTACAGGATTTATAATTTTAAAACCAGGCAAGGGACTTTTAGCAGGTTTTTTTGAGTTAGTAATTGTATCGCCAATTTTTATGTCTTTTGTGTTTTTTATATTAGATGCAATGTAGCCAACTTCTCCAGCTTTTAAGCTATCTACAGGCTTTTCATTAGGGGAGAATGCTCCAACTTCTAATACTTCAAAACTCTTGTCTGTTGCCATAAATTTGATTTGAGATTTTTTTTTGATCTCACCAGAGAGTATTCTAACGTATGCTAACACACCTTTATAAGGATCGTAGTGAGAGTCAAAAACTAAAGCTTTTAAAGTGTCTTCAGTATCTTTTTTTGGCTCAGGTATGACTTCTATTATTTTCTCTAATATCTCTTCTATTCCGATGTTTTTTTTAGCAGATGCTAAAATCACATCTTTAGATGGAAGTCCTATTACCTCTTCTATTTGATTTTTGACATCCTCAACATTCGCATTTGTAAGATCAATTTTATTTATAATCGGGAGAATCTCTAGATTTCTATCAATCGCTAAAAATACGTTTGCTAAGGTTTGTGCTTGCACTCCTTGAGTAGCATCGATAATTAAAAGCGCTCCTTCACAAGCGCTAAGTGATCTAGAAACTTCATAAGAAAAATCAACATGGCCTGGAGTGTCTATAAAATTTATTTGATAAGTATTACCGTCTTTAGCTGTGTAATACATAGTTACAGGATGCGCTTTTATCGTAATTCCTTTTTCTCTTTCTAATTCCATGTCATCTAAAAATTGCTCTTGCATCTCCCTTTTAGATACAGTGTTAGTAAGTTCTAAAAGCCTATCTGCAATAGTAGATTTGCCATGATCAATATGGGCGATAATAGAAAAATTTCTGATGAATTTTAAATCGTATTTAAACATATTTTTATTCTTTTTGATTTACTCAGTGTACTAAAATGATATGTTATTTTCAATGAAACTAAAAAGAAATTGAATAAAATGTATAGAAAATATTTAAAATAAAAGCCCATCTGAAAAGATGGGCTTTTTTATAAAAGAATTAGGTTGTTGTTTTCTTGGATTCTGCTGGAGTTGTAGTAGTAACAAGCTCGAGATCTTCTTCTGTGATTTTTTTCTTTTCCGTTTCTTGGTTTTTTTTCTCGAATCTTTTGCTCAGTGCTGTTGCAGATACCATCCATACAGAGACGATAGCTATTACTATTCCCATAACGTATGGTGGAATGCCAGATATTCCTCCACAAGCAACTAAAAGACCTGCTTGTAGGAAAGAACCACCTGCTTTTCCAAGTCTTGCTCCTACAACATCAATAGCAGCTTTACCTTTTACTTTAGATTCTTGATCTAAAGGTATGTAGGCCATCTCTTTTGTCGGATCAAAAAATGAGTATTTACATGATTTTGTTAAGATATTTTGTGCTGCTCCTAAAAGTACTATAAACATTTGAAGAGCAATTCCTCCAAATATTAACTGCGGCATATACCCTTTAAATACAACGAATCCTAAAAAGGTGATTCCTGTAATAACTAACATTATTGGAGTTAATAGAGCTGAAATTCTCCAGCCAAATTTTCTCATTATATTTCCACCCAAGAACATTGTTGTGAATATAGTAACCATTCCTGTTATCGTTGAAAATCCACCCATAAATGCCAAATAATCATTTGAACCAGGATATTGGATTTTTAATTGGTTTTTCCAGGTAACTTCAACTAAGTTGATAGCAAGGCCATATGAAATTACTAATATTGCTAAAAGTCCTAAATATTTTGATGTAAATAAAAATTTAAAACTATCTTTCATTGAAAGTTTTGGTTTAGATTTTTTAGATGCTTTTTGCTCATCTTGGCTATAAAAACGAGCATCTGTCAATACAGTTTTATTTATCCACCAATAACTTGCCATTATTACAGTACCTAAAATAACAACAAGAAACATTAATTTATTTATTGTTATTCCCCAAGGATCAACCCCTGATGTTAAAGCTAATCTTTTAGGTAAATTAGCAAAGTATCTGATTGTCGGTCCTGAAACTAATAAAGCTACGTTTGCACCTGTTAAAAAAAGAGCATAAAATCTTTTAGCTTCTTTAACTTTAGTAATCTCATTTGCAAATCCCCAAAATAGTAGAGATAGTACAACAGATCCCCAAAGCTCAGCTAATATATAGAATATTGAAAACATCCAATTTCTAAAAACTGCGACCATTCCCATAAGTCCTGATGGTAGTGCTGCTTGCAGTCTATCTGCTAAGGCATAAGGATGCAGAGCATCTTTTGCCGGATACAAAACTAATGCAAAAAAAGCAAAGAAAACCAAAAATGGAGTGATCGTTGTATAAAATAGCGCAGGTTTACTCAGCTTATTTGATAGTTTTGAATAGAGTAACATGAAAATTACTGCTCCCACAATAACTCCAAGTTTTAGAAATGGCAGTACTTCAGCTCCAGATCCCCCAGCAGTAATAACCAGTGTATCTTTCATATCTCTTAAAATTGTGTAGTTAAAAGAGATACAAAAAAACATAAGGAGCATAGGAAGAATTTTTTTTAATTCAAAAGAATATATTGGCCAAAGAAGTGACCTTGCTTTTGAAAATTCTTTTTTTACAGGTTCAGACATATTATTTTTTCCTTAATTTTTAGTAGTTTAGCGAAGAATTTATTATAGGGGATTTTTCTTATAATTCAAGAGAAAAATGGTTAAACTTTATTTTTAAAATATAGATAAAAAAATATCTTTAAAGAATAAAAAAACCTTTGAAATTATAAAAATTTTCAAAGGTTTTTTTTGAAATATTTTAGTTTTTATTTGATAGTAGCTGAGATAGATCTTCAGATCCATTATATACATTTTGAATATTCACAGCTTCCACGTAGCCATTCCAAAGCTCTTGATCTATTTTGTTTTGACGAACAGCTTGTATTAATTCTCTTTTATATGATGCTAAAGATTTTTTTGGACTTAAAATTGAAATAATATCTTTATCTCCTGCAAGTCTTGCAATATTTAACATTCTTTCTAATTGCCATTTTGTAAAAGTTAGTTGATCTCTTCTTTTTCTAGATCCACGAGCCGCTCTAGGTTTCGGTGCTACAGCTAAAGGTCTTGAAACATTCATAATAAATTGTTTAATCATTGAAGATAATTCTTGAGGATTTTTCTTTTTCATTTTTCTTAAAGTAAAATGATGCATATATCCGCCTGATGTCATTGGAATATATTTACAAAGATCATTCTCTTTTCCTACACCAATTTTTTTTATGGCTTTCGAAAGAATTTCTTCTAAATCTTTAAAGTTTTTTTGTTTATGTATTTCTTGATCGTTTTGACTCATTTTTCCCTTCCTTAATTAGGATTAATTAAATTAAATAGGATAGAAATGTTATTCTATCCAAAAACTAAAAAAGCAAATTAAACTAAATCTTATTTAAATTGCAATTATTTATTTCTGTACATTATAAAAAAGGACGGTTTTTTTAGCAAGTACTTAAATATTGTTATTTGTATGATTGAAATATTTATGAAATTATAGTTGTTCTACTTTATATGTAATTTTAGAATTTTCTTGTACAATAAACATTTTATGAAAAGATGGTACAATTATTTCTTGAGTATTTAAAAATTCAATATTTTTAGCATAAAATTGAGAGTTTTGATTTAAAATAATTTTGAGATACTCTTTTCTTTGAATGTTATTTTGCCAATAACTTTTATTTTTAGTTTTATCTATACCTAAATTTTTTACTTTAACATTCTCTAATACACACCTTGCTTTGTTATAATTATTATTAGATAAATCAGTTGCTATAAGCAAAGAGCCATTTAAATATAAATTTTCAATTGATAGCTCAGCTATTTCAAGATGCATTTCAGAGCCTTTTATTATTTGTCCTTTTTGTATTTTTTTTGCTATTTGCGAATATAGAGGTCCTAACATTGGATGTAGATAACATATAAATGATGGACCATTTAAAATAAATTCTTCTATTGTAGGCATATCACTCATTTTGATATTACAATAGTTTTTTAAAAGATCTCGATAGTTAGATAAAACATCATAAAAACATTTTTGTGGGGTTTCAAAAAATGAGCAGCCCTCTTTAAAAGCATTTTTTGTTGTGGAAATGGTTTTCCCTCTTTTACTCAATGTTATAAATGTTTTTAAATTTAGATCATCTTTTTGTGTTTTTTGAGCTCTAAAATCTTGAATACTATCGGATATATTTTGCATCATCGATTCTAATCTGCCGGCTTTTGTTTCAACTATTTTTCCTTCTCTATTTTGAGAGAAGACTTTTGTTTTTAGATTAATAGTTAAAGCTGGAAAAGGATCTATTAAAGCTGCTTTTCGAACCTCTTTTAAATCAGCGAATAAAATATTAGTATTTGCTAAATTTGCATCAATATTTTGTAGATTATACTTTTCAAAATCTGTGTATTCGATATTGGAAATATTATATAAATAGCCATCTTTAACAATCTTCTCTTTTAGAACATTTAAGCCCTCTTTATAAACGCTATTTTTTTCACAAGATACAAAGCCAAAAGATTTATTGTATTTTATTGCAGCTCCCATAAATGAGAGTTGAAGATAATCTAGCCCAGCTATTGGGTTATTAATTTGACGAATTATTGCTTTTTCTTTTTTATGTTTTTTTAAAAAATCAAAAACATTTTCTTTTTCCATAAGATGCCATAAAACTCCGTGACCAGATGGTTTTAGGGCAATCTCAAGTGGTGCTTTTAAAGCCCAATTTCCATCTTCGGTGATTAAAGGAGACGATATTTGCTTGATAAAACGAATCGAATTTTTATCTCTATGAAAGTAGTTTTTTTCTTCGAAAATAGAGAGTATATGTTTATGGTTATTTTTTTCATCCGATGTCATTATCACAATTGGGAGGGTTATCTTCTTATTAAACGTTTGAAAATATAAATACTCTAACGCTTGAATATCTAAAATAAAATGCTCTAAAAGGGTTTTTCCCTGAAAATTCAGAGCTGCTACAGGCATAGGTTTATTAGTTTTTGGATCAAATAACTCTAAGCGTTCTCCAGCGCCTCCCATAGGACATATAAAAACAAATTTCTCTAAATTAGTAAGCCCAATATTGATCAGCTCATCAACATTTTTATTATGCTCTTTTAGATCAATAAAAGATGGTTTTAAAAAGTTTATGTTTTCATCTTTTTTCTGTTTTTTATCTAAAAGGCGTAGAAAATTGCTGTGATAGCCAATTATTCCACCGATCGGCTGATAAAACTTGTCAATCTCTAAAAGAGTTTCACATAATTTTTTCAAATGCAAATCAGGCTTTGCTATTGTTTGTAAGTTATGTAATATATTTTTAGCTTGGCCAATTACAATTATGCTTTTGATTATGTATTCAAAGTGAGGAGGTAAATCTTTTAAAATCTGTTCTAAAAATGGATTTAAATTTAAATATTTTGAAACTTTTTCATCTTCATCTAATATTTGAATTTTTCTAATTATAGAATCTGCGGTTTTTAGTCTTTTTATTAATACGTCAAAATGAGCAGTCATTTTCAGTTCTATCTTCTTGATTATTAATTTTTAAAATATTCAATATGCAATTAAAGAGGAAGGAAAAATCTTTAAAAATAATAATTATTTTTTTACCTTTCTCTTGTTAAAACAAAATTAATGGGCTTTTAGATTAATAAAAAAGAAGAGAGTGATTTTTTTGAAAAAATCTTGAAGTAAAAAAAGCGAATATGTATAATTACGTGCAAATAAAAAGAGAACCGTTATGGATATTAACATTCTAAGTAAAATGAATTTGAAATTTTTCTCTTTTTATTATCATCGGAATCATCGTCATTTTAGACGATAATCTTATATATTTTTCTATTATTATTTTTTTTATTAAATACAAAAATTTAAAGGAGTATAAAAAATGAAACAACAAAAAATTGTCTATCAACAGGCAATAAATGATCTCAAGGATCAGTATTTAAAATATAATTTAACATTTTTCTCATCATCATTTCTTTCAAATCTATTATTTTCTTCACATTTTCATCGTCTTCAACACGTGTATTCTAGCCATAGACGCTAATACACTTCATTTTTTTACAATTAAATAAAAATTAGTGCTCGATTAGCTTTAACAGTTGTCAAAGCTAAATCGGAAAAAGTTAGAATCTTTTGCAATATTTAAAGCTGATCTGAGCCTTTATAAATTAAAAATTATTTTATGGAGGTACATTATGTCCACATCAGTTGGTAGTATAACGGGTTTGTTATTATTGAATCCGATAAAAGTAATAGATAAAAAAACAATAGAAAACGCTATGTTAGTAACAATTTTGATTACTCAAATAGCATTGAAAACTATAAAAGCTTTAGAAGAAAATAAATTATATGAATTTGACCCATTAGCTGGAGACACAGCTTGTCAAATTAGAGCTTCTAAAGTGTTAGATTTATTTGAAAAGCTAAAAAATGATAAATCATTTAAAGAGGAGCTTGCTAAAACAAAGACTCAGCTTAATGAAGTAAATCAAAATATAAAAGAGATCTTGCAGAAAGAACAAACTAAAATGAATAAACTCACAGATAAACTTGTAAATAGGTTAAAACAAGAGAAATTTAAATTAGAAAAAATTATAAAAAAACCTGATCTAGAGGAATCTGAAAGGAAAAAGACAGAAGAAAGGCTTAAAGAAATTAGTGAAGCTCTGTCTAAACTTGAAAAAGGAGTGCAATTTGAGAAAAAAATAGGTTATTCCCCGTTAGATAAGTTAAAACAAGAGAAAGTTAAATTAGAAAAGCTTAAAGAAAAACCTGATCTAGAGGAATCTGAAAGAGAAAAACTAGAAAAAAGGCTTAAAGAAATTAGTGATGATCTGCCTAAACTTGAAAAAGAAGAAGAAATTGAAAAACAAATAGGTTATAAACCATTTCAAAACCTAATACCTACAGCAAGAAATTCATCTTTTTATAAGTTTAGATGCAATAATAAATTAGAATTTGAAGTATCTCAGGACTTGAAATTTTTAATTGAATCTTATTTTTTAACGTATTTCAAAAAAAGTGATGAAAAATTTAGAGATATTGGAGATTATGAAAAACTTGAAAAAGAGTTTTCTCTTAAATCTGTTGCAGCTAAAGCAAACTTTACGTTTTTTCAAAGAAATCTAACTTTAGAATCTGTAAAATATGTTCAAAATCTAGCCGCTTTTTTAGAAGATGAAAGTCTTAAGACTTTAGTTGGCAAAGAAGCTGTGTTTGTAGACAGTTTTGTTCGATCGGGAATACCGTGCTATTTTGGAATGAAAATATTACTTTTAAGTATGTTAAAAAAAGATAGAACAATAATTTTAAAAATATTTGATAAATCATCTAAAAGGGGTTTAATCGATAGAACTAAATCTACTAGCTTAGTCTTTAAAGCTAATAAAGAAAAAACAGATTTTGTCCAAGTTAGTGGTGAAATAGATATAAGAGAGAATGCTTTTGTTATTGAGGGTTTCAAAGAAGATTTTAAAGGTACAGAAAGAGAGACAATTCAAAAAATAAATGAAATAGGTCTTATAAAGATTTTACTTTCAAATGATGCAGCTCACGCACAATATTTTACAGAACAAGATGAGGATCCTTTTAAGCGTTTTAAAGAAAATGAGAGTGTTTCATCTGAATTAGCTGAATTTGAAACCTTAAAAAAATTCGCAAATGAAAATGGCTGTACAAGCAATAAACCAACACTTTTTTGTATTGAGCACATTTATGCGAATAACATAGGAAACAGTTTAGGAGCAAATATATGAAACAGATATCCCAAAATTGGAGACAAATATTAAGTATTCAGATAGGGGGGGCAATTTGCCTTCCCGTGATTATGATAGGACAAATGATAGGTTCCGAGTTGGGTCTTAAATTAGGGTTTGTTGCACTTGGAATTGGCAACGCATTTTTATTGGCATTATCAATACCTATGGCGATTATTAGTTATAAAAAGAAAAAACCAACTTCTGAGATAACGCAATCTTTTTTTGGGAAAAAGACCTCAAAATTATTTTCCGTTATTTTCTCTATTACAATGTTGGCATGGTTCAGTGTGCAGTTGAATTTAATTTCAATAAGTATAATTGAAGTAATAACTTTGATGCATCTAAATATTCATGTGAATTTAATTCTTTTAAATATTGTTTTGGGATCCATAATGAGTGTAGCAGCTATTTTCGGAATAAAATCTTTAAAAGTATTAGCAAGTCTTTCTGTTCCAATCTTAATAGGTGTATTAGTATATGCAACTATTTCAGCTCCGCTTCCTAGTTTTACTATGAGCTCTACGTCATTGAAAATGGCAAGTATTACTACGATAATTGGAGCCAATATAGTTGCGGTAATAGATATGCCTACGTATTTTCAATATGCCAAGAGCAAAAAAGATTCTCTAATAGCAAGTTTGGTGCTTTTTGGTTTAGCTCTTCCTATTTTAGAATGTGTAGGATTATATCTTGGAGCTAGTGTTCCAAAGGGATCTTTACTAACAGCTTTAATTGCTAACGGATCTGCCATTGTTGGGATTTTTGTTGGTTTTTTTGTTATATTTGCCGGTTGGACAACAAATAATATGAATTTATATTCTGGAGCGATAAATTCAAGAGGGATATTCCCAAATTTTTCTTATAAAGTTAGAGTATTGCTTATTGGTTTCATAGCAACAATTGCAAGCTGTTTTTCTTTGATCAATCACCTTTCTATTATTTTAGCAATATTAGGTGTGAGTTTATCTGCAATAGGAGCTGTTTGTTTAACTTCATATCTAATGAACTTTTTTCTAAAAAGTGAGCTTGTAAAAAGTCAACAAACTTTGAATTTGATAATTTTGCTGTTTTCAATAATTTTCGGAATTTCAACAAGCTTTGGACTTTTTACTCTTACGTATTTAGATGTGTTAGATGCTTTTTTAATTGCATCCATACTTACTATTGGAGCTAGATTCATTCCATACAAATCAATTAAAAAGGAGAGAGAAAATGAAACTGCTATATAGTGAAGATTTGCAGTTTTTAGCTATTGGTTCTGCAATATTAGGCTCTGGAGGAGGCGGAGATCCCAAATATGAATCACTGATCGCGGATTATTTACTAAAAAAAAATGGTCCAGTAAAAATTATCTCTATAGATGATTTAAAAGATGATGATTTAATCTTGCCTATTGAAATTATGGGAGCTCCTCTTATTACAAAAGAAAAAATTTTTTCACAAAAAGAATTTGAAGCAATCATAAATGAAATAAAAAAAATATATAAAAATAGAAATATAATTTTAATGGCAGGCGAAATTGGGGGAGCTAATGCTTTTATTCCAATTATTGCGGGATCTATTTTAAATCTTCCTATATTGGATGGTGATTCGTTAGGTAGAGCTTTTCCTGAGCTTCAAATGAGTTCAATGAATTTAAACAATGTATCTCCTTCTCCTTCTATTATCGCGGATAGTTTTGGAAATATAAAAGTTATTATGAAAAAAAGCGCTTCGGCTTTAGAAAAAGAAGCAAGACAAATTACTATAACGATGGGGTCTTCAGCAGCTATTTGTTTTTATATAATGGATGGGAAAACAGCAAAAAAAAGCATAATAAAAAATACTTTGTCAAAAGCTATTAAAATTGGAAAAATAGTCTCTAAATTGAAATTGAAAAACTTTGATATATTCAAATATTTTGAACAAAAATTAAATGCAAAAATTATAGTGAAAGGAATTGTTGTAGATGTAAATCAAAAAGTGAAAGATGGTTTTTTACAGGGAGATGTTATCATATCTGATGAAGATGAAAAATATACAATACATTATCAAAACGAAAATCTAATTTGCAAAAAAAAATCTAAAGTGATTGTTTCAACACCAGATATTATAAGTATTTTAGATGCTCAAAGTTTTGAAGCTATAACTAGTGAATCTTTAAAATTTGGGCAAAGAGTAATAGTCATTGCGATGCCTTCAGAAAAAATATGGCAAACAAAAAAAGGATTAAAATTAGTGGGACCCAAAGTTTTTGGCTACGATATCGAGTATAAACCTATTTTAAAAAGGATTGTTTTATGAAATATACAATAGGAATAGATATAGGAGGTACTAATACTGATGCAGTATTAGTAGATGAAAATAGTAAAATGATTTATTTTACAAAAACTTTAACAACAGATCCTTTAGATGAAGGTTTTTATAACGCCATTTCAAAGCTATTAGAGATCAAAAAAGTATTAAAAAAGGATATAAAAACTATAATAGTTGGTACTACTCATGCTTTAAATGCAATTTTACAAAGAAAAGATTTATATAAAGTAGGTCTAATTAGAATAGCTGGACAGTTTTTTGATACTCTTCCTCCTTTATATGGAGTAGATGAAGTTTTAAAAAAACAGATATTTGTAGATGCGATAACTATAAATGGAGGTTTTGAATGTGATGGAAAAGAGATTTCAAAATTTAATGAAACAGAAGCGAAAAAAGCGATAAAGAAATTAATTGATAAAGGCTCTGAAGCTATTTGCGTCTGTAGTGTATTTTCTCCAATTTATAATAAACATGAAAAATTAATTGCTGATCTTATAAAAGAAGAAGTGTCGAAGAATTTTCCTATATCACTATCGTATGAAGTAGGTTCTATTGGATATATTGAAAGAGAAAATTCAGCTATTTTAAATGCAGCCTTAAAGAAGAGTTTAAGCTCAGGATTTAATGATTTAAAAAAGCAGCTAATAAAATTAAATTTGAGATCAAAACTTTATTTAACTGAAAATAATGGTTCTCTATTAGATATCGATAAAGCTATCGAGTACCCAATTTTAACAATGTCATCAGGTCCAACAAATTCTTTTATTGGAGCATGTAGATTAGCAAATATTTTAGACGCAATAGTTGTAGATATAGGTGGTACAACTACAGATATTGGAGTGGTGAAAAATGGTTTTGTAAGAAGATCTATAAACTTATCAAAAATAGATACAATTGATTTGAATTTTTCTATGCCAGATTTATTATCTGTAGCAATAGGAGGAGGTAGCTATATTGATTTAAAAAACAAAAAAATAGGACCTAAAAGTGCAGGAAAAAATCTTTTTAAAGAGGCTGTTTTTGCAAACGGAAATAAATTAACTATGACTGATCTTGCAATATGTTTTGATTCAACTTTGAAAATAGAAAAAAAAGACTCATTTAAAGACAAAGAAATTTCTAAAAAATATTTGCAAACAGCTTTAGATGAAATCAAGCATTTGATAAATCAAATGAGAGCTAAAGATACAAATCTGAAAATAATTTTAGTTGGAGGAGGCGCAATGTTGTTTAAAAAAATTGTCTCAGATCAGTTTATTATTCCTGAATGTTTTGAAGTAGCAAATGCTTATGGTGCAGCTTTAGCAGAAGTTAGCGGCAATGAAGATAATATAGTATCCTTAAAACAGAGACAAAAAACATTAAATGAGATAATCGCAAGAGCTAAAAACAATGCAATCAAAAAAGGTGCAGTAAAAGATAGTATTAGAATTTCAGATATTCAAATTATTCCTTATCACTACATTCCGAATTCTATTGCTAGAGTTATTGTTACAGTAGCGGGACAAAGAAAATAAAAATCAATAATGTTGTTTGCTTGAGCTATTACAATTATGCTTTTGATTATGTATTCAAAATGTGGATAACAATCTTTTAAAAATCTGTTCTAAAAATGGATTTAAATTTAAATATTTTGAAACTTTTTCATCTTCATCTAATATTTGAATTTTTCTAATTATAGAATCAGCTGTTTTTAACCTTTTTATTAATGTTTTAAAATTGAGAGCCATTTTCAGTTATATGTTCTTGATTATTAATTTTTAAAATATTAAATATTCAATTAAAGAGGAAGAAAAAATTCAGTGATGTTTAATGCTCAAATATAGATACCGAAAATATTGTATTATTCTCACTTTAACAATTTTGACAATCTCTATTACTATTTCATATCATGTTATTCAAGTGAAATGGATAGCTTATAGAAAAGCTGAAGATTATTTTAATGAGACTCGATATACAAAAGCAATCGAATATTATCTTAAAGCCTTGAAAAAAGATTTAGATCCAAAATATATTATGAATAATTTAGCATTTGCGGCTGTTATTGTAGGTGTATACGATCCGATTGTTGAGATTTATAAAAAACTACTTATAATGCGTCCAAACGATGATGACTTAATAGAGGGGTTATCGAATTTTTATATTCAGTTTGAAGAGTTTGATGAAGCCATAGAGCTTTTGCAAGATTATCTCAAAAAATTTCCGGATGATTACTATATTAGGTATTTGCTAGCTCAAAGCTATTGCTTAAACGGCGAATATAATAAGGCGGTTTTTGAATATAAAAAAGTGTTAAAAGAAGATATTCATGATTTAAGAATTAAAGAAAAAAGAGTTAGATTGGAGTTTGCAAGGGTATTAACTTTTGCAAAAAAATATGATGAAGCAATCATTGCTTATCAAGATTTGTTAAAGACTCAATCTAGAAATTGGGAAGTTCAAATTGAGCTTGTTAATGTTTATTTTAAACAAAAAAATTATAGAAAAGCTTTTCTAATTTTAAAAGAAATTCCTATTAATGAGTTAGATGATTCTTCTCAAATAGTATTAGCAGATCTTTATGCTTATTTCAAAGATTATGAAGAGGCTAAAGAGATTTATCTTTCATATTTAGAAAAGGACCCTTTTGATAGAAAAGTTTATCTAAAATATAGCCAAATGATTACTTGGACAAATGATTCAAATAGTGCTTTAGAGGTTTTGGATAATATAAAGTATGTTTATTCTTCCAATGATGAATCATTACATAAACTTGGCGAAGATTATTTTTTTGCAAGGAAATATCAAAATGCAATAAGGGTTTTTAAGCATTTAATAAAAAGGGGAACAATTGATCCTTCAATGTATTTAGATTTAGCAAATGTTTATCTTGCTATGGATGATAAAGATGAAGCTATTTTATATTTACAAAAAGCATATGAAATGGATCCAACTGATGACAAATATAAAAGAAAATTAGCTCTGCATTTAGCTTGGAATAAAAACTATATAAAAGCTCTACCACTATTAATAGAACTGTATAAAGACGATTCAGATGATCAAATCGTTGGATTAGAGCTTGTCAGATCATATGCCGATGAAAAAGATATAAAATCAGCTCAAAACATATTAAATGAACTAGTAGACAAATTCCCAGATAGCCCAAATGTTAAAATGGCGAGAGCTAATATTTACACTCAGATAGGTTATGCTCAAAAAGCAAATGAAATTTATCAAAACTTATTAAATACAGCCAAATATAAAGATACTATTTATTTAGGCTATGCAGATGCTATGCATCTTTGGGGTGATTTTTATAAAAGCGAAAAAATGTATAGAGAAATTTTAAAAGAAGAGCCTGATAATTTTGATGCGAAATTTAAATTAGCTTGGAATTTGGTTTCTCAAAAGCGCTATGAAGAGAGCAATCAAATTTATAAAATGCTTTTATCTGAATCCAAAGACGTGGATCAAATATATTTTCAATTAGCTAAAGTAAATCTTTTACAAAAAAAGCCCAAAAATGCACTTAGATTTGCAAATAAAGCTTTTGTTATAAATCCAAATGATAAAAATAGTTTGCTTTTAGGAAGGTGTTTAGTTGCTAATAAACAATATAAAGAAGCATTTCAATATTTTCAGCAAATTGAAGAAAAAAAATACAAAAAACAAGCCGATATAGAAATGGGCAAGGTTCTATTAAAGCAAAATAAGGAATTAGCCCAAGTATTTTTTCAAGATGGCTATATATTGTATCCTAATAGTATAGAGCTTTATTTTTATTCAAACATTTCAAAAATTAAAGATGACGATTTTATCGATAGCTTAATTAAAAAAGCTAAAAATGCTGAAGAATTGTCAAAAATTGCTTGGATTTATGCTGATCTCGATTTAAATCAATATTCAATACTTTTTTTTCAAAAAGCGATTCAAAGAGATAATAATTATTATCCAGCTAAATTTGGATTAGCTCAAAGGATGAGTGTTGATAATCAAATAGATGCAGTAGAAAAATTTGATGAACTTTTAAAAGTTTTTCCTCAAAGTTATCAACTGCTTTTATGGAAAGCTAAAATACTAGGATGGACAAAACATTATCAAGAATCATTAAAAATATATTCTATTTTAGAAAATTTAAATCCCAAAAACCCTCAAATTATTAGAGAAAAAGCAAGGGTTGCTATGTGGGATAAAAATATGGCTTTAGCTCTTCAGATATATAATAGAGCGCTAACGCCTAGTGTTGATAGTAATCTGTATAACTATTTTCTTACTCATGAGATAGAATTTGAAAATCAAAAACTTCAAAACGATATTGAAAATTTAAAAAAATCTAATCTATATTTCGGATATGAAAAAATTAAATCTAATCTAAATACATATAAAATCACTAAAGATCAAAAAAAGATATTAAAAAGAGCGCTTTTGCAAAATCAAGCTGAATTTGAAATTCAAAAATCCATCTATCTAGAAGAGAGGGCAAAATATCTTCTATATCAAATGCATTATATCAAGGCTAATGAAGTATATAAAGAGTTAGTAGAATTTTCTCCATGGAATGCTGAAGCTCTATTTGATTATGCACAAACATTTTGCTATTTAGACTTATGTGATCAATCAAGATCTGTGTATAAAGTATTGGTAGAAGACTTTTATCATAACAGAGCTAAACTTGCTCTTGAGAGAAATATAATAAAATCAAGTCCATATTTCAGAGCTTTTCATAGATATTATCAAGAAGAAGGTAGAGGGGATCTAGATAGAGTCAAAAGAAATAGAACTGATTTGACTTTTGGGTTTGCTTGGAAATGTCGATATAATATGGCTATTACAGCTAAAAGATGGGTTGAGAAGCCAACTTATGAAAAAAATACTCAAATCAAAGATGTAGAGCAGTTAAAAGGCATTTCTTATGATGCTTATGGATATTCTTTAGATTTTGCAGGAACTTTTTCTAAATATGTATCTGCAAGTGCAGGTTTTTCTCAAAAATATTATTTAAATAAGTTTAATATGACTAATTTAGGGCATTTAAATCTTTGGTTTAGAGTTTATGATTTATTTAAATTAAACTTAGGGTATCTAAGAGAAAATCAAATCGATAATATATTTTCTTTAAGAAATGATGTTCAAATAAATAGACTCTTTTTACAATCAAACACTCTTATAAGAAGAAGATTTTCAATTGAGGCCTTAGTCGAGGCTCAAATTTATTCAGATAATAATTTTATTGATCTATTTAGATTGGATTTAGGATTTCGACTCACAGAATTCCCTCAAATATTTAAAGTTGAGTTGAGAGGAGAATATAGAAATAGTAACAAATTAAATAATTTTATTTTTGAAGGAACGGATCTTATAAATATTATCCATCCATATTGGACTCCTAATAATTACAAAGCTTTTTTAGCATCGATGATTTGGTATCATGATCTTTCTAAGTTTCAATTTTGTGCAGCTGAGAAACATTACTACGAATTTAGACTATCTTCTGGAACGGATACTGAGAAAAATCCAACCATTACTTTTGAAGGAGGATGGTTTTTAGAGTTTAGAAAAAAAGGACAAATTAGCCTTAATGGGTATATAACTAGATCAAAAATTTGGGATGCGCAATCTATTTGGGCGGAATATAAATTTCATTTTTGAGGAAAAAATATGTTTAAAAAAGCTTTTAGATACGTTTTTTTAGCTCTTATTTATTCGGTCATTGTCATAATGATTGTTTATCTGACACTGAGATTATTTCAAATGATTGTCGCTTCTTATTATTGGTATGACAAACTTTTGGGATCATTATTATTAGTTGCTGAGTTTTATATTATCTCAACTCAAGGAGTTGGGTATCTTAGTGAAGTTTTAAGAGTATTTCTTAAATTTAAAAAGCCAGAAGAAGATAGACCTATAATTCCGGAACTTAAAACAAAACCCTTTGTTGCTATTTTAATACCATCATATAATGAGCCTCTTTCAATTTTAGAAGATACTATAATTGGATCATATAATCTAACATATAGTAATAAACATATTTATTTATTAGATGATACAAGATATGAATTAAACTCTAAAAGCAAAAGTCTTCTTCAATACAAACAAGATATTGAAAACCTCTGTGAAAAATATAATATTAATATTTTTAGACGCAAGTGGAGAGGTGCAAAAGCTGGAATAATTAATGATTATTTAGCTTTTGTTCATGGTAATAAAAGCGAAGATTTTAAATTGATTTCTTATGAAAAAAGTAACTATATCAGAAAAACAGTAATTCAAAATCCTAAATATTTTGTTCTACTAGATGCAGATCAAAATCCATATCCAGAATTTGTTGAGCCTTTAGTCGCTATGAGTGAAGAAGATAACATGATAGCATTGATTCAAACCCCACAATATTATACAAATTTTGAGGGAAATAGAATTTCAAAAGCCGCGGCTTTGCAGCAGGTTATTTTTTATGAATATCTATGTGTTGGTAAAGGGATAGAAGAAGTAATGTTTTGTTGTGGTAGTAATGTTTTGATTAGAACAGAAGCGATTATGGGTGTGGGTGGGTTTGATGAAACAACAGTTACTGAAGATTTTGCAACATCTTTTAAATTGCATTTGGCAGGTTGGAAAACCAAATATTATAACAAAGTGGGTG